>MPLX02157168.1_pt1 | contig 24398 bp, 24 predicted proteins | sample 1617341 | NCBI WGS metagenome assembly MPLX02 (sample SAMN05944804, study PRJNA350692) | marine metagenome | biome: marine; feature: ODZ; material: water; isolation source: 120 m water sample filtered on 0.2 um supor filter | place: Pacific Ocean | collected 2012-04-08 | depth 120m m | reverse complement strand
TCCTCGATCTGGGCGCGGATGCGCTCCGGTTCAGCCGCCGGCAGGTCGATTTTGTTCAGTACCGGCACAATCTCGTGGTCGTTGTCGATGGCCTGGTAGACATTGGCCAGGGTCTGGGCCTCCACCCCCTGGCTGGCGTCTACCACCAGCAGCGAGCCCTCGCAGGCGGCCAGTGAGCGGCTTACCTCGTAGGAAAAATCCACATGGCCCGGCGTGTCCATGAGATTGAGGATATAGGTCTCGCCGTCCTGCGCCTTGTAGGACAGGCGTACCGTCTGGGCCTTGATGGTGATGCCGCGCTCGCGCTCGATATCCATATTGTCGAGCACCTGTTCCTGCATCTCGCGGTCGGAGAGGCCGCCGCAAATCTGGATCAGGCGGTCAGCCAGCGTCGACTTGCCATGATCGATATGGGCGATGATGGCGAAGTTACGGATACGGGAAAGGTCAGTCATGGGGTTAGGTGTCGGATTCCGTGCTCGCCGGCATGATCTCCGCCTGGGCCTGAAAAATCATCCGCGTAGGCAGGCGCCGGTGGCCTTGGCCACAGCGGCAGTGATCTTATCCCCCACTGCTTCGATTTCCTCGTCGGTGAGGGTCTTTGACCGGGGCTGGAGGGTCACCGCCAGGGCCAGGGATTTCTCGCCTTCGGCCATGCCCTCGCCGGTATAGAGGTCGAACACGTCCACGTCCGCGATCAGGCCCGTCTTCTTGTCCACCCCCATCACCGCGGAGACCAACGCCGCCGCGCTCACGTCTGCGTCCACCACGAAGGCGAAATCACGCACCACCGATTGAAAGGGCGAGGGGTCAAGGAGATCCCGGGTCTTGGCTTTCTTCTTTTTGGGTTCCGGCACCTCATTGAGAAAAAGCTCGAATCCAGCCGCCGAGCCCTTTACGTCGAGGCGTGACAGAATGCCGGGATGGATCTCGCCGAAATGAGCAAGCACCGTTTTCGGACCCTTAGGCTTCACCGCCAGACACAGGCTTCCCGAGCGGCCGGGGTGGTACCAGGAGGGGGCGTCGTCGGTGGCATCGAGCGCGTCCGCCGCCACCCCGCACGCGGCCAGGGCGGCTAGGGCGTCGGCCTTGGCGTCGAAGGCGTCCACCGGGCGCGTTTCGCCCGACCAGTGGCGCACACCCTTGGCCTCCGAGCGCAACCCCGCAGCCAGTTGCGCCTGGCCCTCGGGGGAGGCATCGGCATAGGCTGGTCCGATCTCGAAGAGGGCACAATCCCCCTGTCCCCGTGCCTGGTTCCAGGCCGCGGCGGTGAGAAGGTTTGGCAGTATAGCGGGCCGCATCACATCGAGATCAGCGCTGATGGGATTGACCAGAGTCAGATTCTTGCCGCCGCCGCCGAACAGTTCCGCGACGGCGGCATTCATGAAGGACCAGGTGACGGCCTCCACCATGCCGCGCGCCGCCAGTTGCCGCCGCACATAACGTTCGCGCAACTGCCGCGGCGAGAGCGCCGGTTCGGGCAGGGCCGTCTCGCGGGGCAGGGAGACCGCCGGTATCTGGTTATAGCCGTGAACCCGGAGGAGTTCCTCCACCAGATCGGCCTCGCCCTCGACATCGTGGCGCCAGCTTGGCGTCACCACCGTCAACTCATCATGGGTGTCGCTGACGGTGAAGCCTAAGGGCCGGAGAATATGCCGCACCGTATCGGCGTCCATCTCCACCCCGCCCAGAGCGGGGATGCGCGACGTTCGCAGGGTGATAGTCCGCGACAGGTCTGGCACGGCGCCGGCGATCATTGGCTCCCCGGCCTCGCCGCCGCAGAAATCAAGAATCATGGCCGTGGCAGCCTCCATGCCCGGCAGCACGGATTCGGGATCGACGCCGCGCTCGAAACGGTAGCGAGCGTCGGAGTCGATCATCAGCCTGCGCCCCGTGGCCGCCGTGCGGACGGGATCGAAGAGGGCGCTTTCCAGCACCACCGAGGTGGTATCCGACCCGCAGCCGGTGGAAACGCCGCCGATGACACCACCCAGCCCGAGAACCCCGGACCCATCGGTGATCACGGTCATGCCGTCTTCAAGCACGTAATCCTTGTCGTCGAGGGCGGCTAGTATTTCGCCTTTCTTCGAGAGGCGCACCACGAGATCGCCCTCCAGTTTCGCAGCATCGTAAACATGCAACGGCCTGGCAAGGTCGAGGGTGAGGTAGTTGGTGATGTCCACCAGGGCGGAGATGGGCCGCAGCCCCACCGCGGTGAGGCGGTCGACGAGCCATTGCGGGCTGGCGCCGTTTTTCACGCCCCGGATGGTACGCGCCACAAAGAGAGGGCAGGCGTCGGCGGTGTCTTTCTTGAAGTCGAGCGTGACCCCGGCACCTCCCTTAAAGGCGTTTTTCACCGGCGTCCCCTGGCGGGGCTTGATCTTGCCCATGCCAGCGGCGGCTAAATCGCGGGCGATGCCGAGCACCCCGGTGCAGTCGGCTCGGTTGGGAGTGATGGCGACGTCGATCACGGGATCATCGAGACCAGCGAGACCGGCGAAAGGAATGCCAAGGGGCGCGTCTTCTGGCAATTCGATAATGCCGTCGTGAGCCTCGCCCAGCCCCATTTCCATGGCCGAACACATCATACCGTGGCTTTCCACACCGCGGATTTTGGTTTTCTTCAACTTCAGCCCGGTGCCGGGAACGGTGGTGCCAGTGCGGGCAAACACGCCCTTGAGGCCTTTCCTGGCGTTGGCCGCGCCGCACACCACCTGGACCTGTTCGGTGCCGGTATCCACCGTGCAGACCTGAAGGCGGTCGGCGTCGGGATGGGGTTCGGCGGCAACGATGCGGGCCACGGTGAAGGGTTCCAGCAATGCGCCGCGGTCCATCACTTCTTCCACCTCAATGCCGAGCGCGGTGAGGCGGTCCACGATCTCGCCCAGATGGGTGTGGGTATCGAGATGCTCCTTGAGCCAGGACAGGGTGAATTTCATCGTGACAGACCCCCCACCAGGGAGGGGATGTCGAGCGCCGCGAAGCCGTAGTGGTGCAGCCACCGCAGGTCGGCCTCGAAGAAGGTGCGCAGGTCGGGAATGCCGTATTTGAGCATGGCGATGCGTTCCACCCCCAACCCGAAGGCGAATCCCTGGTGGGTCCCTGGGTTGATGCCGCAGGCCTCCAGAACTTTGGGATGAACCATGCCGCAGCCGAGGATTTCCAGCCAGTCTCCGCCAGCGCCGATCTTCAGCTCGCCGTTCTTTCGCGAACAGCCGATATCCACCTCCGCGGAAGGTTCGGTGAATGGGAAGAAGGAGGGCCGGAAGCGCAGGGGCAGATCGGCGATTTCGAAATAGGCGCGGCAGAATTCAGTGATGCAGCCCTTCAAGTGGCCCATATGGGTACTTTTATCCACCACCAGACCTTCCACCTGGTGGAACATAGGCGTATGGGTCATGTCGGAATCGCTGCGATAGGCGCGGCCCGGTGCGATGATGCGCAAAGGCGGTTTGTGCGCCTGCATGGTGCGCACCTGGACCGGCGAGGTATGGGTGCGCAATAGCAGCTGGCCGCCGTCGCGTTTGCCGGGAAGATAGAAGGTGTCGTGCATCTGGCGGGCGGGATGTTCGGGCGGGATATTGAGGGCCGTGAAATTGTGGAAGTCGTCCTCAATATCGGGGCCTTCGGCCACAGCGAAACCCATCTCGCCGAAGATGGCCAGAACCTCGTCTAAGGTCTGGGAGATGGGATGGATGCGGCCTTCGCCTTGCGGGCGCACCGGCAGGGTCACATCGACCCGTTCGGCAGCCAGCTTGGTGTCCAGTTCCGCCGTCTCGAGCGCCGCCTTGCGTGTATCGATGGCAGTCTCCATGCGGTTCTTTATTTGGTTGTAGAGTGGGCCCTTTTTCTTGCGTTCCTCCGGCGAGAGTGCGCCCAGCCCCTTCATCAGAGCAGAGATGCTGCCCTTTTTGCCCAGCGCCTCCACCCGCACGGCCTCCAGAGCCGCCACCGTACCAGCGTCGGCGATGGCCTGGAGAAGGTCCTGTTCGAGTTGTCCGAGGTCGTCCATGATGTTCACGGGTGACAGACTACGAAAAAGGAGGCGGTTATGGAACCGGCCCCCTTAGAGCGGTTCAGGCGGCTTTTTCCAATGCCTCCCGGACCCGGTTTACCAGCGCTGCAAAGGTGTCCTCGTCGCGGATAGCAATATCGGAGAGTACCTTGCGGTCAATCTCGATCCCCGCCTTCTTCATGCCGTTCATGAACTGGGAATAGGTCATGCCGTGGCGGCGCGCGCCGGCATTGATGCGCTGGATCCACAGGCCGCGGAAATTGCGCTTGCGGGCACGGCGGTCGCGATAGGCGTATTGCAGCCCCTTTTCCACGGCCTGAACGGCGGTGCGGAAGGTGTTCTTGCGGCGGCCGCGGTATCCCTTGGCCTGTTTCATGATTTTTTTGTGGCGGGCGTGGGTGGTCACGCCCCTGCTGACTCTAGCCATTGTTACCTGCCTTCGTCACGCGTAGGGAATGAATTTGCGAACGATGCGGGCATCAGCATCAGCCATGATGGACGCGCCCCGCGCCTTGCGTTTGGTCTTCTGGGACCGTTTGCGCAGATTATGGCGCATCCCCGAATGGTACATCACCACCTTGCCTTTCGACGACAGGCGGAAACGTTTCTTGGCGCCACTTTTGCTTTTCAACTTGGGCATTTTGTCCCCTCTTGTTTTATGGGGTTGAACATTATTTCCGGAAACGGTCTCCGAAAATACATCCGGCGGCTGGGCATGCCCCGGGCATGAACGCCCGGCCTCAGTACCTTGATGAGAGGCGGGTTATACCCACCCGGCCCGCCAAAAGCAAGGCCGGCACGGATGTGTGAGAAGGAGCAAAGAGGGGGCGCGTTCTTGGGTTTCGCGGGAACAAGGAAAGGTCTTGTCCGGAGCTCTATATGGGCGCGATCACCATGGTCATCTGGCGGCCTTCCAGCTTCGGGAACTGTTCCACCTTGGAGAGTTTCGAGACGTCGTCGCGGACCCGGTCGAGAACATCCATGCCCAGTTCCTGATGGACCATTTCACGGCCCCGAAAGCGCAGTGTCACCTTGACCTTGTCGCCCTCACCCAGAAATTTCACAATGCTCCGCATCTTCACGTCATAGTCATGGACGTCGATGTTGGGACGCATCTTGATTTCCTTAACATCCGTGGTTTTCTGTTTTTTGCGGGCCTCGTTGCGCTTTTTCTGCTCCTGATACTTGTATTTGCCGTAGTCAAGTATCTTGCAGACGGGCGGATCGGAATTGGGGGAGACCTCAACTAGATCGAGACCGGCCTCTTCGGTCTTTACCAAGGCATCGCTCACGGTACAGACCCCGAGCATTTCTCCGTCGGCACCTACCAGCCGAACCTTGGGCGCATCAATTCCCTCATTGACACGCGGGCCCTTTGGCCGCGGGGCCGTATTAAAGGGGGGGCTTGCTATGTGACTGTCTCCATATTTCTGTTAACTCCATTTTCTCGTTAATCCAATTTTCCCGTCAATCCGGGGCTGCAGAAACCTCCTCGCTGCCGCATCATGACGGCGGCGGGAACACCGCTTCGGAAGCTAGTCTATTGACTGCCTCGTCGAGCGCAAGAATTTCTTGCTTTTCGCCGTCGAGACGGCGCAGGGCGACGGTTTCCTTTTCCGCCTCCTGTTTGCCGAGAACGAGGACGACAGGGACCTTGGCGTGGCTGTGTTCACGGACCTTGTAGTTGATTTTCTCGTTGCGCAGGTCGGTCTCCACGCGCAGGCCCACCCGTTTTATCTCTTCGGCCACGCGCACGGCGTAGGCGTCGGCATCGGAGGTAATGGTGGCGACAATGGCCTGAAGGGGCGCCAGCCACAGCGGGAACTTGCCCGCGTAATGTTCGATCAAAACCCCGATGAACCGTTCCAGGGAACCGAGGATGGCCCGGTGCAGCATGACCGGCCTGTGTTTGTCGCCGTCCTCTCCCACATAAGAAGCATCGAGGCGTTCGGGCAGAACGAAGTCCACCTGCAGCGTACCGCATTGCCATTCGCGGCCGATGGCGTCCTGCAGGACAAAATCCAGCTTCGGCCCGTAGAAGGCGCCCTCGCCGGGATCGAGCGTGAACTCGAGGCCCGCCGCGACCACTGCCTGTTGCAGCGCGGCCTCGGCACGGTCCCAGACGGCGTCATCCCCGGCGCGGATCTCAGGCCGGTCGGAGAACCTCACGCTGACATCGGTAAAGCCGAAATCCTTGTAGACCGAGAGAAGGAGGCCACAGAAAGCTTTGGTTTCGCCGGTGATCTGGTCCTCGGTGCAGAAGATATGGGCATCATCCTGGATGAAGGCGCGCACCCGCATCAGGCCGTGTAGGGCACCGGAAGGCTCGTTGCGGTGGCAACAGCCGAACTCGGCCATGCGCAGCGGCAGGTCGCGGTAGCTCTTGATTCCCTGGCGGAAAATCTGCACGTGGCAGGGGCAGTTCATGGGTTTCAGGGCGAGTATTTTCTCTTCTGATTCGGCGGTGAACATGTTCTCGCGGAATTTCTCCCAATGGCCGGATTCCTCCCACAGCGAGCGGTCCACCAGCTGCGGTGTGTTGACCTCGATGTAGCCGGCCTGTGCCAGCCGCGAACGGATGTAGGATTCGATGGTACGGTAGAGGGTCCAGCCCTTGTCGTGCCAGAAGACGCTGCCGGCGGCTTCCTCCTGAAGGTGGAACAGGGACATTTCGCGGCCCAGGCGACGGTGATCGCGTTTTTCCGCCTCTTCCAGCCGGTGCAGGTAGGCTTTGAGGTCCTTTTCGCTGAACCAGGCGGTGCCGTAGATGCGTTGCAGCATCTCGTTCCTGGAATCGCCGCGCCAATAGGCCCCGGCCAGCTTCATCAGCTTGAAACCCTTGCCGATCTTGCCGGTGGACGGAAAATGCGGGCCGCGGCAGAGATCGATGAAGTCGCCCTGGCGGTAGAGGCCGATGGACTCGTCCTTGGGGATCGCCTCGATGATCTCGGCCTTGTAGTGCTCACCCGCATCCTTGAAGAACAGGATCGCCTCGCCACGGTCCCAGACCTCGCGGGTGATGGCCTCGTCGCGCTTGACGATCTCGCGCATGCGGGCCTCGATTTTCTCGAGGTCCTCAGGCGTGAAGGGCTTGGCGCGGGAAAAATCGTAATAGAAGCCGTCCTCGATATTAGGGCCGATGGTGACCTGGGTTTCCGGATACAGTTCCTTCACCGCCTCGGCCATCACATGGGCGCAATCATGGCGCAGCAGCTCCAGGGCGTCGTCGTCTTTTGAGGTGATGATGCCTATGCAAGCGTCGTTTTCGATGGGCGCCAGAAGATCGGTCAGCTCCCCGTCCACGCGCACGGCCAGAGCGGCCTTGGCGAGGCCGGGGCCGATATCGGCGGCAATGTCGGCGCCGGAAACCGGCCCTTCGTACTGCCGGACGCTGCCATCGGGCAGGGTTATAGCAACCATTATCCTCTCTTTATCCTCATTGGCCTACGTGGCCGCAATGTAAAAGGATTGGGGGGCCTGTCAAGGTTGGCGCAATCTAAGGGAAGACACCACCTCTTCCACGCCAAGCCCGGTCAGGGGGTCGCGGCGCAGGATGTCCACATCCACCCCCCGCGGCGCGCACAGGGCGGGGTCGGAATCGCCAGAAAACAGCACCAGCGAGGGACAGCCGCAGGCAGCGATCACATGCATGGGGCCGGTATCGTTGCCCACCGCCCCGCGCGCGCCGCGGGCCAGCGCCGCGATATCTTCCAGTTCGGTTTCCCCGCACAGATTGCGAATCTCTGGACAGGCGGCTGCGATGGCGGCCATCACCTGGCCGTCGCCGCGCCCGCCCAGAAGCACTGGGGTTAGCCCCTTTTCCACCAGATGTTGCGCCAACGCCCCGTAGGAATCCGCCCCCCAGTGCTTGGCCGGGCGATGCACGGCCCCGCCCGGCGCCAGCAGTACGAAATCGCCCTCCAAGGCGAAGCGGGAGATGTCGCCCACCATCCAGGAGAGGTCCGGTTCAGGCGTTTCGGCGATACCGGCGCGGGCCAGCTGTTGGGCCTGGCGGTCCAGGGTATGCATGAGGTCACGTTCCAAGTTGTCATGGGGGTGGGAACACCCCTTAGCAATCCCCGACCATTGCGGCGCAGGGCCGGGCCGGAACAGGCGGAAATAAAAGCTGCTGCGGTCGGAGGTCTGGAGGTCGTAGACGCGGTCTAAACATGCCCCACGCAGGCGGCGGCGCAGGGCCAGCCACGAAAATATCTGGAGCAAATGGGGGCGGTCATCCACCCAGACCTCATCGAAATAGCCGCATTCCCGCGCCAGCGCCGCGAAAGGCGCAGTGGTGAGCAGAGTGATCCGCGCCTCACGGTGAAATTCCCGGATCACCCTGAAGGGCCCCATGGCCTGGATGAAATCGCCCAGAGCACCGAGCTTGATGACGAGGATGCGGGAAGCGGTCATAGAGGCGGTCAAATCAACACCGGCCTCTTGGCGCGTCCCGACGCCATGATCTCGTCATAGACGGCCAGGGTGCGGCTACACATTTTCCGTTTGGAAAAATTCTTATGGATGTAGTTGATGGCGGTCTTGAACAGGAGTTCCCGTTCCTCGGGACCAAGCTCCAGGGCACGCTCCAGAGCCACCGCCAGAGCCCCGGTATCGCCTGGCGTAAACAGCCAGCCGGTCTTTCCCGGGCGCACCGTCTCGCGCGCGCCGCCATGATCGGAAGCGACCACTGGCCGCCCCATGGCCTGGGCCTCCACCGCCACGCGGCCGAAGGCTTCCGGGTCAGTGGAGGCCGACACCACTACATCGGCCAGCATATAGGCCGCCGGCATGTCGGTGCAGTGCTCCACCACATGCACAATGTTACCAAGCCCGCGCCGTCGGAGCAGGGTTTCCAGTTCTTTGCGGTATCCCATCCGCCCCTGGTCGGAACCCACCAGAAGACAGCGGATATCGTGACGCCCGAGCCGCGCTAGGGCATCGATCATCATGGTCTGGCCCTTCCACCGCGTAATGCGGCCAGGTAACATCACCACCGGCACGCCGTCGGGCAGACGCCATTCGGTGGCAAGCTGTACCACGCGTTCGGCGCTGACCTGGGCGGTGTTGAAACGGTTAAGGTCAATGCCGCGGTAAATGAGGCGGATGCAGTCTTCTTCCAAACCGTAGGTTTTTTGGATGTGGTCGCCGATGAAGCGGGAGATGGCGATCACCTTTTCACCCCGGGTCATGATGGAATTGTAATGTTTCTTAAGGAAATTACCGGGACCGGTATAGGCGCCGTGGAAGGTGGTGACGAAATGAACATCGGCCCGCCGGGCCGCGGAAAAGGCGCTCCAAGCCGGGGCCCGTGAACGCACATGGACGATATCCACCTCGTACTCGCGGATGATTTTCTCGAGGCGGCCGATATTGGCAAAGATGGTGCACGGGTTCTTCGAATGCAGCGGCAGACCGAAATGAGCCACCTTGGCACGTTCCAGTTCCCGCACCATGGCCCCGCCATTGGAAGCCACTAGGGATTTAGCGCCCGACCTTGCCACGGTGATAGCCACATCCACGGCGCCCCGCTCGACCCCGCCGCCGCCTGTCTCCAGAGAGGGGAGAACCTGCAGAATCGTCGGTTTATCCCGTTTCTTGGCTTCCCGTCCGGTGTTAGACTCGTGATTCTCGGTCATGTCATCCATCTAGCAGTAACATTCGGTGTATTCCATGAACGACACACAATCGCCGTCCTCTTCCTCGCCACAGTTTCTAGCATGCGAAGATGGCGAGAGCATCGCCTATCATGTCCTTCCCGGCCGCACGCCGGGGGTCGTCTTTTTCGGCGGGTTTCTCTCCGACATGACCGGGACCAAGGCGATGAGCCTGGAAACCCTGTGCCGCCAAACCGGACAGGCCTTCGTACGTTTTGATTATTTCGGTCACGGCGCGTCTTCCGGCACCTTCACCGAAGGCACCATAAGCCGCTGGAAGGCCGACGCCGTGAGGATTCTCGACGAGGTGACGGAAGGCCCGCAAATCCTGATTGGGTCCAGCCTCGGAGCATGGATCATGATCCTGGCGGCGTTGGAACGCAGCGAGCGCGTGGCGGGAATGGTGGGCATCGCTGCCGCGCCCGATTTTACCGAGGACCTGATCTGGGGAACTTTGAGCGAAGAGGACCGCAATAACTTGCAGGAAACGGGCATCATCGGGATCCCCAACCCCCATGGCAACGAGCCCACCCCGGTCTCCCGCGCCCTGATCGAGGACGGGCGCGGGAACCTAGTGCTGCGCGGGACCATTCCCCTTACCTGTCCGGTGCGGCTTCTCCACGGCCTGCTCGACAGGGAAGTGCCGTCGGAAACCTCGTTGAAACTCGCCACCAGCCTTGAATCCGACAATGTCACCGTAACCTTTATCAAGAACGGAGATCACCGGCTTTCGAATCTGGAAAGCCTGTCGCGCATCTTCCTGACGGTGGCGGAGCTTCTCAGCCCGCCGCCCCAGGAAATAGCCGCCAATGATTAGCTCTAACCGCCGTTGCGGAAGATGGCGTCCAGCCCCTTGCGGTAATCGGGAAATTCCAGAGTCACGTTCAGTTCTTTCTTGATAAGCGTGTTGCTTACCCGTTTGTTGTCGTCGTAGAAACTGCGCGCCATTTCGGAAAGCTCCGCCTCCTCTAAGGAAACCGGCGGTGGCGGTTCTACGCCCAAAAGGGAACAAGCATAATCCGTCACATCCTGGGGCGGGGCGGGTTCATCGTCGCAGACGTTATAAACGGTGTCGGGCCGAGGCCGGTCCATGGAAGCCCGCAACACCCGGACCAAATCGGCGATGTGGATGCGCGAGAACACCTGGCCGGGTTTGATTATCTTTTTCGCCCGCCCAGAGCGTACCGTATCCAGGGCCGAGCGTCCGGGCCCGTAAATCCCCGCCAGCCGGAAAATATGGACGGGAACACCCGATGCCTGCCACAGGGCGCGCCAGCCGTCTTCGGCGACGGCGCGGCGGCGGCCCCTCTCGCCGCTGGGGTTGAGGGGACTTTCCTCATCTACCGAGACGCCCCCGCGGTCGCCATAGACGCCGGTGGTGGAGAGATAGCCAACCCACTGCAGTTCCGGCATGGCAGCTAGTTCCTTGCCGTGCATGTCGAGAACGGGGTCGCCGTCTTCGTCCGGGGGCACAGAGCTGAGCATATGGGTGACACCCGCGAACACATCCCCAGCAAGGGGCCGGTGGCGGTTGAACTCATGGACTGGTACGTTCTTTAAAGCGTGCTGGCCTTCCGCTTCCGCCATATCACGGCAGGTGCCGGCTATCTCCCAGCCCGCGCCTTTCAACCCTTCGGCTAGGGTGCGCGCCGCGGCACCGAAGCCCCAGCAGAGCAGTTTCTGGGGCTTTCCAGTGTAATCAGTCATGGCCGGGACCGGTGTATCTGTGTTTGTACCTGTGTCCGTGCCGGGCATGGTTCATGAAAAGCCTTTTCTTTTTTCTCGTGAGAGAGGCAATAATTCTATCTTCCCGTGCCAACGATCGGAATGCTTCCATGTGGCGCCGTAACTCTGTCATTTTTTCCTTCCTTGCCACCACCGTGTTATGCGCAGCTTCGCTGTGCGTGCTCTCCCTTGTAGCACGCGCCGGGGAAACACCCGCCAAGCCCGCACCACCCACGGGGAACGTGACGGCGGAAGACGAAGCGGAGCTTCAACGCTATAGCAAATGCGCCGGTCTAGCCCGCAAGAATCCCCGGCAGGCCTTCGACCACGCCATGGTCTGGGTAGAGGAGGACAAGAAAAACATGACCGCCCGGCATTGCCTGGCCATCAGCCTGATCGCCATCCAGGACTACTTCACCGCCGGGGAACAGCTTGAACGCATCATTGCCGATATGGAGCTGGGCGGGCGCGGCCTTCCCCCCGATGTGGCCGTTGAGCTGTACCGCCAGACGGGCCAGGCGTGGATGCTGGCGGCCGAGAACGAGCGCGCCGTGACAATGTTCACCGCGGCGCTGGCCATCATCCCCGACCATGTGGATTCGCTCATTGACCGTGGCATCGTCAAGGCCGAGGCCCACCGTTACTGGGAGGCGCTGGAAGACCTCGACCGTGCCCTGGAACTCGCCCCCGACAGAATCGAGGCCTATATCCTCCGAGCCAACGCCTATCGCGAGCTCAACAGCATGGAAATGGCGGCAAAAGACGTGGACACGGCCCTGAACATGAGCCCCGACAATCCCGACGCCCTGTTCGAGCGGGCCGTGATCCGCTATTCCGAAAACGACCTGTCCGGCGCCCGGGCGGATTGGCGGCGTATTACGGAACTCATTCCGGGCACACCCCTGGCTCATTCAGCGCAAGTCAATTTAGACCGTATGGACGCGGTCCTGCAGGAAGGAAAGTAGGGTTTTGGCGGTAGCCAACGCCGGTTTTAGAAATCGAGATTGGCGTAATGTTTAGGTGGCGGGAAGCCGGGAATATGGTCCCCCAATATATCCCGGAAACTGGGGCGGGACTTGACGCGAGCGTACCAGTCCTTGGCCCCTTCATGTTCGTGCCAGGGCACGTCGCCGAGGTAGTCCAGCGCCGATATATGCCCGGCGGCGGTGATATCGGCCAGGGAAAAATCATCTCCCGCCAGCCAGTTCCTCTGGTCGGTGAGATAGGCGATATAGTCGAGATGGGTGTGGATGTTGGTGGTTCCGGCGCGGATCGCCTGGGAGCTGGGCTCCCCCATGCCCAAGAACCGTTTCACCACCTTTTCATAGAGCAGGTTTGAAGAGACTTCCTTGCTGAACTTGCCGTCAAACCAGGCAACGATGCGCCGGGTTTCCGCCCGTGCGTGAGGATCCTTGCCGATCAGTACCGGCTCGGGGTGGGTTTCCTCGATATATTCGCAGATGGCGTAGCTGTCGGAGAGGACAACGCTGTTTTCCTCCACCAGGACCGGCACCTTGCCCGCCGGGTTGATAGCGAGAAATTCATCCCGGCGCTCCCACACCTTTTCAAGGCGCAGTTCCGCCTCCAGCCCCTTTTCGGCGAGCATGATGCGGACCTTGCGCGAAAAGGGTGACAGCCAGAGATGGTAAAGAACCAGCATGACGGCGCCAATCTAGAGCATATCTTTCTCGTACGGAAACTTTTGATGGCGGCGGATAGTTCCCTCGGTGGCGTTGCGGCGCTTGCCCGATGGTTCCGCATCGCGTTGTGCGCCGCGTCTACCCGAATGAACCGATTCGCCGCCATCAAAAGTTTCCGTACGAGAAAGATATGCTCTAACCCATGCACTGGGCAGCGAACAGAGGCAAAAACGGGCTGATTTTCTTTTCTGTCCGCGATGCGCGCCATGATGTCCTAAAGAGACATCAATGCTATAAAGGAGCCCGGCAAACAGGGGGTAGAATTTGCTTCTTTTTCATCTTGTTATTCTGGCGCTGGTCCAGGGAATCACCGAGTTCCTTCCTGTAAGTTCCTCGGCCCACCTGATTTTGGTGCCGGTTTTCGCCGACTGGCAGGACCAGGGGCTGATTATCGACATCGCCCTGCATGTGGGTACGCTGTTGGCGGTCATCGTGTATTTCCGGCGCGATGTCCTGAATCTGCTCCAAGGCCTGTTCAGCCTGTTGACGGGGCGTAGCGACCCCAATACCGGCCTGGTTATCAATCTAGTGATCGCCACCCTGCCGGTGGTGGCGGTCGGGCTTCTCATCCACCGTTATGCCGGGAATGCCCTGCGCGACCCGGAAATCATCGCCTGGACAACGCTGGTATTCGGCATCTTGCTTTATTTCATCGACCACTTTTCCCTGACCGTGAAACGCATCGAGCACATGCCCTTCGGTGATGCCTTTATTATCGGTCTGGCCCAGATCCTGTCCCTGGTCCCGGGCACCAGCCGGGCGGGCATCACCATGACGGCGGCCCGCGCGCTGGGGTATGAACGGCCCGAAGCGGCGCGGTTTTCCCTGTTGCTATCCATCCCCACCATCCTCGGCGCCGGCGCCCTGGCCTTCAAGGACCTTGTGGAGCGAGGCGATATCCAGCTTGAAGCCGACGCCTATCTTGCCGGCGGGCTGAGTTTTGCCGCCGCCCTTCTCGCCATCACCGTTATGATGGGCTGGCTTAAACGGGCCACCTTCGCCCCCTTCGTAGTGTATCGGGTGGTGTTGGGTATTTTCCTGTTATTCTGGGTTTACAGCTGAGTTTCGCCAGGCCTTCGGGTAAGGAAACTAGGGCGGCCCAGAGCGGGTCAAGCCTGAACCACCCTAGTTCCGCCGCGCCTGCCAGCCGCCGCCGGGGCGGAAGCGGGCAAGATAGGTGGGCAGGACGATTTCCATGGATGTGGGTGTAATGCCTAGGGAAGAGAAGGTTTGCGCCTCACGGCCTACCACGTTATCGCGGCGCAACAGCTGCACCTGATCCGGGGTCAGAAGCGGTCTGGGCAACAGTCCCAGAAACTTGGCCATCACCGAGGCCAGCCAGAACGGCACCGGAATCAGGAAACGCCAGCGCCCGGTCTGGGTCAACAGGAGTTCCATCAGTTCCTTGAAGCTGCGCACGTCCGGTCCGCCCAATTCGAACGTCTTGCCGCAGCATTGCGGAGAGTCCAGGCATTCACAGATGGCCTGCGCCACGTCATCCACGTAAACTGGCTGGAACCGGGGGCCGCCATCGCCATAGATGTTCAGGCGCGGCAACCCGCCTCCTTTGCCGGGAGAGGGAAATTCCACACGGGGCAGCGAACAGCCGATAACTGGAAGAACCGGGGTCATCCACATGAGGGAGGCAAAAAGATTGAAAAAGCCGTCTCCAGAGCCGAAGACGATGCTGGGGCGGATCACCGAGGCGTCGGGAAAGGCGGCGCACACAGCGACCTCGCCTGCCGCCTTGGTGCGGGCGTAAGCCGCGCACGAATATTGATCGGCGCCGATGGCGGAAATCTGTACCAGGTTTTTCACGCCGGCGTCCGCGGCAGCCCTGGCCACGTTTGCTGCACCCTGGTGGTGGATGGCCTCGAAGGTGTTTTTGCTCGCACGAAAACTGGATTCGTAAAGGATGCCCACTAGATTGACAACCGCATCGGCATCCGCCACCACCGCCGCCACGGCCCTGGCGTTCCGGATATCCACGGCCACAGGAACTACCTGACCCACATCGCCATAGGTGATGAGAAACCGGGCGGCATAGGGATCGCGCACGGCTACCCGCACCACATCGCCGCACGCGGCCAGACGCCGCACCAGGTGGCGGCCGATAAAGCCGCTGCCGCCAAATACAGTGACCTGACGGGCGCGGTTTCCCGGCGGGTTGGTCATGGGAAAACCTCCTTGCTGTGGCGTTCCCTATGCTCGCAGGGGTGGCACCCCAAATTCAAGCGGCTTGTTTGGGAAACACGGCCCTCTATACTGAGCGTACACGGGGTGGCGAATGGCGGCTTTCGCATGTCTTGCCCTGAAATATGGTCTGAAATGTCGATTGACTTTACGGCGTTGCGGCGATATCGACGGAAACCGCTTGAGCTGCCCAGGTGGCGGAATTGGTAGACGCGCTGGCTTCAGGTGTCAGTGGCCGCAAGGCCGTGGAAGTTCGAGTCTTCTCCTGGGCACCATTTCTTTCCCTGATTCCGGCCTTCTGGTACGTACCGCCCGGAACCGGGTGAAGCATAAAAAGCAAGCAGAAAGCGAGGCGGGGCCCATGGCCGGAAGCACCTCTAAATCGAAATTCAAACAACCCGGTCTCAATTCCCTTGAACTGCATCGCGGCGACCTGGCCGCGGGCGTGGATTTTGGCGATTGCGTAGCCGTGGACACCGAAACCATGGGTCTCGATCCCCACCGCGACCGCCTGTGCCTGGTTCAGCTCTCCGACAAGAACGGAAATTGCCATATGGTACATTTCCACCAGCCTTCCTACGACGCGCCAAATCTCAAGGTGCTGATGGATGACCCGAAGGTGACCAAGCTGTTTCATTATGCTCGTTTCGACGTGGCCGTTCTCAACCATTACATCGGCGCGTCGTGTACCCCGCTGTACTGTACCAAGATCGCCTCAAAGCTGGTGCGCACCTTCACCGACCGCCACGGGCTAAAGAACCTGTGTTCGGAACTTCTCGGCATTGATCTCTCGAAACAACAGCAAAGTTCCGACTGGGGAGCGGACGACCTGACGCCGGAACAAATGCAATACGCCGCCGGCGACGTTGTCTATCTGCACCGCCTGCGCGAGAAACTGGACGTGCTTCTGGCCCGCGAAAACCGCGCCGAATTAGCCAAGGCCTGTTTTGAGTTTCTTCCCGTTCGCGTCGCTCTCGACCTTGCCGGGTGGGACGAGGAAGACATTTTTTCGCACTGAATACGCCGTAAGTTGTTGTAAACTATAGCTAAGCACCAAGCTCATTTTAACGATTCCCCTTCCGCCGGGGAGACCTTGGGAGAGACTGTGGGGAAGACCTTGAAAGACCACAAGCCGGAGCCGGGCAAAACCGATCTTGACGCCGCGCGCCGCGTGCTTGAGACCGAGGCCCGCGCCATCGATGCCTTGGCCCAGGCCCTGGACCGTCGTTTCACCGACGTTCTGGACCTCTTCGCCAAATGTACCGGACGCATCATTGTCACCGGCATGGGTAAAAGCGGCCATGTGGGGAACAAGATCGCCGCTACCATGGCCTCCACCGGCACCCCGGCCCAGTTCGTCCATCCCGGGGAGGCCAGCCACGGCGATCTCGGCATGATTACCAGGGACGACGCGGTGCTGGCCCTGTCCAATTCCGGGGAGACGGAGGAGCTCAACGATATTGTCGCCTATACACGGCGTTTCAGCATTCCGCTGGTGGTCATCACCTCGGAATGGGAAAGCTCCCTAGCCAAGGCCGCCGATATCGCCCTCATCATGCCGGCATCCGAGGAAGCCTGTTCCATGGGGCTGGCCCCCACCACCTCCACCACTGTTATGCTGGCGCTGGGCGACGCGCTGGCGATGGCCCTGCTTAACCGCGAAGGGTTTTCCGCCGAAGAATTCCATGTCTTCCATCCCCAGGGCCGCCTCGGCGCCAAGCTTGTCCGGGTCGAGAATCTCATGCATCGCGGTGACGAAATTCCCCTGTTGGGCCTCGGGATCCCCATGTCGGAAGCGCTTTTGGCCATGACCAACAAGCGTTTCGGATGTATCGGCATCGTCGATAAGGGGGGAATGCTGAACGGTATCATTACCGACGGCGACTTGCGCCGTCACATGGGAGACAATCTGTTGTCCCAGGCCACCGACGAGGTGATGACGGCCAATCCGAAAACCATTGGACCCCATGCCCTGGCGGCCGAAGCGCTCCAGATCATGAACAGCGGTCGTATAACCAGCCTGTTCGTGGTGGAAGATGGCCTGCCGGTGGGAATCATTCATATTCATGATTGCCTGCGTGCGGGCATTGTATGAGGGGTTACGTGGAAGTGCCCAAACCTCCCTTTCTTCCCATTCCCGAGGCCATTCACCCGCCCGGGCGCCTTGATGCCCCAGGCGGCGATAGGCACGGTGAGTACGGTAGCACGGCCATAGTGCAGGGCGACGGCACGTTCCAGCCGCCGCCTTTTCCGCACCAGCCCCCCAGGACCCACCGTTATTCCAGTTTCGTCCGCATGATGAAGCTTTTTCTTCCGGCGGTCGCGGTTGCCCTGCTTGGTCTCGTGGTGACATGGCCCCAAATCCAGTCGGTGCCGACCCAGTTCACCATGGGCTTCGCCGATATCAGCAGTAACACCGGCGAAGAGCCGCGCATGATCAATGCCCGATTTGTGGGCATCGACACCAAGGGAAGGCCATTTTCCCTGACCGCGGAAAACGCCTCCCAGGTGAGTGATTCCTCCGAGATTATCGCCCTTGAAAATCCCCAGGCCGACCTCACCCTCAACAACGGCTCCTGGGTAGTACTCTCCGCCATGGACGGCATCTACAGTGAAAACACGCAAATTCTGGGGCTTCGCAAATCGGTCAATCTCTATCATGATGCGGGCTATGAATTTCATACCTCCAGCGCCGATATCGACCTTTCATCTGGAATCGCCACGGGGGGGACGCCAGTGGCCGGTCAGGGGCCCTTCGGCCAGATTTCCTCTCAGGGGTTCATGGTCCTGGACAAGGGAAGCAGAGTCATCTTCATGGGAAAAACCAAGCTGGTGATTTTCGCGGCCGCCCTGGAAGGTTCCAAATGACCCTGTTCCGTCCCCCGCACGGATCATTCCTCAGGCCATTTGGGGAAAAATGGAAATACCGGGCGGGGGGGGGCTGTATGGGCCTTCTTCTTGTTTTTTCTGTTTTTCCTGTGATGGCCCAGTCCCTCGAAGGCCTTGCCAGCGATTCGGATGCACCGGTGGAAATCCACGCCGAGGAAGGAATTGAATGGATACAGGAAAAAAAGGTCTATATCGCCCGCGGCAAGGCCCGGGCCATACGCGGTGACGTGACCGTGGATGCCGATGTGCTGACGGCCCATTACCGGCCCACCGAAGAGGGCGGCACCGATATCTGGCGGCTCGACGCCGACGGCAATGTGAAGATCCGCAATCCTTCCTCTGTGACCTACGCCGACAGGGGGGTGTTCGACGTACCCAAAGGCATTCTTGTGCTCACCGGCCGCCGTCTTAAGCTGGAAACCGGAGAAAATACCGTCACCGCCCACGACAGTCTGGAATTCTGGCAGTTCAGGAATATGGCCGTGGCCCGCGGCAACGCCCATGTAACCGGCAAAAATAGGGAGATGGACGCCGATATTCTCACCGCCTATTTCCACAAGGTTCCGGGCAAAGGCACTGAATTGCAGCGTATTGAGGCTTTTGGCAATGTGAAGATCAAAACGCCCAAGGAAACCGCCATAAGCGAAAGAGGCGTTTACGATATGGTAACCAGTATCGTATCAATATTCGGATCCGTTAAGATTCTTCGAGGCAATGACCAATTGACCGGAGAATACGGGGAGGTAAACTTGAATACTGGCATAAGCCGGCTTTTGAACGCCCCACCCAGTGGTGGCAGGAAGGGGCGTGTACGTGCGGTATTTTCCGCTAAGAAAGGGGCAAAAATTGAACCCAAAGAGTCACAACCGTAACAATGACTAAACGCACGCCCTTTAACGGTAGCCCCGGCAATAATTCCGACATGCGAAATCATGACCGGGAGTGCCGTACTACGGATGACCAGCGCACTGATGACAGCCGAAGGGAATCGGGCATCCATCATATTGACGGCCATCAGGCCCAGTCTGAGTGTGAAGACGGTTCCGAGCCGCGTCTGGTGGCCGAGAACACCGGCCTGACGGCCACCAACCTGGGCAAGCATTTCAAGAAACGCCCCATTCTGCGGGGTGTCAGCCTTTCGGTGCAGCGTGGCGAGGTAGTGGGACTTTTAGGCCCCAACGGCGCCGGTAAAACCACCACTTTCTATATCATTACCGGTCTCATTTCGTCGGAATACGGGACCATATCGCTTGACGGCGAAAATATCACCGCCCTGCCCATGTATCGCCGGTCGCGCCTTGGGATCGGCTATCTTCCCCAAGAGGCCTCTATTTTCCGGGGGCTGAGCGTGGAGGACAATATCCGCGCCATTCTCGAGGTGACGGAACCCGATCCCGGCAAGCGCGAGGCCGAGCTGGATTCCCTTCTCGCGGAATTTTCCATTACCCATCTCAGGCGGACACCGTCGCTCGCACTTTCCGGCGGCGAACGCCGGCGCGTGGAAATCTCCCGCTGTCTTGCCTCTGACCCCAAATTCATCCTTCTCGACGAACCCCTGGCGGGGATCGATCCCATCGCCGTGGGTGAAATCCGCGATCTTGTCTCGCATCTCAAGGACCGTGGCATTGGCGTCCTGATTACGGACCATAATGTGCGGGAGACTTTAGATGTGGTGGACCGCGCCTATATTCTTCACGACGGAATGGTGTTGATGGAAGGTAAGCCCTCTGAGATCGTGACCCATCAGGAAGTGCGTCGTGTTTATCTCGGAGACAATTTCAGCCTCTAGCTGAACCGCCTTAGCTGAACCTCTGGCACCAGAAGATGGCACTCACACCACGGCTTGACCTTAGGCAGAGTCAGAATCTCGTCATGACGCCTCAGTTGCAGCAGGCGATCAAGCTGCTGCAGCTTTCCAATCTGGAACTTTCCGACTTCGTGGAGAAAGAGCTGGAAGAAAACCCCATGCTCGAGCGCGAGGATGCCAACGGCCCGGAAAGGGGTGACAGCGCCGATCAGGAACCCCGGGACGAGGACCGCGTCACGGCAGAGAACGGCTCCGCATCGGACGACAGCGCCGAAACAGAAACCGCCGCCGAGACGGCGGACACGGGCGATTCGGCGGACACGGCTGACCATGCCGATGACGGCACCATGCCCGGCCAGGACGACGCCCCCCTCGATACCGATTACGAAAACCTGTGGTCCAGCAACAGCCTTGAGGAGGGCCGGGAAACCCGGTCGGGACCCGCGGAACCACCGGCTTTTGAGGCTTTTTCATCCTGGAGATCAGGGGGAAGTTCCGATTTTTCCACCTTCGATTCCAATATTGAACAAACCGCTGCGCAGGAGGTCAGCCTGCGCGATCATTTGCTGAACCAGCTGACAATGGATGTGAGTGATCCGGCGGACAGGGTCATCGGCCTACATCTGATAGATATGCTGGACGAGGCTGGTTATCTGGGTGGGGATCTTGAGATCGTTTCCAACATGCTGGGCTGTGACACCGCGCAGGTGGAGGGGGTTCTGGAATTGCTTCGGCACTTTGATCCACCGGGTATTTTTGCCCGCGGTCTCGCCGATTGCCTGGCTTTGCAGCTTTGCGATAAGGACCGTCTCGACCCCGCCATGCAGGCCCTGCTCGACAATCTCGATCTCTTAGGCAAGCACGACGTGAAAGGCTTAATTAAAGCCTGCGGTGTCGATCAAGAGGACCTGACCGAGATGGTTGCGGAAATCCGCGCCCTTAACCCCAAGCCGGCGCTGTCATTCGACCACGACATGGCGCAGACGATCACACCGGACGTGCTGATGCGGGTCAAGCCCAAGGGTGGGTGGGGCATCGAGCTTAATGCCGAGACCCTGCCCCGGGTTCTGGTCAACAACACCTATTATGCGGAACTCAGCCGCAATGCCCAGGACGAGAAGGAAAAGGATTATATTGCCGAATGCTATAATTCCGCGAACTGGTTGGTGAAGTCGCTCCACCAGCGGGCGACGACGATCCTCAGGGTAGCCACCGAGATCATCCGCCAGCAGGATGAGTTTTTCACCCATGGCGTCCAGCACCTCAAGCCTTTGATATTGCGGGACATCGCCGAAGCCATCGACATGCATGAAAGCACCGTGAGCCGGGTCACAGCCAATAAATACATCGCCACGCCACGGGGTAATTACGAGCTGAAATATTTCTTCACCTCGGCGATTGCCGGGGCCGCGGGAAAGGAATCCCATTCCGCGGAGGCCGTGCGCCACCGCATCAAAGCCCTAATCGACGACGAAAAGCCAAAGGAAGTGCTGTCCGATGACAGAATCGTTGAAATTCTGAAATCGGCAGGTGTTGATATTGCCCGGCGAACCATCGCAAAATATCGGGAAGCCATGCACATTCCCTCATCCATCCAGCGTCGGCGCGAAAAAAACGCCAGGCTTTGAACTTGGTGCCGTCGGTGTGTTTATTTCTACGTATTGCCAAACCGCCAGGAGGCTGTCTTGACTCACCTGCTACGTGTCACTAATTTGCCGCCCTTCAGCTAACCCTATATGGCTGAACCAGTTGGCACCTGAACGACAGACTTTTTCTTTCCTGTTAAAAAACAAATGGCATAACACATGCAGCTGTCCGTAAAAGGCAAGCAGATCGATGTGGGTGATTCATTGAGAGCCCACGTTCTTTCTTCACTTGAAAATACGGTTGAAAAATATTTCGACAACGCCCTGGAGGGAGTGGTTCATTTCTCGCGCGAGGGCCAGTCTTTCCGGGCGGATATCTCTGTCCATATCGGCCACAACATTCTGGTACAAAGCCATTCTCTCGCTGCCGACCCTTACCCTGCTTTCGACGGTGCTAGTGAACGGGTGGCGACGCAGCTGCGACGTTATAAACGGCGCCTGCGCGACCACCACAGGAACAGGAACGCCAAGGAGAGCATGGCCGCCCAACAGTATATCCTTGCTCCGGAAGGCGAAGAGGAAGTGAGGAGTGACAACAGCGACGCGGATCCCGTCATTATCGCGGAGATGACAACCGAGGTGGAAACGCTCACCGTGGGCATCGCCGTGATGCGGATGGACCTTGCCGACCTTCCCGCCCTGCTTTTCCGTAACAGCGCCCACGGCGGTCTCAACATGGTCTACCGCCGGGGAGACGGAAATATCGGCTGGGTCGACCCCCAGAACGGCGCGCCGTCTGAAAACGCGGCCGGCGCTAAATAACTGATAGTTAAGGGTATGGAAATCTCCGACCTAGTTTCGCCCGAGAGCATCGTTCCCAAATTACGGGCACGAAGCAAGAAACAGGCCCTCCAGGAACTTTCCAAGCGTCTGGCGTCCCTTATCCATCAGGACGATAGGGCCATCTTTGATGTTCTGCTGGAACGGGAAAAGCTGGGGACCACCGGTGTCGGCACCGGAATCGCCATTCCCCACGGCAAGCTGCCGGGTCTCGATAAGCTGCACGGCATGTTCGCCCGCCTTGAAAATCCCATCGATTTCGAGGCCATCGACGAACAGCCCGTGGATCTGATTTTCCTTCTTCTGGCGCCGGAATCGGCGGGCGCGGATCATCTCAAGGCCCTGGCCCGGGTCTCGCGCCTTCTGCGCGACGACAGCGCCTGTGAGAACTTGCGCAACGCCGAAAGCTCCGACGATATTTATTCCCTGCTGACCAGGGCCTCGAACGGCGGCTGATTTCCGGCCGCGGCAGGGGAGCCGAGAAACGTGAGAGAAGTGCGGGCGCGGGGGGACGCAAAAGGGTTGGTATTGGCTTGACGCGCACCAGGGGCCTTATGCTTCCTCCTTCTTCACGACCTCCACGAAGTGTGCCTTATCCAGCACCTTCTCTAGTTCAGGAGGTAATTCAAAGGGTTCGTAAGCCTGGGGATCGACGGAGTGTAGTTCCCAATATCATCAGCTTCCTCAGTGGACGCTCACCAGCTTCATGTCGTTCTGGTGAACGGCGACGAAGGCCAGTTCAAGATCGTCGAATACGCCAAGCTGCCGCCCGTCGGCGGCATGAACCGAATAGACGGTGCCTTCGTCGCCCGTTACCGGACGCACATAGGCGACGCCCTGAATGCCCATGGCAAACAGATCCTGGGGAGATATGGCGTGTAGTTCTTCTTTTCCGGTCATGGTCATTACTCTTTTCACGAGACGCGAGGGTGGCGGAAACGTCCTATGACGCTTCCCTGTCCTGGAGCACATCAACAACGGAAACTTCGCTTTCCGGGGCCGTGTCCGCGGCGGAGCCACTCTTGATATCAATGGTGCGAGTCTGGTTTTTCACCTCGGGCCGAAATAGATCAATATGTAGCAGGCCGTTATCCAGAGAGGCGGACGTCACTTCGATTCCTTCAGCGAGGACAAAGCTACGCTGGAACTGACGTGCGGCGATGCCGCGGTGATGATAGGTACGGGCTTCGTCATCCTCTTGCTTACCATGAATGATCAGTTGATTGTCCTCCACGGAAACGTGCAGGTCGTCCGTAGAAAACCCCGCTACGGCAAGAGTAATTTTCAGCTTGTTGTCATCGGTTTGTTCGATGTTGTAGGGCGGATAGCCATCACTGGAGGCCTTGGAAATGCGGTCCAGGGCGCGCTCGAAATGGTCGAATCCCAACAGCAGGGGGCTGTTGAAGAGAGAAAGACGCGTCATATTATAAACTCCTCTGGTAAATGAGCGAGATACGTACTGGGCCCTTCATGAGGCACCCGGAAATCTGGCCACCGCCGCAAGGACTTAGAAACTAAGGATCACTCGCGGGGTCCGGCCACAGGGATCATATGTGTGGTTGTCCGCAGATTTCAAGATGGCCGGAAGAAGCAACGGCCACAAGGGTGAGCAGTCCCAAACAGGAGAGTTTCAGCGAGAGTCGTTGCCCGGCGTGGATCATGTCTCCTCTTCCATCCTGTGAAAGAGGAAACCGGAAACCGCACCCAAAAAGACCCAGAACACCCCCGCCGTCACCAGGGTAACCACCACGAACTGGGAGGACAGTTCCTCCAGCGCTATGCCGCCGTGGACCTCGGGCTGGGGCGCACCGATGAGGTGGGGCAGCACCAGCAGAGCCGCCCCCAGCACCTTGAACAGGTTCCCGCGGTGAAACACTATGACCGCCAGACCGCCGGCCGTGGCCGCTACCGTGCCGAACCACCAGGTCTGGCGGTCATGGAGCGGAGCGGCCATGCTGCCCGGCAACTCCGGCGGCAGGCCCAGCGACG
>MPLX02380779.1_pt1 | contig 24405 bp, 22 predicted proteins | sample 1617341 | NCBI WGS metagenome assembly MPLX02 (sample SAMN05944804, study PRJNA350692) | marine metagenome | biome: marine; feature: ODZ; material: water; isolation source: 120 m water sample filtered on 0.2 um supor filter | place: Pacific Ocean | collected 2012-04-08 | depth 120m m | reverse complement strand
TATGTGTTGGCACACCGACTCAACCTGGTGGTGGCCATGCGGACTTGTCTTACGTTTTTGACGCGGCCAGGGAAATTGCAGAGGCGCTGGACGGGTATTGCGTTATCGTTAACAAATCGACAGTCCCGGTTGATACCGGCAAGAAAGTAACCAAGGTCATCAACGATACCCGCCCAGAAGCTGATTTTGACGTTGTCTCGAACCCGGAATTCCTGCGTGAAGGGTCGGCCATCAACGATTTCATGCGTCCCGATCGTGTTGTTATCGGCACCGACAGTGTGCGCGCCAAAGACGTTATGCGCAGTTTGTATCGCCCCTTGTTCCTGATCGAAACGCCAATCCTGTTCACCCAGCGCCAGACCGCCGAGTTGATCAAATACGCCGCCAATACTTTCCTGGCGACCAAAATTACCTTTATCAACGAAATTTCAGACCTCTGCGAAAAGGTCGGGGCGGACGTTCAGGACGTTGCCAAGGGGATCGGCCTGGATGGCCGGATTGGCGGAAAGTTCCTGCACAGCGGGCCGGGTTATGGCGGATCATGCCTCCCCAAGGATACGCTTGCGCTGGTCAACACGGCGCAGGATGTTGGATCACCCTTGCGCATTGTCGAATGCGTCGTCGATATCAACGACAAGCGAAAAAGACAGATGGCTGATCGCGTCATTGCCGCCTGCGCAGGTTCGCTGGAGGGTAAAACCGTTGCCGTTCTGGGCGTCACCTTCAAGCCGAATACGGACGACATGCGCGACTCCCCCAGCCTGGATATCGTACCCGCCATGCAAAAGGCAGGGGCGCGCATTAATGCCTTCGACCCAGAAGGCATGACTGAGGCCAAAGAGATGCTAAACGACGTCAACTGGTGTGAAGATGCCTATTCGACCATGGAAGGGGCGGACGTTCTGGTCATTATCACCGAATGGAACGCTTTTCGCGGCCTTGATTTCGATCGGGTTAAATCTCTTTTGAAAACCCCGACCCTTGTCGACCTTCGCAATATTTACAACCCCGATGAAATCGCCGAAGCCGGAATGGACTATCATTGTCTGGGCCGCCCGAAAGGGGCCACCAAGAAGGTTCCGTAATATGACAGATGCACGCACACTGGATGCGACAATCCTTCGTGAATACGACATTCGCGGCATCGTCGGCTCAACCCTTAATCCAGAAGATGTTCAAGCCATCGGCCATGGATTTGGAACTTGCATCGCAAGGCAAGGCGGTAAATTCGTCGCCGTCGGGTATGATGGCAGGCTCTCCTCGCCTGATCTTGAAGCCGCTGTTGTCAGGGGTTTGAGTGCGGCCGGACTGCATGTGTTCAGGGTCGGGCTCGGGCCGTCGCCAATGCTATATTACGCTACCCACGTACTGGAGGCCGACGCCGGACTGATGATCACGGGATCGCACAACCCGCCCGACTACAACGGCATCAAAATGACCCTGGGCGGCAATTCGTTTTTCGGCGCCGATATCCAGAAATTGGGCGAGATTTGTGCCGCCGGTGACTTCGTTAACGGTGAAGGCAGCGATGAACAACGCCCGGTATTCGATGATTTTGTCGAAAGACTGCAAAGCGACTATCGCGGAACAAGGAAACTGAAGATCGCCTGGGATAACGGTAATGGGGCTGCTGGCGAAGCCATTCAGGCCCTGGTTGCCGGACTGCCCGGCGAACATCTTCTGCTGAATGAAAAAATCGACGGAACCTTCCCGGCCCACCATCCGGACCCGACGGTGGAAGCTAACCTGAACCAGTTGAAGGAACTGGTTTTGCGCGAAGGCTGCGATCTGGGTTTCGCCTTTGACGGCGACGGCGACCGCATCGGCCTGGTTGACAGCCAGGGCAGGGTGCTGTGGGGCGATCAGATGATGGTCATTCTGGCGCGTGAAGTTCTGGCCGACCTTCCGGGAGCGACGATCATCGCCGATGTGAAGGCGTCCCAGGTCTTCTTCGATGAAATCGAACGCATGGGCGGCAAAGCCGTGATGTGGAAGACCGGCCATTCCCTGATCAAGGCGAAAATGCAGGAAACGGGTGCTCCACTGGCTGGTGAAATGAGCGCCCATATCTTCTTTAAACACCGCTACTACGGTTATGACGACGCCCTGTACGCGGCGGTGCGCCTAATGTCTATCATCGCTTCAAGCGACGAAACCCTGGATCACATGCTCGACGCCATGCCGCAAATGCTGAACACGCCGGAGCTTCGTTTCGATTGCCCTGAAACGCGCAAGTTTTTCATCGTCGAGGAAGTCGCAGAGCGCCTGAAATCGATCAGCGGCATTTCCGTCCACGATATGGACGGCGTACGTGTCCAGTCGGACGACGGCTGGTGGCTGTTGCGCGCCTCCAACACCCAGGCTGTGCTGGTTGCTCGCTGCGAGTCGACCACGGTGGACGGTCTCAAGCGTCTGAAAGATGCCCTTGGCGATCAGTTGCGCAAAAGCGGCCTGGAGCCGCCAACCTTCGATTAACGAAATTAATGAGGAACTGACGATGGACTATAATACCCTGGATAACGCGAGCCTGGAGGAAATAGAAACCCATGCGGCGGAACGATATGAAGGTATAAGCCGTCGCAATCTGCAACTGGACATGACACGGGGAAAACCGGGGTCGGAACAACTCGATCTGAGCGACGGGATATTAGGCATTGTCGGAACCGGTGATTGTACCGGGCAGGGCGGGGACTATCGTAACTACGGCATCCTTACCGGCATTCCGGAAGCCAAGGACTTTTTCGCCACTTACATGGAAGTCGAACCCGAAAACATTATCGTCGGTGGCAACTCTTCGCTGACCATGATGTATGACGCCATCGTCGGCGCCTTGCTTTTTGGCGTTCCGGGTGGAGCCGGGCCCTGGAAGGACCTGGGAACCATCAAGTTTCTTTGCCCTGTTCCCGGATACGACCGTCACTTCGCCATCTGCGAGCGCCTGGGTATCGAAATGATTCCGGTCGATATGAACGACGATGGTCCCGATATGGATGTGGTGGAAAAGCTGGTCGCCGCTGACGACGCCATCAAGGGCGTGTGGTGCGTACCCAAGTATTCCAACCCGACAGGCATTGTCTATTGCGACGCGGTGGTTGAGCGCCTCGCCGGCATGAAGGCGGCCGCAGCGGACTTCCGCATTATCTGGGATAATGCCTATGCCTATCATCACCTGGGTTCGGGACCTGCCTCTGTACAAAATATCCTGAAGGCGTGTGAAGCGGCAGGTACGTCGGACCGGGCGTTGATGTTCGGCTCTACCTCCAAGGTCACCCATGCGGGTGCGGGTGTCGCCATGATGGCCGCCTCGGCCAATAACATCGCTGACGCCACCAAGAAACAGTTTTATTCGTCGATCGGTCCGGACAAAATCAACCAGCTTCGCCACGTTCGTTTCTTCGAAAACCGTGATGGCCTGCTCTCCCACATGGACAAACATGCCGAGATCATCGCGCCCAAGTTTGCTGCCGTTGACCAAGCCCTTGAAAGCCATCTTGCGGGCAAGGAAATTGCGACATGGACAAGGCCAGACGGGGGCTATTTTGTCAGCGTCGATCTTGTTGAAGGCTGCGCCTCTGAAGTTGTGCGGCTGGCGGGCGAGGCTGGCGTCAAATTAACGCCGGCCGGCGCGACCTACCCCCTGGGCGACGATCCCAAAGATCGCAACCTGCGCATCGCTCCGACCATGCCATCGGTCGAAGAAGTCAAACTGGCTATGGAAGTTTTCTGTGTCTGCGTCGAATTGGCGACGGCAAAGAAGCTGCGCGGGTAGAAGGTGGGTTGGCATTTCCGGGTTATTGTGAAAATCGATGTCATAGATAGGCGCTTAACTGCATAACCCAGGTTTCCAATTTGTCCTATCGGTATTTCCAATTTTCCACGAGGATATCTATCAGCCATAGTCCTTTCAAACCACAATAAAAGGATATATAAATGGCAAACGTTCTTATTGTACTTACTTCACATTCAAAGCTTGGTGACACAGGAAAACCTACCGGGTTCTATTTCGACGAAATGGCGACGCCGTATTGGACTTTGGTTGACGCGGGTCACAAAGTTTCTATTTCTTCTATTAATGGCGGTAAACCTATCCATGACCCGTCCAGTATAAAAGAAAATAAGTCGGAAAATCCCGAAGCTGTTGAAAGATTTTTGAATGACAATGATGCCATGGCATCATTGTCCAAAACAGTAAGTATTGTTGATTTACAGGCAAGCGACTTTGATGCTGTATTCCTGCCTGGCGGTCATGGTACAATGTATGACTTCCCAAACAATGAAGCTTTAGCCTCCATTATCGGCAAAATTTTCGATGTCGGTGGAACCGTTGCAGCCGTATGCCACGGACCAGCTGGTCTTGTCTCAGCAAGACGGTCGAATGGTCGTCCTGTAGTTGAAGGCCTTCGCATCAATTCATTCACAGATGCTGAGGAAGAAACAATTGGTCTTACCGACATTGTCCCCTTTCTTCTTGAACGTCGTCTTCGTGAACTTGGCGTAAAATTTGAGGGAACAGATAACTTCAAGGAGTATGCGGTTCAGGATGGGCAATTGGTGACAGGCCAAAACCCTGCATCAGCAGGGCTTGTTACAGCAAAAATGCTCAAAGCTATTTCTGAACAGAAATAATCACCAACGTTTCAACAGCGATCGATTTGTCACTGCAGACTGAATGGGCTATTGTCGTGTAAGTTTATTAGCATTCAATGGGTAATGGTAGAATTTACTCCACACTTACTTTCTGGGAAATTTTCATGTCCTTCAGCCGCACCAGTCTCGGCAATCTTGATTTAAACCTGTTATTTGTTCTTATTGTTCTGGTAGACGAATGTAGCACTGTGCGTGCAGCCAGACGCCTTCGTCTCGCACAGTCTACAATTTCTGGTACACTTGGCAGACTTCGTAAAATATTTGGTGACGAGCTTCTGGTTCGAAATGGCAGGACTTTAGAACCGACGGCAAGGGCGCTCGAACTTGTGAGAGTCACGAAACCACATATTGAGGCTTTGTCCACTGCGGTTGGTGCAAAAATGGAATTTGAACCAGCCCGTAGCCACAGGGAGTTTCGCATTGGTTGTACCGATGGTGTTGCCATTAGCATGCTGCCGGATTTAACGCGAGTTCTTAGAGAGGCAGCACCAAACTGCAATCTCGTGGTGAGAATTGGAGACTATCAAACTTTGCCTGATATGTTGGCATCCGGTGAAATTTCAACGGCATTGGGCTATCTGCGTAACAGTCCCCCCGCTAAAGCCAAAGTGAAAGTTCTCCGAACCTCCTCTTGGGTTGTCTTGCACGATATCAACCAGCTACCAGTTCGAGATGTTGATGATTTCTGCTCACGTCCGCAGGCCATTATCTCTCCTTTAGGCGACCTTACAGGTTTTGTGGACGATCAATTGAACGAGCTGGGACGCACTCGTCGGGTTGTTATCAGCCTGTCAAGCTTTTCACTGCTATTAGCAACAATACCTAACAGTGATCTGATTACGACCATCCCTGATTTTATTGCGGAAAAATTAGCCTGTTTTTGTAATCTGAAAATAACTCCTTGCCCTGTGCGTGTTCCCCTGGTGAAAAACACAATGGCTTGGAGTACGGTTATAGATAACGATCCTGCCGAACAGTGGTTTCGCAGTCAGGTTTTAAAAGTATTCGCCACAGGTCGGAGTAAAAGTACACCACCTTCCATGAAGTAATCTCCGAAGTTGCGGGTTGTTCCGGTGGTCAGGTTTTTGGCGGTTTCCGCCGTTTCTAGCTTTGGTTCAGGTGGTATCTGTCGCCGTTCATCTCAAGGATATGAACGTGGTGAGTAAGCCCTTGCGAAATGGCGAGGCCGACACCGCGTTCGCCGCCGGTAACGAGGGCCATGTGGCCTGTAAGATCGAAGGGATGCTGGACCCCTAGACATCCAGATCTTCGGCGAATTCGGCGTTGTTTTGAATGAAGTGAAAGCGCTTTTCTGGTTTTTTGCCCATCAGGTCTTCAACCAGTCGATTGGTTTCGCGCCGTTCGATCTTGTCGTCGTCGGAATGATCCGGTGGTACGGTGACGCGCAGCAGGATGCGTTTGTCCGGGGCCATAGTGGTGTCCTTGAGCTGCTTGGCGGGCATTTCGCCCAATCCCTTGAAGCGGCTGATTTCGATCTTGCTGCGCCCGGTGAAGACCTTTTCCATCAATTCGTCCTTGTGGGCGTCGTCACGGGCGTACTCGCTTTTGGCACCTTGGGTAATCCTGTACAGGGGTGGCATTGCGAGAAAAAGATGGCCTTCTTCAATGAGTTGCGGCATTTCTTTAAAAAAAAACGTCATTAACAGAGAGGCGATGTGCGCTCCGTCCACATCGGCATCGGTCATGATGATGATTTTCTCGTAGCGCAGGCCCGACGGGTCGTATTTGTCGCGAGTGCCGCAGCCCAGGGCTTCGATCATGTCCTGTAGTTCCTGATTGGCCCTTATCTTGTCATCGGTGGCGCTGGCGACGTTCAGGGTCTTGCCGCGCAGGGGCAAGATGGCCTGCGTCGCCCGGTCGCGACTCTGCTTGGCGGACCCGCCCGCAGAGTCGCCCTCGACCAGGAAAAGTTCGGTGCCTTCGGATGTTTTCGACGTGCAATCGGTCAACTTGCCGGGCAGACGCAGTTTTCGCGTCGCGCTGGCCCTTTTGGTTTCCTTGATGGAACGTTTGCGCAGGCGTTCCTCGGCTCGCTCGACGACCCGTTCCAACAGGGTTTTCGATCTTTCTGGATCACCAGCCAACCAGTGGTCGAAATGGTCGCGCACGGCGTTTTCGACCAGCTTCTGGGCTTCGACGGTGGATAGTTTTTCCTTCGTTTGGCCCTGAAACTGAGGGTCGGTGATGAAGACCGACAGCATGACGCAGGCGCCGCCAAGGGCGTCATCGGCGGTGATCTTTGACGCTTGCCGGTTGGAAACAAGCTCGCCGTAGGCTTTCAGGCCTTTGACAATAGCGCCGCGCATGCCGTTTTCGTGGGTGCCGCCAAGGGGCGTGGGCACAGTGTTGCAGTAGGAATTGAAGTAGTCGTTCTCGTCGATGGGCCAGGCGATGGCCCATTCCGCCTTGCCGCCGCTGCCGTTCAACTTGGCCTCGCCGGAAAACGGGGCGGCGGTCAGGGTTTTACGGTTTTCCAGGGTTCCGCTTAGATAATCGGCCAATCCGCCCGGGAAATGCAAAGTTGCGGACGGTGGCGGCGCATCGTCTCCTTTAAGCAATTTTTCGGCGCACGACCAGCGGATTTCGACGCCTCGGAATAGGTAGGCCTTGGATCGCGCCATGCGATACAGGGTTTTGGCGCGGAAATGAGTCTGCTTGCCGAAAATCTGTGGATCGGCATGAAACGCGATGGAGGTACCACGACGATTGGAGACTTTACCAGCGTTTTTCAACTTCCCTTGCGGGGCACCGCGAACGTAGGACTGAGTCCACAGGGTTTTGTCGCGGGCGACCTCGACGTCAAGGCGATCGGTAAGCGCGTTGACGACTGAAAGACCGACGCCGTGCAGGCCGCCAGAAGTCTCGTAGGCATTGCCGGAGAACTTACCGCCGGAATGCAACGTCGTCATGATGACTTCCAGGGCCGATTTGTCCTTGAATTTAGGGTGTGGGTCGGTGGGAATGCCGCGGCCGTTATCGCCGATGGTAACGGTAAAATCTTCCGCCAGATCGATGGAAATATGGCTGGCGTGACCCGCGACGGCTTCGTCCATGGAATTATCCAGGACTTCGGCGACCAGATGATGCAGGGCGTGTTCGTCGGTGCCGCCAATGTACATGCCCGGGCGTAGCCGCACGGGCTCCAGTCCCTCCAGAACTTCAATATCCTTGGCGGAATACCCACTTTGGTCTTTGGACCTGGATTTTTTATCCTTTTTGCTCATGCCCGTTGCCAGCGCCTTCGCAGGTGGGGGAGTGTTATCCGCAGCTTCAAACAGATCAGCCATAATCGCGTTCGTATTGCCCTATATTAATATGGTTGGCACCGTATCCTTTTCCCAGGTCCCCATGATAGAGTGCCTGAAAGAAGCTAAACGACAAGATATTGTATATACTAGTGTCCTGCCCCAGAAATTCATATAATGAATTTCTGGGGTAAGCAGGCCACGACCTTATTAAAACGTGTGCTGAATCCGATATACAGCACACCAGGAGAACGCCGTGAGCAAGGATTCGACTCAAAATAAAGAAAATGGGCCCCGCGGGACGCTTTCTATCCGAACTTTGGCGATGCCCGCCGATACCAACCCCAGTGGTGATATATTTGGCGGCTGGCTGCTTGCGCAAATGGATGTGGCCGGTGGCATTACCGCCCATGCCAGGGCAGGTGGACGCACGGCGACCGTTGGCATAGAGGCCATGACCTTTCATCGCCCGGTCTGGGTTGGTGATGTGATCTGCTGCTATACGGATATCGTCAAGACGGGCAACACTTCGCTGTCGATCCTGGTTGAGGTTTGGGTCCTGCGCGATCAAAAATCGTCGAATCGCGTCAAAGTGACGGAAGGCATCTTTACCTACGTCGCTATTAATGAAGACGGGAACAAGCGTCCTTTGCCAGTGGAATAAAACCATTCCACCGCCCAGGATTTCTAGATCAACAGCAGCCATAAATAACCGGCGGCGCACAGGCTGCTAAGGGCGGCGAATTCCTTGGCGAAGCCGTTATCTAATCCTGAATTTTCTTTCATCGCGCGGAACATGGTTCTGCTTCCGTTTTTGCTGTTTCGTTGTTCATTTTCAAAGTTGTAGTGTAAAAAGAACAAAAAAGCAACACGATAAATTAAGTAATTGAAAAACAACGAAACATAATATTCTGTGATGCCCCGATCACGGGGCTTTAATTGGTCCGCAGGGACGCTGTCACTTAGTCTGGGGAAAGGAAACAAAAGGGAGTGTTGGCGAGGTGAACCAGCAACTGGAAAAGAAGCACAAGCGGGTTGGCATGTAAAGCAGGACAGCCGCTTCATAAAGAAGATCACCCGGCTCATGGAAGGCATCAAGGTCGCACACATGATCCGCAAGGATCAATTTGCATCAGGAGAAAATTCTCCATTTCCGGCAATTCGCGGACCTGGCAGCATAATTGTGGCGGAAAACAGGGATGTCTGCGGCATCATTAGAATTTGCGACAAAACCAACGAAAGCCTTGTGTGAACATTCGTTAACATGATATAAATATTTTGCCTTGTATACGGTATACAAGACTTGAAAACGGAGCACCAAATGTGCGGTATTGCTGGTAGAATCCTAAACGCTCCGGGGAAAGTGGGAGCCGATCTTGTCGTTCTTATGGAGGCCCAGCGTCACCGTGGTGCGGATAGTACCGGGTTCGCGATTTACGGTGAACCGCGGGACGATGGCTACATTATCAGGGCTATGGGTTTTGATCGCGAATGCCTCTCAAAAGACCTTGATGATTTTCGCGAAATTCTTGTCGAGAACGGATCAGATTTTGTCGAGGACCCGACCTGGGATCAGTCCAACGACAAACATTACATGGTGCGTATGGTTGTCAAAGACCCCATTGATATATCTTTGTGGACCGACCAAACCGATTTGATTTCCGACCGCATTGAAGTCCAGTCGTTTGGACGCTCGCTCGAAATTATCAAGGATACCGGTGGTGCCAATGACGTTGCCGACAAACATGGCGTACGAGATATGATCGGAACCCACGGGCTTGGTCACGCACGACTTGCCACGGAATCAGATGTTCGGCCCAATGCCTCACATCCCTTCTGGGCGCGCAAATTCCCGGATGTTGCCATCGTTCATAACGGACAGATCACTGATTACTACACTTGGCGCAAACGTCTTCAAAAACAGGATTATCGCTTCCTTACATATAATGACAGCGAACTGATTGCCGTGTGGGTTTCCGATCAAATGAAACACGGCCTTTCCATGCAGGAAGCGCTGGAAAAATCAATTTCGGAAATTGATGGTGTCTTCACCTACATGATCGCCCGACCCGACAAGATAGGGTTCAGCAAGGATCGCTTCGCCATGAAGCCATTGGTTGTTGTTGATGATCACGGTACCTTTGCCGCCGCGACTGAAGAACAGGCAGTGCGCCGCGTGTGCTCCGATGAACTGGATGTCATTAATTATGACGGTCCTGGTCAAACTGAAATCTGGAAAATTGCAAACGGAGGGATCGCGGCATGAGCGAAGTAATCATTGATGTTGGCGAACGCTCTATACGCGAGATCAACGAAGATATCCAGTCCGCAGCAGCAGCTGGTGATTCCATCGTCGTGCAAAACACTCTGTCGCGTCATAATTTGGGCATCGGCCTGCCGGAAGGTCTGGATATCAAATTTGAAGGTTCCGTCGGCTACTATTGTGGCGGTTTGAACAATGGGGCGACGATACGGATCGAACGTAACGCCGGTTGGGGAACGGGCGAAGCCATGGCCTCGGGCCATATTACGGTTAATGGCTATGCCGGTATGTCGGTCGGGGCGGCCATGCTGGGCGGCACCATACACGTGCGCGGTGACACAGGGCCACGCGCCGGTGTCGCCATGAAGGGTGGCAATATCGTTGTTGAAGGCAAGCTGGGATATCAATCCGGCTTTATGGCTCATTCAGGAAAAATAATAGCGCTAAACGGTGCGGGAGATTCCTGCGCCGATGCGTTGTGGGAAGGGGAAGTCTGGGTTGCCGGGGATGTCGACAGTTTTGGCGTAGACACTGTCGTTAGTGAACCGACAGCAGAAGAAGTGGCTGAAGTGAACACGATCCTTGAGCCGCTTGGTCTCGTGGACTCGTCACGCAATTGGCGCAAGATTATCGCCGGTCAGCGCCTTTGGTATTTTGAAAGTAGGGACGCAAAAGCATGGCTCATGATCTAGACAAACCATACGATTTTCCTTTTGAAGAAGCTTCGGAAGAGGCCATTGCTTACAGCGCAGGTGCTATCGAAGGCCGTCCGGCAGGGGCCCCGTCGTCATATGATGAAGGCGGTTCTACCCGCTGGACACCTGATGCCCTGGCCGAAGTTCATGCTTTGTCGCAATTGGGCCGTTATCAGGTCCGGGGTTACAACACCTTCAACAAACAATTGCCGACCTTTGATGATCTGACCTTTGTTCCGGCAACGATGACCCGGCTGCCTTTGGAGGGGTACCGTGAAAACTGCGATACCACCACTATCCTTGGCGGTGGAAGCGGCAAGGTTGAAAAACCGCTGGAGTTGAAAATTCCCATCTACATCGCATCGATGTCTTTTGGGGCCTTGTCGGCCAACGCAAAGGCATCTCTTGGTCACGGTGCATCAAAAGTGGGGACACTGACCTGCACCGGTGAAGGAGGCATGTTGGAAGAAGAGCGGCAGGCCTCACAGCAACTGGTTTATCAAATGTCACCGGCACGTTATGGTCTGGATCTTGACCATCTGCGACGTGCTGATGGCCTTGAACTTGTCGTGGGCCAAGGGGCAAAGCCCGGAACCGGTGGCCTTTTGCTGGGTATGAAAGTTTCTGAGCGTATTTCCAGAATGCGCACCTTGCCGGAAGGCGTCGATCAACGTTCGACTATCCGCCATCCTGACTTCCTTGGTGCCGACGATTTGGCGGTCAAGGTTGAAGAACTCAGGATCGCAACAAACTACAAGGTTCCCATATTCCTCAAGATGGGGGCGACACGGCCTCGTTACGATGTTGCTATTGCCGCCAAAGCCGGCGTTGATGTGGTTGTCGTTGATGGTGCAGAAGGCGGTACTGGTGCTTCACCCGAGCTGCTGCTTAATCATACCGGCATTCCGACCATGTCGGCCATTCCAGCGGCACGAGAATCACTGGATGAATGCGGCATGAGCGGCAAGGTTTCACTAGTCGCCGCCGGTGGCATTCGCACCGGTGTCGATGCAGCCAAGTGTCTGGCCCTTGGCGCCGATGCGGTAATGATCGGCAACGGCGCGATGATTGCCCTTGGCTGCAATACGCCCTGTTATCTGGAAGATTACGAAAAACTTGGAACTTCGCCGGGTGCCTGTCACCACTGTCATACGGGATTATGCCCAGTTGGCGTTGCGACCCAGGACCCTGATCTGGAAGCACGCATGGATGTCGCCGCCGGTGCCGAACGGGTTGCTCGTTTCCTGACGGCAATGACAATGGAAATTACTGCACTAGCCAAGGCATGCGGCAAGTCTTCGGTTCATAATCTTGAAGTTGAAGACCTCCGCTCGTTGTCTTTCGAGGCTTCTGCCTTTACCGGTGTAAAAATGGCCGGAATCGACAAGCCTTTTTCCTGGTAAGGATTCCAGGCTTCCAGAATTGGCAAAACCGGGGACATAATATTTAAGAAAATTAACAGGGATGGACAGGAAACGTTTCAGGGAGAGTAATTAGATGAGTAAAACCAGTCACAAATTGCCCGAGGGCATTCATACAATTGTGTTGGGCGCTGGTGATTTGAACGGCATCATGCGGGGAAAGAGAATACCGGCAAGCCATTGGCCAAACGTTTGCGAAAACGGATTAGCCTTGTCGATTGCCATGTTGGCTGTGGATATGACCTGCGATATTTGGGATACCCCGTACGTTAATTTTGATAATGGCTATCCCGACATGCACATGTTTCCCTTCGGCGAGGTCTATCCTGTGCCTTGGGAAGAAGGTGCCGCGTTTTGCATGGGTCGCCTCGAAGGCACAGATCACAAGCCGGTCCCGATTGATCCCAGAAATTCATTGGTACAAGTTCTGGAGCGGGCAAATAAAATGGGTTACGAGGTGCAGATTGGCGCTGAACTTGAATTTTATCTGCTCGACCCTGAAACAATGCTTCCGCGCGATAGCGGCATCCAGGTTTATGGTCTGGCCCGTGCGGCCGAACTTGAACATGTTCTGGGGCCCATTCGTCGTTATTTGAATGATGTCGGCATTCCCATTGAGCAATCCAATCCTGAGTACGCAGCCGGACAGGTTGAAGTTAACATTCGTTATTCCGAGGCTCTTATGGCTGCCGACCGTGCGGTCGCTTTTCGCAGCCTGGTCAAGGAACTGGCGCTTTCACAAAACTATCATGCAACCTTTATGTCCAAACCTTTCATGGCTGAATCGGGTAGCGGGTTCCACCTTCATCACTCGCTGTGGAAAGACGGTAAGAATGTATTCGCCAACAAGGGCAAAATTTCCGATCTCGGACGGAATTATCTGGCCGGGATGCGCAAACGCATGAGTGAGATGGCGGTGGCTGCCGCAACAACCCCAAACGCCTATCGCCGTCGCCAACCTTATACCTTCTGTCCGACAAATACGGCATGGGGTTATGACAACAGAACCGTAGGTATTCGCGTGATTGAAGGTAAGGACACTGCTGTTCGCGTCGAAAAACGTGATGGTTCTGCCGACTGCAATCCTTACTTCCTGATAGCCTGTGAAATTGCCGCTGGACTGGATGGCATTGAAGAAGGCATGGACCCCGGTGATCCGGAAATGGGCAATGCCTACGAGCTGGAGAATGCCGAATCGATCCCGACAGATCTTGCAACAGCCGTTGAACTGGCACGAAATTCCGACTTCATGAAGGGTGTTTTGGGCGAGTACAGCCTGGAAATCCTTGTTGGTCAGGCCGAAAGAGAACTGGGCTTCATGGAAAATCAGGTGACGGCGGTTGAACTGGAACGTTACCTGCCAAACATGTAGGGCCTAAAATTCCTTTTAACGCCGGGCCAGGTCTTCCTTGATGTCCTGAAGACGGAAAAACTTATGGGCAATGGGCAGGAACCAGGGCCAGCCTCGATACCAGAATTTTGATTCCAGAGTTGTTTTGGTAAAGGACGTATCCTTGCCTGGCAGGTCCAGCATATTCAGGGCTACCTTGTTTCCCAGATACGGGGCCATACCGTTGCCGCTGCCGGAATATCCCATGGCATGCCAGATACCGTTGTGTTGGCCGATATTTGGCAAGTACGAAAACGAGAACCCCGTGTCGCCCTGCCAACAATGGCTAATGCCAGCAGAATGAAGTTCGGGAAATATCTGGATCATCAGGTTGCGCAGGATGCTCTGGGCTTTTTCAACAGGAATGCGGGTCAACCCGGCGCGCCCGCCAATCATCAGCCTTTTACCATCGGGTGACAGCCGGTAGTAACAATGGCGGGACCGTGTTTCCACGACCATTCGTTTGCCAGGCATAATGGTTTCAATGGTGTCGGGGGGTAGTTCTTCGGTAACGATCATCGTGATAGTCGGATTAAATATACGGCGCTTCCACCACGAAAATGCAGGCTTTGTATAGCCGTTGGTGGCCATTAGCACAGCGTCGGTGCGAATATTTCCCCGCGCCGTCTCGACGGTAAAGCCTGAACCGGAAGGGGTGATGCCGTTAACCGGCGTACTGGCACAAATTGTCGCCCCGGCCTTCTGGGCAGTGCCAATCATGGCGCGCAGGTATTTGCCGGGGTGCAATCCGCCGTGGTCATGCAGGATTAGCCCGCCGAAGTAGATGTCGGTGCCGACCTCATCGCGTTGGCGTTTTCTGGGCACCATTTCAAGGTTCATGGGAACAAGTTTGCGCAAATCATCCAGCGAGCGCGCTGTCGCATCATATTGCGCCGTACTCCACTGACCGCGAAAACGCCCATAGGTGTTGTAGTCACAATCAAGATTTTCTTCTTCGATAAGGTTTTTGGCAAAGGCGAGTGGTTCCATGTAGGTTTCGCGTAACAACTCTCGCGCCGTATCCATCCCGTAACGGGAAGCCATTTGATCAAGCGGCACCCGGTGGCCTTCACCGATCATGCCACCGTTTCGGGTGCTCGCCCCGAAACAGATTTTTTCGGCCTCCAGCAACAACACCGATTGGCCATTTTTGGCCAGCGTGCGCGCGGCTGATGTACCGGTCAGGCCACCGCCAATGACGACCGCATCATATTCGTCGGCAAAGTCCACACCGGTGAAACTTTCGCGATCAATTTCTTCCCACCAGTATGGGTCATTGTTGACCATTTCGCGGCAATCCTCTTAGTCAATTTTCAGCTCAGTGCCCGAAAATACTTGCGAAAACATCTGTTTGAATACAGTATACAAGGAAGCGGGCAAATGCAATTGTTTGCAGTTTTTCCCAGGTAGGCCCATCCTGCGACCAGATTAAGAATTACCGCAATTCAGGGGGGGGGCCGCTTGAAAACACCTTTCAAGGCCCACCAGCGAGAACCCCGAAAAAACGCTATTCCACTCGCCAGACCCCAACTGTCGGGGGATGAACATTTAGCTGTTTAGCTATTTGTTTGTTTTGCAGACCGTCTGCACAGGCCAATACTATACCAGCCCGCTTTGCGCAAGGTCAGCGAGGTAGATCGTTAAATGGACAGACATCATCCTCGAATGGCACATGTCGTCGTCGGAACGGCGCGCCACTGATGGATTCTGGTTTGCTGATCCGATCCATGCGAAAATGTCGGAAATCTTCGCAAGTAGGATCCCAGGCCACCAGATACCACAATGGCGAAAGGATTAGCATGGCTTGCGGTTCGATCTGGCGGCTCGTTTTGACCCCTTTTGCGTCGCGGTATTGGAACCGTAGGTAAAGCCGCTGTAAAAATGCCATCTCGAACGCAGGGAGCAGTGCAGGATCAATCAGGCCTATATCTGATATGTCTTGGCGCGGTGACAGTTTACCAATATACAGACAGTCAAGGAACCGGCGCAAATCGCGCACTTTGTCTGACGGAAGAGCCTTTTCGATCTTGGCAAGTCCGGCATCTGCGAGATTAGAAAATGGCAAACTCTGAGACGCCCTCATAGCCGCAACGCTGATGAGAAGTGCAAACACCTCGGCCACTGATAATAGCGCGGTGGCCTGTACCGATTGCGGGTCAAGCTGCACGCCGCCACCGCGCCCGCTTTCGGAATGGATGACAAAGCCCTGATCACGCAACGCACAGATGTCGCGCAGGACCGTTCGTCTTGATACCCCGACGTCCTCGGCCAGTTCATCAACCGTTGAAGTTCCGTTGCGGCGAAGGGTGCGCACGATGGCATCATGACGGAGGTGAATATTCATTACCTTCACTTTAGTACTTTCGGTGACATAATTTGTCACCAATTCATTCTAAGCAGTTTGAATACATTTCAACAAGGAGAAGCTGATAATGAAACGCACACCTATAAACCCTTGGGACTGGTCCTTAAAACTTGGCTACAATCAAGCTGAGATTATCACTGACACATCGCGCCAGTTGATCTGTGCAGGTCAAACCGCTGTCGACGGCGCAGGCAATCCCCAGCACCTCAATGATATGCGGGCCCAAATCAGCCTAGCACTGGACAATCTAGAGGCAGTGCTGGCTGGTGCAGATATGAATTTGCGCAACATCACCCGGCTTGGTATTTTTGCAACCGACGTGGATGATGCGCTGAAGAACTTCGACCTGCTTGGAATGCGTTTGGGGCCAATCCAATGCGCCCCGCCGATGACGTTGCTTGGCGTGACCAGACTCGCAATCCCGGGCTTGTTGTTCGAAATCGAAGCCACCGCCGCAGCGTAATCCTGTTCGCAAGGTGAAATATTTATCTTTTGATTTCAAACCCATATTGCGACAGCTTCGCGGTAAATATAACCGCAAGGAAGATTGCAATGGATTTTCCGCTTGCATCGGGAGTGATGGACAGACGAATGCGGCCGTTCTTCTTGTCCGTATCTTCCACGGCAATGAGCACAATCACTTTGCCTTCTGAGCCGCGTCCACGCCTCCCCTGTTGGGAACATGTCCATAAAATCCATCACGCTTGCCGGGTACATCGTCATCAATGAAAACACTGCGTCTGGTAGCGTGGGCGGTCAACTGTATAGCCCAGATTGTTTTTTAATTCTCATCGTCTCGTTCTCCCGGCAGGGCCTCAACCAAGATCCGGAAAGCTTCTCCACTTTGCAATGGGCAACCCGGCGCATATATGACTGTGGCTGGCCCATCTTCAGTTAAAGCCTCATGTCGGGCCGCTTCCAGTGCTTGTTCGAGTGATGCAAAATGGGAAACCGGGTAATTCCCTTCCATTGCATCTAACAAGGCCCTGCCTAATTCGCCGAAAAGATACCCTGCCTTGAGTCTTTGAGAAACCGCTTTAAGAGAGGGTATTCCAGCTATATCACCTGCCCCATCACCCCCAGCGACCCAGTGAATGTTCTGGTAACCGCAAAAGCTGCTGGCAGCACACTCAAGGGAAGAGGATGCTGCGTCGTTGATATAGAGAACCCCGTCAATTTTCCCTATTTCCTCGCGATGATCGACGAGACCAGGGAAACTGTTGATCGCCGCCATGGCTGCATGGGGCTGGACGCCGATGGCGCGAACCGTCGCAAACGCCGCCGCAACATTTGCCTGGGCATGAGGTCCGGCGAATTGGGAGATAGCGGACAGGTCCATGACCAATATCGGCTCGCCTTCGTCAAAACTGTCATAGAGCGTGCCACCCTTCACAAAAACGCCACCGGCAACCGGTTGCCTGATTGAAAAGGGATAGACCCGTTGTTCACCAATCTTCGACAATTTATTGAAAATGGTTTGCGAGGTTTTATCGTCAATACTGATGACAGCGGCGCGGGGGTCGGTCTGGCGGCAAAATATCTGCATTGCCGCCTGGCTGGCCCCGTCGTCATCCATATTGAGCAGAACGGCAACATCAAAGGTAATGGAAACGGTATGGGCCACCCTGAAAGGCGTCATCTCAACAACATACACCCCCTCCGTGCCCAGGGGGTTCGTGTTTAGGGCCGACGTCCCGGACAGTCCAGCCATTTCCGCCTCTCGACCAGTAACCTGCAACAGGTAAGTGACAAGGGCCGCCGTCAAAGATTTGCCGTAAGTGCCCGATATTCCAACGTAAGCGGACTCTCTTTGCGTACGCGCCAGCAATTCTACATCACAAATAACCTCCACGTTCTGCTCCCGGGCGCGGGTTGCCAGGGCCTTGGCGAGGTTATCGTTCTTCCATGCGTGAGCAGAAATGATCAGTGTCGTGAATTCGCGAAGATCGTTCGAGGAAAAATCCTTGGGGCTGATACCGGCCACTTCAGCCTGCGCCCGGTTGTCGGACGAGCCATCCCAGGCCGAAAGCTCGGCCTCGCCGGCAAAGAGGGCACGTGCCGTAAACAAGCCGACTTCATCCAGGCCGTAAAGGGCTACAGGGTAACCGGCAAAAGGGAAAACATCGATCAAGGGCTTAAGCGTCCGAAAACTTAATCATCGAGAAATTCGGTCACCCGCTCTGTCATTCCGCCGGGAGTTCATTCGACCGTGTGGCTTGTCCATCCCTGTCAATATCACTATCCGGGTTCTCCATCACGCCATTTGCCCACCATCCGTGATGTTACCTAGCCCAGTTTTCATCGACCGTGCCATCGGCCATGCCTTCATAGGCGCCTTCGACGCCGATGGTTCCCAGATAGATATGGCCAAGCGAAACCGCGATCAGGATGACCGCTGCTCCGCCATGAATGAGATGCGCCAATTGCAGTTGCTGTACACGTTCCGCCAGCCACGGGAAATCGAGTAACAAACCGGAACCGGATATCGCAATTCCGGCAAAGAACAACAACCAGTACCAACTCTTCTCACCCAGGTTGTACTTCCAGCTGAGTGGCGGAGTATCGGAGAAGAAAGCGCCCTTGAGAACCCAACTCAGATCGCCTTTCTGCCAGACGTTGTCCTTCATGTAGACGGCCAGCAAGACCACCAACGAGACGACGAAAAGCGGACCCATAACATTGTGTATCTCAAGGCAGGCACCGGCAATAACCGACCAGGCACCCTTGCCCACGATTGGCGCAATCACATAGCGTCCAAACATGACAAACAGCCCGGTAACGCCGAGCAGAACAAAAAGAATGGCGGCGGACCAGTGTGACCACCGTTCGACCTTCGTAAAACGTGAAATGGTCCTGCCGGATCGCCCGCCCTCAATCTTGATGCGGCCATAAATTATGAAGAACCCGATAATGGCCAGGGTTGAAGCAAGGATTAAAACTCCGCCCCAATACGATAGCGGACCATTTCTCAAGGAGCGCCATTCTTCGCCGGGCGACTGAATGAGGACCTGGGTGCCGGTTGCTGTTCCGGACAGGTTAAAGGAATCACCGCGGCGCAACTGTCGCCAGATATCGGCATCGTTTTTGTTGCCCAGAGTTTTGCCTGGTACGGCCCCGCCGGTTTGCGCGTAGGCATTAGATCGCAAATCAAGAGAGCCTGCCAGAGTCGCACTAAAAGACCAGACAAGAACAAGAGAGAAACATGCCAGCAAGGACAGGCGTTTGAAGGTTTGTCTTTTGTCCATCGACTCCTCCATTGCTATTTTCTTCCCGATTGCGACTGAGCCCTGTGACGCAACTGTTGCATTTGGGCTTTATTGAAGGAAGATGAGCCCGGTTTTGTTCCCAGGAATTTACCCGGCTCAAAACTGAGTATCCGTCCTTGTTCTTCCTCCCGGCAAGCGCCGAGGGAAATAGCGACAAAGCTCACCAATCCAAAGAGCAGCATACGTTTTTCATTATTCGACATGCTTTTCCAGCTCCTCCGATGACCTATGCCCCGTCATGGGCGGTGCAGGCTCATCTGGTCAAGATCCGCCTTTTTTCTCGTAAGCCGTTCCCCAACCCCAAGCGCCGGAACCAAAGCCACGAGCAACGACGCGTTCACGGTATATGTTGGAGACTTCATTTCCGTCACCACCGAGCAGGGCTTTCGTCGCGCACATCTCTGCACATAAGGGAAGTTTCCCTTCGGCCAGACGATTGGCACCATACTTGGTCTTTTCGGCAATCGAGGAATCTTCTTCAGGGCCACCATTGCAGAAGGTGCACTTGTCCATCTTTCCACGAGAGCCATAGCTTCCGACCTGCGGATACTGTGGCGCGCCAAACGGGCAGGCATAGAAGCAGTAACCGCAACCGATGCACAAATCCTTGGAGTGAAGGACAACGCCCTGTTCGGTGTCGTAAATGCAGTCCACCGGACAGACCGCGATACACGGCGCGTCCGAACAATGCATGCAGGCTACCGAGATGGAGCGCTCGCCTGCCCTGCCGTCATTGATGGTGACGACGCGACGGCGGTTAATGCCCCAGGCGACTTCGTTTTCGTTTTTACAGGCGGTAACGCAGCCGTTGCATTCGATGCAGCGTTCGGCGTCACACAGGAATTTCATACGTGCCATTTTCCTATCTCCCCTCAAGCTGCTTCAATGCGACAGAGCGTCACTTTGGTTTCCTGCATCTGCGTCACCGAGTCGTACCCGTAGGTGCCGCACATGTTGGCCGCTTCCCCAAGTACATAGGGGTCGGCGCCCTCCGGATACCTGGATCGCAGATCCTTGCCTTGCCAGTGACCCCCGAAGTGGAACGGCATGAAGACGACTCCTGCGGCGACCCGGTCAGTCACCAGCGCCTTGATCAGAACCTTGCCACCTTCCGGTCCGTGGAGCCACATGTCGGCACCATTTTTGATGCCGGCGTTGTTGGCATCGACGGCATTGACCTCACCGAACATTTCCTGCTGCAATTCCGCCAGCCACTTGTTCGACCGGCTTTCATCGCCACCGCCTTCATATTCGACAAGACGGCCGGTCGTCAGAATGATCGGGAACTCCTTCGAGAAATCCTGCTTCTGGATCGACTCATACATCGTCGGCAGGCGATAGTTTCTGGTATCCTTGTAGGTCGGGTAATCGGCGACCAGATCACGCCTTGGCGTGTACAATGGTTCACGGTGAATCGGCACCGGATCGGGGAAGGTCCAGACCACAGTGCGGGCCTTGGCGTTGCCGAACGGGGCGCAGCCGTGCTTGATAGCGACGCGCTGGATACCGCCGGATAGATCGGTTTTCCAGTTGCTCTTGTCGCCGACACCCTTGGTCATGATGGCTTTTTCTGCCGCCGTCAGGTCTTTGTCCCAGCCCAGTTTCTTGAGCATGGCCATGGAAAACTCGGGATAGCCATCCTTGATTTCCGAGCCCTTCGAATAGGAGCCTTCGGCCAACAGGTTTTCGCCATTTCTTTCAACACCGAAACGGGCGCGGAAAGTCAGGCCGCCTTCGGCCACGGGCTTGGAAGGATCATAAAGCACCGGCGTTCCCGGGTGGCCCATTTCGGCCGTTCCCCAGCACGGCCAGGGCAGGCCGTAATACTCGCCGTCGCACGGTCCACCTCTGGCCAGTAATGTCGTCTTGTCGAAGGTGACTTTGTTGGCCATTTGTTTCTTCATGCGTTCGGGTGACTGGCCGGTGTAACCGATGGTCCACATACCCTTGTTGAATTCCCGGGTGATGTCTTCGATCAACGGTTCGTTGCCATTGACCTTGATGTGCTTGAACATCTTTTCTTCGATGCCAAACTTCTTGGCGAAAAGATACATGATTTCGTGGTCGGGTTTTGATTCGAAAACCGGGTCCACGATCTTGTCACGCCATTGCAAGGAACGGTTAGACGCCGTTACCGAGCCATAAGTTTCGTACTGGGTACAAGCAGGCAGGACATAGACACCATCCTTACGATCGGGAATGACAGAAGCGAAGGTCGGCACCGGATCGATGACAACCATCAAGTCCAGCTTCTCCATCGCTTTCTTCATATCCGGCAAACGGGTCTGCGAGTTGACCGCATGGCCCCAAAGCACCATGGCCCGGACATTGTCGGGCTGATCAATGTTCTCTTTCTTTTCGAGAACGCCATCAATCCAGCGCGATACCGGAATGCCTTTGGATTCCATCAATTTCTGTGTCGCAAAACGGCCCTTCATCCAGTCGTATTCGACATCCCAGACACGACACCAGTGCTTCCACGAACCAGTCTTAAGGCCGTAGTAGCCGGGCAAGGAATGAGACAGGATGCAGAAGTCTGTCGCACCCTGAACATTATCGTGGCCGCGGAAGATATTGGCACCACCGCCCTGTTTGCCCATGTTGCCCAATGCCAGTTGCATAATGCAGTAGGCGCGGGTGTTGTTGTTGCCGGTGGTGTGCTGGGTGCCCCCCATGCACCAGATGAAAGTACCGGGACGGTTGTTGGCCATGATCCGGGCGACGCGCCTAAGCTGCGGGCCGGGAACGCCAGTGACTCTTTCGGTTTCTTCGGGCGTCCATTTCTTGATCTCTTTCTTGACCTGATCCAGGCCCCAGACGCGCTGACGGATGAATTCCTTGTCTTCCCATCCGTTTTCGAAGACGTGCCACAGGATGCCCCAAATCAATGCGACGTCGGTACCGGGGCGGAGGCGGACATATTCATCGGCATGAGCAGCCGTGCGGGTGAACCGCGGATCGCAGACAATCAGCGCTGCATTGTTCTGCTCCTTCGCCTTCAGCAGATGCTGTAAAGCCACCGGATGGGCTTCAGCAGGGTTGGAGCCGATCAGGAACATGGCGCGGGAATTGTGAATATCGTTATACGAATTCGTCATCGCGCCGTAACCCCAGGTGTTCGCCACCCCAGCCACCGTCGTCGAGTGGCAGATACGGGCCTGATGGTCACCGTTGTTCGATCCCCAGAAGGCATAGAATTTGCGGAACAGGTACGATTGCTCGTTATTGAATTTGGCCGAGCCCAACCAGTAAACGGAATCTGGACCCGAGGTCTTGCGAATATCGAGCATCTTGTCGCCGATATCGTTGATCGCCTGATTCCAGGAAACGCGCTTCCATTTGCCGCCTTCCAGCTTCATCGGATATTTCAGGCGTCGTTCGTTATGGGCGTGCTCGCGAACACTGGCACCCTTGGCGCAATGGCTGCCAAGATTGATCGGGCTGTCAAAGTCCGGTTCCTGACCCGTCCAGACACCGTTTTCAACTTCGGCAATGACACCACAACCGACCGAACAGTGGGTGCATACGGAAGCAATGCGTTTGACCTTGTCGCCACCAGCAGCCTGTGCTGCGGCTGGCTTGACATGACCTGGCGTCGAGGCGGAAGCCAGAGCAATGCCTCCGGCGGTGATCCCTGAATTACGCAGGAACGTGCGGCGGTCGATCGCACCGCCTATAGATCCGGCAAGCGCCTGGGTCAGACGCAAGCTTTTGGAGGTTCCGTTAGTTTTTTTTATTAACATGTTCTTCCTCCCCTCCTAAAACCGCGCCAGCGAATAATAAGTGCTGACATGATCCGTTTCCCGATAACCGGCATCAGTTGAATGCTTTAAACACTCAGCCTCAGCTGTCGCCGGAATGGCGCTGACAGCGGCCACTGCTACAGTGCTGGCCGAGAAAGCGGCCCCTTTCAGGAACTCGCGCCTGGGAAGCGTTTCTTTTTTGTTTTCGAATTTCTTCTCGCTCATCTTGTCCTCCACTTCCATTCCGGCAGATGCCGGACAAATTGAACTTATCCATATGGCCCATTTGTTCAGGCCGCCATTTCAAATGCCTGTTCTTCAATTTCCATCAACAACAAGCCGATTGTTCCGACAGGAACGTAAAGGCAAGCGTTTTCGGCCTTTTCGAGATCGGCAAAAAAATTCGATGCCCACGGTAACAGGTGGGTCTTGAAAAAGGATTGCTGGCAGGCATCGCCGTCCGGACCACGGTGCCCCATAATCAACGCATGCATAATTTCCAACCCGGTTGCCATGCTGTCCTCGGGTTCCGTCGCATTCGGATTTCCTTGCAGGCCGATACGCCTGAGTTCAGCACGCAAGTCAGACAGAGGTTTGTCATAAAGTAATCCCGTCAGGTAATGAGATGCGTAAGGCAGCAGTTCTCCCCCGGCCCCAACGCCGTAAAACAATTTGGTGAACTCGTCTTGCAAGTCTTCAGGCGTGGTGTCCTTGGCTACTTTAACCAAAGCATCAATGGCCTTCCCCATGGGACTATCATCCCCTTCAAGGGAGCGAATCATGGTCAGGGTTTCGTCATCAGGTGGTTTGGAAAGAAGTGAGGACAAAAACGCATAAAAGCGGGCACGAAGAATTTCTTCGTGCCCATCACTCTGCGAAGCTTGCTCCCCCTGATCGTCAGTCATAACAGCCCCTCCTGAGGCTTCTAGCGTCATGAAGACAGTTTGGCTCTTTTCTTTCCTTACTTGTTTAGAGGCAATTCTAAGGAATTATACAGTCTCTGTCAATTGCAATAATTACAACTGTAAGTAGAGTCTCCCTCAGAAAGCGGTGACCGCCAGAGTTTGTTGATTTGTTTTCGTCATAGCAGTGGTGATGTTTTCTTTCGTAAGGTCTGTTTTTTCCATTAAGGTGCCCATCAGGCGACGATAAAGGTGTTTTGTCATGCGGACAAACAAAAACCTGATCAGAACCAGCAGGTTCATGACCATGAAGATGCTTTTGATCCAGGCTTCGCTGGTTTTAGCGGTGCGGGCGCGAAGGCGGTTGAGATCGTAGCCGTTTTTGCCTTGTCCGAACTTGTCCTCAATGGGAATTCGTTCGCGGTAATCGTGTTGTCTTTGGCGTTG
>MPLX02015608.1_pt1 | contig 24544 bp, 18 predicted proteins | sample 1617341 | NCBI WGS metagenome assembly MPLX02 (sample SAMN05944804, study PRJNA350692) | marine metagenome | biome: marine; feature: ODZ; material: water; isolation source: 120 m water sample filtered on 0.2 um supor filter | place: Pacific Ocean | collected 2012-04-08 | depth 120m m | reverse complement strand
TCGGGATGTGCAAAAAGCCGTCAATCCCGGACTGCGTCTATTTGGGATAGTTTTGACAATGGTTCAGCGCAGTCGACTTTCTGAAACCGTTGCTGAACAAGCGCGTAAGCACTTTGGAGACCGCTTGTTTGAGACTGAAATACCTCGACTTGTGGCCATAGCCGAGGCTCCTCTAGATGGTGCTCCAATTGTTATTGGCCAGAAACCAAACAAATCGAATCCTGGCAGCAAGGCTTACTGGGAATTGGCTAGGGAAGCCAGTGCAAGAATTGAGACGATTAAAAATTCGTAATCATCATTCTTCTTCGGAGAAATCGGCGGACTGCTCATCATCTCTCATTGAGAAAAACATAGCTCCGATTAGTAATATAGGAACTATGACTATGAGAATTCCAACTATATTCGAATTGGAAAGTTCGGTTGGAATAGAAATGTTTGGCCCAAGATAGAAGCCTATCACAAACATTAGTGCCATAATCGCAACAGTCTGTTTATCAGCAACTTCGAGATTAAGTGGAGAGTCTCTGAATACTCCAGTAACTAACCAAAGCAAAGCAACTAGTAAAACTAGCAAAGGAACAGTTTGTATGGCTCCATCTCCAGTAAGGCCGTAGCCTTCACCGGCTCTCAAAGAAGCATCGACAAGGTACAACAGCCTAGCTGCCAATACTACTATCATCAATGCTAATGCAACTAGTGCAATCATTCTCTTTTCTGCTTTCATCTCCATTTTACTCGCCTCCTACTGTCAACTCTATGCGTTTGCCCATTCCATCTCTAACTCGTCTAATTAAGCCTGAATGCTCCATACGTGAAAGCAATCTACTTGCTTTTGAATTCGTAAATCCACTAGCCTTCACTACCTCAGCCTGCCACATTGAACCTCCATTGGAGGATAATACATTGACAACCACTTTTTCATCAGCAGAAAGCATAGGCAATTCTGACTTAGTGGCTGGGGAATTAGAAACATCACTGTCGGTTGACCGAGTTGGGTCGTTAAGCCAAGTCAGAGAGATACCAATGACTATTCCAACACTTGTTAGGAATAATGAGTATAGGAGATAAGGAGCAGTTTCGCTTAAGGTACCTGAACTCATTGTGAATGGAAATGAAATTAGCAATAATAACATGAAGCCGCCGAGAGCTAGAGTCAACTTGGCTATCCTATCCATTTTGGCCGATTGGTCAGGGGATGCTCCTTCGGCCATGTTTGAGCCCTTACCCTCAAGATTTGAAGTTTAGGCGGCCCGGTGCGCATCAGCACACCGGACCGTTTGCGTTGTATTCAGGCTGATCAGTAGCACTGTTGCCTTTCCTCAGACCATGTGCCGCCAGCGGCTTCACAGTCCTCTTGACTCGCATCCTCGTCAGTTTCGTTTGACTCTTCCTCGCGGTCATTGTCCTCGTCAGCCGATTCTTCTTCACGATCGTCCTGAGTCATTTCCCCGTCGGAATCCTGTCTATCATCGTCAAACCAGAAGTTGCAGTAGTAGAAATCCTCGCCTCTGTCAGGTGCCTCAGTCCACTCGCCGCCACGCTCCTCACAGACATCTGGTCCGACATCCATGTGGTGTGCGGGAAGTGGCTCAGCTCCACCACGAGGTCCTCTGCGCATTGCATCTTGCAATCTCTGCAGTAGGCCTCTTCGGTCATCGTCACCACGCTCACATCGCTCCTCTTCGGAACAATCTCGGTGGTTGTCATGTCGCGCAGACATGTGCTCAAGAACTTCTCCTAGAACCTCACGATCTGCTGTGCAGTCTTCGCTGTTAATACAGAATGAGATAGCCACACGGCCTGCCTCGAGCATCATTGCTCTATCATCGGCAAATTCCATTTTGCGGTCGATATTCCACTCGCCCCAGTCGTCCTTGTCCATGAAAGCGTCACACCATTCTTGCTTTTCCTCGGACCAAAGTTCACGAGTTCTGCAGTCGAACCATTCCTCGTCCTCCTCGCCCTCGTCGTTCTCGCGGTCGTCCTCGCGGTCGTCGTCGGTGAATCTTGGAGAATTATCCTCAGATAGTTCATTGCCATCAGAATTTAGTTTCTCTTGCATTTCTATGTGTCGAGCATTGATGTTATCGATCATCTCTTGAAGTTCGGCAGAATCGACTTCACAATCAGCACTGTCGATACAGTATTGGTATGCAATAACAATCTCTTGACCGATTGCCATTCTCTCTTCGAGGTGCGCTTCACGATCTTCCATTCTGTCATCCATCTTTCCTGGCATGGACATTCCAATGAGCGACTTAGCGCCGTTCATCATACCCTTGTCTGAATCAATAGCTTTCCAGCCTCTCTCATCTGTAGCATCATCCACTGCTCCTGAATACGCGTTATCTTCTGCGTATGTTGGTGCAGCAAACTCTTCTAGGCTTGCTCCAACTGATGCACCTGCAAATAATGCTAGTACAGCCAATGCGACCATAACCTGCGTTCGGATTCGATCTCTCACGGTTGTTTTGTCAGCGCTCATAGTTACTCACTTAACCCACCATAGATTGCAAAACCATATCACATTGGGGCTCAAATGCTTGAATTTATGTGAAAAAACCCGCAAAAGGTCATTTCCCATTTGAACGCTCAAGGGCGCTTTGTCTGGCTTCAATTAGGATTGCTTCCCACTTGACTTTCAGCTCGGATTCAAGGGACTTGATCATCTCCTCAATTTCCTTCTTTGATATATCTTCACGCTTGGACAACTGATTCTCAAGTTTCTCCATTAATTCGCCCTCGCGCTTCTTTCGAGTCTCAGCGAGTTTCTGCTCCATCTCGACCTCACGCTCCAAAGCAATCTCCTGACGCTTCAGAACAAGGGCCGCCTCCATGGTCTCACGCTCGGCGGAAAACCATCGATCTAATTCGGCCAGCATACCTGCTTCAGCCTCCTCTTCTAATGATTTCAGACGAACATCAACATCAGATAGCATTCCCTTCTCTAGAGATTTTGATTCGGCAGCCAATTGCTTCTCCAACTCGGCTTCACGGGTTTTACGAGCCTTAGCCAAGCGATCCCTCATAGCAATCTCTTGCTCAAGACGGTATGACTCGACCTTTCTGTGAACTTTCGACTCCTCAGCTTCTCTAATGTCCATTTCAACGCGGCGTTCCATCCGCTCGAGTTCCTGTGCCGCTTCTAAATCAAGCCTGTCGCTTAGGAAAGCACGACGTCTGTCGAACTCAGTCTCCATCTCTGATTTGAGTCGGTCTCGTAATTTTGCTGTATGAACCTCAATTCGTCTATCTCTCTCAAGATCTAACTGTTCTTTGAGGCGATTCTCCTCTCGGCGTAGCCGGTGAAGCATCTCTTCACGCAGAAGTCTCTCTTCACGCTCTAGAGCCTCTGTCTCTAGGCGTTCCATTTCGACTTCTAGTTCAGCCCGCATATCTGCTTCAATTCGATGAAGTTCTTCTTCGAAGAGGATATCATTGGCTTTACGCAGAGCGCCGCGCATACCATCGACTCTATCACCCATCTCTGATACTCTTCTGCGGCGCTCACGGCGCATGCTGGAACGTAATTTTGATTCATCATCTAGACGGTCACGAGCGCGGCCCAGTGTGTCGATTGCTGAGGCCGCGGAACGAACATGAGCCTCTCTGAGAACATCTAATTCATCGATACCTTCGGTATCGTTACCATCGGGAGACTTGCTCTCACTCACGGTTCCATCCCCATTCCGACGGTATTTGGGGGGTATTTGAGAGCGCAGGGTCATAATCTGCCCGTGAAAGCGATTTACAAAGGACAAGCCCAGTAACGAAGTTACTCCACGATTCAGAAAGTAACGTGGAATGCTGTTTCACAGGCCGGACAATTCAATTGCCTCTTACCTGGTTTTGGACGAATGCGAAGTGTACGATCACAGCCCGGGCATTCAATCTCTAATTTGATGACCTTTGGAGTTAGAGTAAAACCACCTGAACATGAACCACAAGTTAGGTCAATTGGGCGCTCATCAGTTCCCGCTACTAAGATGGTGTGACAATGTGGACATGGCACCTTCTCATCGATAAGTGCCTCAACTGTTAGGTCGTGTGTAACTCGACATCCTGCACCACATATCTCACAGGTAATATCACCTAAACCAGGAGGTAGCATATGCTCACAACTAGCGCATTCTGCGAGGGGCGGGGCATGCTTGGATTCGACCTCGACTCTGTCCATCACGGTTCTCGCTCCTCCTTTGGGTTAATCAAGCGGTCGCTGAAGAGTCCGCCTTTCCTGAGGATATCCAGACATTGAAGGCTTCTCGGATATCAGAAACCAAATCCTTTCCAAGAGATACTAAAACACCTAATTTGTTTCCTTCTGCTCCAGCCACAAACATACCGTTTAGGATAATCAAGAAAACACTAGCTTCGTGAATAGCAATTCCTGCTGCGATACTGGTATTGATTCCAGCTAACGCTGTTATCACGAGAAGAATGGTTACTGCTACGGAAATAGCAATGTTTGCATTGACCACTTTACGTGTGCGTTTTGAGAGTGAAAGAAGATTGGAAAGGGCTCTAGGATCTTCTCCAGGAATCAATACATCAGCCGCGTCTAAATTGACTTGCTCTCCACTTCCTACTGCTACACCTACATCAGCAGCAGCAAGTGCTCCTGAATCGTTGAATCCATCTCCTGCCATCAGTGTTCGACTGAATTTTGCTCTTTGAGAAACCCAAGCGGCTTTTCCTTCAGGATCTACATTTCCTCTACAGATAGATGGATCCAGTCCTAGTTTCTTGGCAAATGCCTCGACTGAAGCCTGCTCATCGCCACTAAGAATCTCTACCGAGATTCCTTGACTCTGTAATTCTGCAATCATCTCCTTCACGCCTTCACGGGCATCATCATGGGCGAAAGTGAAGGCTGCAACGGCCTGACCGTCAACGGCAAGGACACTAGCTCCATAACCCGCATGACGACTATCTGCGAGGGCTGAATCGATTTCGTAAGGAATCTTCACACCTTCTTCCATCAACCAATCCGCTCGACCTAAAATTACAGGAATGCCTCTCATGCTACCTTGTACTCCTGCCTCTCCATCCTCGATATCAGAGATTGAGGTGACTGCCTTACTATGCTCAGCTGCTTCCTTAATGAGAACCTGAGCATATGGGTGATTGCTTCGCTGTTCAAGGCCGGCTGCAATGCGTAGAACGCTTTCTTCAGTCTCATCACTAGAAACTGATACTTTGACCAAGCGTGGTTTTCCACTAGTCAGAGTTCCGGTCTTGTCAAGAAGAGCGAGTTTCACTCCGGCTGCTGCCTCAATGACATTTCCACCACGCGCTACTAGGCCAGAGGACGAAGCGCTGGACAAAGCAGTTGCATGAGGGACTGGGGCTGCAAGCAAGAGAGAGCAAGGGCAGGATACAACCCATAGAACGAGCATACCTACCAAATCGCCAGTCACAGTTCCATAGATGGCGGAACCAATCAGGACTAATGGCACCCAAACGGCAGTGAAGCGTTCGATATTCGTCTGTGTGCGAGAAGGTTGCTCGCGGTATTTACGAACTAATTCAATCAAGTCGGCCAGTCTGGTGTTTTCTCCGGTGGCCTGAGCTTTGACATGGAGGGGACCACGGGTAATTGTTAGACCAGCCTCAATGAAATCACCTTCACTGACTGATACTGGCATCGGCTCACCGGTCAAGGGTGCTCTGTCAATCGCCCCACTTCCGTCAACAATTACTCCATCTACAGGAACTATTTCTCCCGAGCGAATTTCTACAATATCCCCCGGCTCCAATGCGGCTACTGGAGTCCACTCATCATCACAAGAAGAGTCCCCCTGACTGTCGCCAAGTTGTTGTTCGTGTTCACCAACAAGACGTGCACGCCTAGGTAATCTATCGAGACCTCCTTGCATTGCTTCTCTGGCTCGCACTAAGGCGCTCTCTTCCATATGAGCGGCAAGAGCAACTAATCCAGTGACAATTAACGCCTCTGGCCATTCTCTCAGATACAAGGCGCCAAGAACTGCTAATGATGTAAGAACCTGAAATCCTAGAACTCTATTTTGGATACTAGCTATGGCGCTATTGAACATTGGAAGACCAGCAAATAGAACTCCTAGAGATGTGATTGCTGCAGGAACCCACCAATGTAATTCTAATTGTTCAACTAAAATTACAATTGCTAGAAGTGGAATGGTCATTACTGCACCTAACAACTGCGCTTGATCTGGGCGCAGCCTAGTGTTTTTCGAATCGCTAACTGTGTAATCTCCGAGTAAGCGATTCAATCCCTCATCAGTCATCTCTTGCACCGATATTGAATCGGTTTGAACTAATTGAATCTCAATTCGGCCGTCATCAAGACTGGCATTTAGGACTCCGGGGACATCTAGTATTGCCGCTCGTAGACCCTTTCGATTAATTCCGAGTTTACGAGAAACTTCTCCCGGAGTTTTTGCTTGAACGGTCTTCCAGACAATATCCGGACCATGACCGAGACTCTCAAGGACAGTCGAAACTCTTGAAACACGACCTTGAGCAACGTCAAGATTGACTCGGACACGACCTTCTGTGGCCGATACATTGACCTCATTTACTCCGGGTAATCGCTTTACTGCACGGGTGGCTTTCATTGCACAATCCGGGCAATCCATTCCCCGAATACTCCATTCAAACTCCTCATTTCCATCTACAACTAATTGTGCCTCTAATGGTTCTTCAACTACCTCTTCTTGAATTGATAGAGTCACTTTATTTTCAGTCGAACAAGTTCCATCATCACAACAATCGTCGGCTTCCAACTCTTTATCGGGTTCATCTGAAGTTTCTTTTTTCTTACCGATTGAGGACATTTTCTCTCTAATTCCTGCGAATGCATTTGATATTGAAGATCCTACACTGGAAAGAGTGGATTTGACCTTGAGAGAGCCTTGTGACGGTGGTGAAGTCAACTCAGGCTTTGCCTGAGTCGAATCATCCTCATCATCATCGAGGACAAGGAACTCCTCATCGTTCATACCATTGGGAAACATAGGTAGGTCATCAACCTGAGGGGAGAAATATCAACAATATACGGTGGAATCTTGAATGAGGAGGGGGTCCGCAATTCATGCAGTTACCCAACCGTGAAGATTTTGAAATGATTATCTTCGATATCGATGGAACTCTACTTGATGAAAACGGATTCGATCCTGCCCTAATTCCATTAATTCGCAAAGTGGAGGAATTAGGCATCATAGTTTCACTCGCTAGTGGAAGAACTCTACCGAATGTAACCCCTATACAACAGAGCCTTGCAGTATCTGGTTTCGTTGTTGGAGAAAATGGAGGAATGGTCTGGGATACTCGTTTAGGATTCCCGATCAGAGCCCTAGCAGACGGAAGACGTGCGCGTGATGCAGCTGATTGGCTTGCAACGCAGATTGAAGGATTAAATGCAGCCGGAATTGAATCAAATCGCTGGCGTGAAACTGAATGGTGTTTGAAAGAGGTCGACAATTACGAAGCCATATTGGATGCAATCAAAGGCTCGCAGTATGACGATTTGGTGATTTCACCAACTGGTTTTGCAATTCATATTTGTAGCCCTGGAATCGACAAAGGGAATGGAGTATTAGAAGCACTCAGACAGCGTGGAACTGATCCTAAAAGAGTCATTGCGGTGGGTGATGCTGCGAATGATATCTCGATGTTCAATGTCTGTGGGTTCTCCGTAGCGGTCAACGATACACACCCTGGTGTAGTGGAAGCCGCTGACCATTTTACCGAATTACGCGGCACTTTGGGAACCATTGAATTCCTCAAACAATTAATCGAAGCAATTGAATAGGTCAAACTACGCGACCAATCTATGTCGTGTTAATTCCAATTGTCGATCATGGAACGAAAGTACACTATACACGATGTATTGCAAATGCTAGAAAACTGGTTAACCGCCTCGCGGACTTGGTTTGAACTGGATAGTCAAAACTTGAGGTATGAAGCTGAACAAAAACAATGGCGTGCTGAAAATGAGGCATACACACTAGCCGCTACCTCTTACGACTGGGAGTTCATTGACGAATGGATATGAGTTGAATGCAGGGGGGTTAAATCCCGACACCCTACTTGAGGACCGATGGTTCTGATGGTGATGGATGTAGTCTTCTTCCTTATCGGGTGTGGATTAGGTTATCCAGTGATGGTTTTTGCAAAGAATAGAGGACCAATTCCTTGGCTTCTGATTCCGATGATTGCTTACTCAATTCCATTGTTCACCATTGGTCCTCATCCAATCATAATTGGACTATACCTACCTCTGGCCGCTTACCTGCTATATGTTGGTCAGATGGTAATTCGAAATCCGAGTGCAATCAATGAATTCTGGAAAAATATGGCTGAAGAATAGGAATGGCGCGCCTGAGCATCGCAAGCAAATCTAGGATTGGTGCAGGCGGCAGGATTTGAACCTGCGAAGCACTACGCAGAGGATCTTGAGCCCTCCCCCTTTGACCACTCGGGTACACCTGCGGCGCTAGCGAGCCGCGATTACCTCTTGATTCCAGCGGCTCGAACCTCACTTTGCAGCCTGTCGGACGGAATCATTGATGTATCGCCCGCAGAGGATGGGGGGCGAGTCGCTCGCGGTAGCATGGAGGCAGATGAAATGAGACTAGGAAAACATCAACTTCAAACGGTCAATAAGGCCCTTTTTGAAGTGGCTCGAAAGCAGAAGGCTTCGAGCGCTCCTGTGGAACTTCCATTGCCTGATTTTTGGAACTCAGTCAATCAATTAACGGCACACTTAGAGGCTGAACTCCAAGAAACCATACGAAATGAAGGAATGAGTGCAAAGGCCCAACTCCTTACTCGTCAACTGGGTAATGTCAGAACGATTGTAACTGATTTGACTCGCATTCGACTGAATGCTTTCACTCAACACGCAGTTCTGTCTAATTTGATGAAAGGCGGCGGCGCAGATGCGGCGGCGGCTGTTCAACAACTCAGTGTCATTGATTGGGAACGGCACGATGCTTCGGAAAGGGCGTATTATCAAAGCCTCGGGCACCTTGTAGAGAAATACAAGCACGATGTTTCATGGAAGACATTGGTCAACGGAAGCAATGGTAATGGAAATACCACAACTCCACAATCAGGCCCCCATGAACCTTTGACGGCCTTCACGCCACAACAACCGGAAAAGGAAGAACCTTCTACACCAGAAAAAACAGCTACTGCTCCCCTATCTGAAGAAATAGAGACTTCTTGGGGCACACCTGATTTCGATGAAGAAGATCGCATCAGAGAGATGGATGCATTCCCTGACAGAGCGACAGGAGCCGAACCCGCACCGCCAGTTCAGGTCACGGTTTCCGAGGCCATGGGAGGGGACTTAATCCGTATACGAATATTGCAAGATTTAACCGATCCAATCATCGCTGAAGATGGCTCAGAAATAACACTGGCTGAGGGAGATGTCGAGTCCTGCCCGAGCCTAATTGCTGAGACACTTATCGCTGCAGGACTCGCAGTAGCAGCTCCAATATGAGCGAGTAATGATTTAGAGGCGCCGAGGGGCGAACACTCACCTACGGTGAGTGGAATGGGTAAGACAATCACACAAAAACAACTGAAAGAATATCGCAAAGCATTCAGTGGCGATCCATCAGCAAAAATGGCGCAGAATGCAGTAGCAAACAACGACTTGTTAGATGTTGCACTAGACAGAGATATGGTTCAAGATACCGATTTTTCATTCAGCATCAAACTAGATGACTGGAAGGTAACTAACCAAATGCGAAGTGGGAGATGCTGGCTTTTCGCAACCCTCAATCTATTCCGCCCTGGCACGATGAAGAAACTCAATGTGAAGAACTTCGAGTTTAGTCAGGCACACATCCACTTCTGGGATAAATTCGAGAGGGCTAATCACTTCTACGAAGCAATCATTGAGACGGCTGAACGTCCTGTAGATGACCGCACAATTGGATTCCTATTGGGAGACCCTATAGGCGACGGTGGCCAATGGAATATGGCAATGAATTTGATTCGTAAGCACGGATTAGTACCTAAGGTAGCCTATCCTGAGAGCAAATCATCATCTAGCACCCGTTGGATGAACGCAATTCTCAAAGATTTGCTGAGAAGTGGTGCCAGTGAGATTCGTGAAATCCTCGATAATGGTGGAACAGTGAAGCAAGCACGTGAACACAAGGACTCGAGAATGTCTGATGTTTGGCGAGTTCTCTGTATTCATCTAGGAACCCCGCCAGAAAAATTCGATTGGCAGTGGGAAGATAAGGATGGAGAATTCAACCGAAGGGGTTCGATTACCCCACAAGAATTCGCCTCTGAGTACGTCGATATGGATTGGGAAGACTTCGTATGTATTGTCAACGATCCGCGCAACAAATACTACCAGAGATACACCGTAGATTTCCTACAAAATGTCGCAGGTGGACCACCTGTAATCTATCTCAATGTCCCGAGTAGTGAAATGAAAGCAATTACTCAGAAATTACTCGAAGACGGCAACCCTGTTTGGATGGGGTGCGATGTAGGCAAGCAAATGCATCGTCAACGTGGACTTTGGGATGCAAATCTATTCGACTTTGCAGCCCTCTATGGTTCTGAATTTGGTATGGACAAAGCAAATCGTCTTCGTTTTGGACAAACAATGATGACGCATGCTATGTTGTTCACAGGAGTTGATGTAGTGAATGGTAAGCCTCGAAGATGGAGAGTTGAGAATTCTTGGGGGGAGAAAGAATCTGGCAAGAAAGGATTCTACACGATGAATGACTCATGGTATGACGAGTACATGTTCGAGATTGCTTGTCCAAGTGATTATCTTTCTGATAAAATGAAGGCAGGGCTAGATTCCGAGCCTATCGTACTTCCAGCTTGGGACCCAATGGGTAGCCTCGCACATGACGAAGCTTTGGCTTGAAGTAAGTGTTCAATCAGCCTAGGTGGCGTAGTGATAACTCGATAGTTACCGAGTCAGGGTAGTCTATTCGCAGAACACGGCGCAATGCCTTCTCGTCCTTGGCTGCCGATGTGACTAGCTCAAGAAGGCGCTTGTGTACACGCATTTCCCAGTGATCCCAAGTCTCTGCACCTTCTCCATCAGGAGATTTTCTGCATGGTACAACCAATTTCTTAGTTGGCAGAGGGATTGGTCCGCGAAGGTCGACTCCGGTTTCATCACAAATTGACTTAATCTGAGAACAGACCAAGTCAACATCCTGATGATTTTCACCAGTCAACTTGATTTTGGTGATTACAGGCATCTACTCAACTCCCGAGTGTAACCTATTATTCAGCAAATTTACTTCTTTTCGATCTTCATACAGACGCCAGCAGCGACGGTCTTACCCATATCACGGATAGCGAAGCGAGATAGCTCAGGGAAATCGGTCATTTCCTCTATTGCCATTGGCTTAGTTGGAGCGAAGCGGATTAGAGCAGCGTCACCAGTCTTTAGGAACGGTGGGTTTGCTTCCTTGGTCTTCGAGTTCTCTAGTAGGTCTACGAATCGAACTGCAACTTGGCTGGTGTGGCAGTGGAACACAGGAGTGTAACCAGCGCCAATTGCCTTTGGTATGTCCATAAGTTGAATCTGTCCAACGAATGTTTCGTCGTGGCGAACAAACGCAGGTGGCTTGTCTTGGTATCCAGCAACGTCACCACGGCGGATGTCAGTTGCAGCTAGACCACGAACGTTGAATCCGACGTTGTCACCAGGCTCAGCCTTTGCAACGTTGGTGTGATGCATCTCAATGCTCTTGACCTCAGCAGACTGCTGGCTTGGGTTGAATACAACTGTCTTGCCAGCATGTAGAATACCAGTCTCAATTTTTCCGACTGGAACTGTTCCAATACCTGAAATCTTGTAGACATCCTGAATTGGTAGGCGAAGAGGCCTGTCAACTGGCTTCGGTGGCATCTGGATGCCATCGATTGCTTCGAATAGAGTTGGACCCTTGTACCAAGACATGTTGTCAGACTTGTTGTATAGATTCTCACCGTTGAAGGAGGAACATGGAATCTTAATGACATCAGCTGGATTGAATCCTGCCATCTTCAATAGATTATCGACTTCTACACAAACTTCGTTGTATCGATCCTCGGAGTAACTTACACCACTGATATCCATCTTATTGACATTAACAATCAACTGCTTAACTCCAAGAACGCGCGCAAGGAATGCGTGCTCCTTGGTCTGTGCGTTAACACCATCGTTAGCTGCGCACAGAAGAACTGCGGCGTCAGCCTGGCTGGTACCGGTAATCATGTTCTTGACGAAATCTCGGTGACCTGGTGCATCAATGATTGTGAAGTAATAGTTAGGAGTGAATAACTCCTTGTGCGCAACATCGATTGTGATACCGCGCTCTCTCTCTTCCTTCAGACCATCCATAACATAAGCAAGACCAAATCCAGCCTTGCCCGCCTCGGATGCTAGTTGTTCGTTCTTATCGATAACGTGCTGCTCGATGTGACCTGTATCGAGTAGTAAACGACCGACTGTTGTTGACTTTCCGTGATCTACGTGTCCAATAAACACGATATTCAAGTGCGGCTTGCTTTTATCTTCCCACTGTGAACCCATAATATACACCTCTAAGTGTGGCCCGCCGACCCATGCTGCCTTTATGAATCTCTCCCTGAGAGAGAGGGTTCAATCCTTTAGAGATAAATGAAGTCATTAGCGGCGCAGTTCATCGATATTGCAACTCAATAACGAGACTCTCGACTTCAGTATTGTGTGTTTTCTCGTTTTGTAAATCAACTGTCCATGTCCCTGGTAGGAATCCTCTAACTGTAGAACCCCCTATTACTAACCACACACAATGATTGTCAGAGTGACAATCTCCTGCATTTCGATTATCCTCACCAACACCTGTAGTATTGGCAACTTCTTCATCTGTTGAATTGTAAATGAATAAGTCAAGTATATTTTCTGAATCGACCCCGCCGAATGGTTGATCGTCATCCGTGGAAGGATAGGTAAGTTTGGTTCTCAAGTACCTGATTTTGTTCTTTGTATCTTGATTGTAGTCGACTGGATATTCCCAAGTCATAATTACTGGATCTTGATATCGGCGATCAATAACGAAGTCATTCCAAACACCACGATAGTTGATGTAAATCGTTGATTCATCGGAATCAGTCAGACCATTATTGTCGGTAACTTTGAGTTTAATATCCCAAGCACCAGCAGGGTAATCTTCCAAATCGATACTCTCACCGGTTGCGTCTACGTCATTTGCTGGGTCTCCATCTTCATCAGAGTCTGTATCGGTATCCAAATCCCATTCCCACGATACAATATATTCTTCAGCATAGCAGTCAGAGTTGTCAGGATTGCATCCAGCCCAAGATTCACTTCCGTCAACTGAAAGACTAGTTGAGACAGTTATCGTTTTGTCACCCTCGTCCTTATCATTCTCACAAACCCAAACTAGTATGAAGCTGCCAGCAGGTGGTTCTTCACCATCACAATCATCCATTTTAGAGGCCACTATCTCTGCATGAGGTTCTCTTGCAGATGAATCAATGACAGTGATTGTGGCTGATGCTGAATCTTCATGCGTACCATCACTAACAGTGAGTGTTGCAACATATTCCCCTTTCTGAGCATAAGAGTGACTAGTAGTTAGGCCAGTTCCAGTATTGCCGTCACCAAATGACCAAGAGAACGTTAGTGAATCAGCATCGGGGTCTGAAGAGCCTACTGCACTGAAGGTAATCTCATCACCCGCGCGAACACTACCATCGGGATCTACTGACATTTGAGCTGTTGGAGCGCTGTTTAGGCTAAGTGCATCTAGACAACCCGCCATTGCTGAACAAAGAAGCATCATGATGACGAAACCGGTCTGACCCCTCATGCGTCTCACGAATAGGTCTACTCGTGGGTTCGTCATCAACCCTACGGCTAGAGGTGATGAGTCAAAAATCAAACAATGTTTGTTGACGAGAGCCTGCCAGTAACTCTTTTTCATCCCAACCAAAGGCCTCAGTAACACGCCCTAAAGCAGTCGCAAGTCGCCTTGCATAAAACTCAGAATCGTACTCAGGAGGATCAACCTCTAACTCATCGACCATCCAAGCTTCTACACGCATAGGAGATTGTTTAGAATCAGTAACAATCCATCCAACTTTCATACCAGGTGTGAAACCAAGGCCAGCCTCAATTCTTTGACGCGCTACGCGCACGTAAGGAAGACTGTCTGGATTTTTGTAAACACGATGGAAATCAACAGTGCCGTCACGGCGTAAGTGGCCTTTGCATGAGCGTGAGATTACTAAATCGGCAGCCTCAACATCTCGTGCTCTAACCTCATCAATGACACGTTTTGTCAATTCTACTGACGACCAAGATTCATTTTCTAATATCAACTCAAACATTTCAGTCATTGTACGAGTCAACAGACGAAATGAGTCGGATCTACGAACTTCGTAGCCTCGGATTAGAAGTTCTTCTCGCGGCCAAATCATTCGCCCAACATAGCGCTTCTTTGCTCCGTGACTAAAGAAAGCTGAAAGAGCAGTTTCAAACTCAAGTTCAGCACCCTCTCTAGTAAATCGGGAGGCTAGCCATTCACCAAATCTTAGAGTCTCAACCTTGGCTGCCTTCCAATCAGCATAGACTAGAGAATCTTTGTCTGGTTTGTTAATTGGTGAATCTTTTTCAACTGGGGCGCGAACAAATATCGAATCTGTATCTGAGTAAACTACAGGATAGCCATCACTCTCAACTTTAGTGATGATACTACGAATATTATGACGAGCCCATTCTGTAATGCTGGCTCCAAGGTCAGGATGAGTAAAGCGATAGAAACTAGAAGCGAAAACACCGTAAAATGAATTCATCAGAATCTTAACCGCGTATTGTAACTGATCGTGAAGAAATGCGGAATCAGTATCTCCTGCTTCATTGGCGGTTTTCAATTCCGCTTTGTAGTGGTCTCTTTGTGCCATTAATTGAGCCAACAATCGGGGCACCAAACCATGTCGCTCTTCACTTGACCTATAACGAGTATTCGTAGTAGGTGAGTTGTATGAGTCATTCTCTGAACCATCTCTAACAAGAGTGGTCGAGCAGATATTCTGAGCTATCATAATTGATGGGTACATCGATTTGAAGTCAAGAACAGCAACCCATGGATGAATTCCAGGTTTGACATCATGAACATATCCTCCTGCAATCTGATCTCGCCTTCTTGGGCCAGATTTGGTAGTTGGAACAGAGATGTTCTCGCGGTCGGCAAGGCGAATGACTAGTGAATCAATCCATTGACTAGTGGTGCCGGTAGCAGCGGTATCGACAGTAGTTTTTGCAACAGCGGCTAGAGCTTCCTTACGAGCGATAGATTGGAGATGATTGAGGATATCTAATGGAAGGTGGGTATCTCGAACACAATATTCCATAACTTCGTCGGGACGATTGGCCCATTCCTCATCCATTTTGCTTGCATCAACATCGAGTTTTGATTTGTCATCGTCATCGGGCCATAGCATATTGGCGACGAAGCGAAGCGATTCGCGCTCAGGACGCAGAGTTTGGCGAACCTGCCACCAAGCATCTATTGGGATTCTTCCTGTAAGTCGCCAAACTCTATTTGTCGCGCGGGCTGGTTTCAATCTCTTAGCCTCAGACTCGACTGCAGGAACTCGGCCCCAACCGCAAAGCGCGGCTTGTTCAAAACGAGATTTACCAGCATGTTCCTCTGCTCTCTCAATTATTCTAGGTAAATCGAAGTTATCGATATTATATCCAGTAATGAAATCAGGATCTTCATCACGAACCAAGCGAGTCAGGCCTTCAAGAATATCCTTTTCTGCACCCTTGAACTCATGCTCAGTACGTTGATTTCCCCTCTCAATTACCGCAGCCGCACAAAGTACAGTATTATGTTTAATGCTCGTTTCCAAATCAAAAGAAAAGGTAACAAAAGGAGCAGGAAATGGTTCGGTTTGACTAAGCCCTTCTAGCGAGCAAGCGACAACCATGTCACAAGGATACAATCCAGAGCCACCGAAACTACGAATTCTTTCAGCAGCCTCAACGCGACCTCCCTCAAATTTGGCTCGGAGTTCTTCAGGCGCCCTATCACCAGCCCACATCACTTCGCCTGATGCGATAATGTGGGGGCCGAGGTCTAAATCGAGCAAAAGGCGTTGAACGAATAGGATATCTGCACTAGATATTGACCAGTCACTCTCCAATCTTTTCCTCAGATTTCTAATTCTATATGGCTGATTAACTTCGACTTTCCAATGAGGTTTGACCCCTAATTCAGTCCATTTTTCAACCGGTTCACCAATTGATATAACCTCGTCCATTTGACGTATGGATTCTAGATTCTCACTGACACCGACTGCCGTTCCGGGTCTTCCACTGGGTGCAATCTCGAGGTATGGTCGCAATCCTTCAACCAGTAAAACCACTGAATGACCATCGCGAGCGCGACACCACAACTCGACGGTTGTTCGTGGTGGTGTACTCTCAACCGCCTGATAGGAACCCGAGACAATACACACCTCACCTTCCCAGCGCATGATGATACCCACTACAGCGTGGGACTGTCTGCAATCAACCCTTGTGCGAACGTCTGGAACGGTGTTTTGAGTATGTTTGGCCGGAATTGTTGAAAGCCGTGTGCACTCCCTCTATCACAATCGGGGTTGCGTTGTTGTTGGAAGATGTCGAGACAGCCATTGATTGGGACAGTTTGACATTCAGTTTCACAAAGACTGATCGGATGTACTACGCTACCTGTAAATTAGGTGAAGAATGGGAACCTGGAGTCATGCAAGATTTCCAAGATCTAGCCATGTCACCGGCTGCTGGCGTAATCAATTACGGACAAGGACTGTTTGAAGGAATGAAAGCACGGCGAGCCCCCGATGGTAGGATACTTCTATTCAGACCAGAGTTGAATGCTCGGCGTTCAGCAGATGGTTGTCGAAGATTGGGGATGATTCCAGTTAGTGAAGAAATGTTTCTTGATGCGGTGTACAAAGTAGTCCGACAGAATGAGAGATGGGTTCCTCCAAATGGCCGCGGTGAATTGTATGTCCGGCCCCTCATATTTGGTAGTGGAGAAATTCTTGGTGTTGCTCCTGCCCCTGAATACACCTTCCTCGTTTACGCGGTTCCTGTTGGACCGTACTTCAAAGGTGGATTGAACCCCATTTCACTCAAAGTTTCAGATGAATTTCATCGAGCTGCACCGGGTGGTTCGGGTGGAGTCAAAGCAATTGGAAATTATGCACCGGGTATGATGCCCTCAAAGAAAGCGAAAGCAGAAGGTTATGCCGAAATTATCTATCTAGATGCTGTAGAACATCGCTATGTCGAAGAGGTAGGAGCAGCCAACTTCTTCTGCGTCAAGGATAATGTCCTATACACTCCTGAATTAACCGGCACAATTCTACCTGGAATAACCAGACTTTCGACCATCGAACTAGCCCGTTCATTGGGTTACGAAGTTCATGAAACAAAAGTTGACATTGAATTTGCTATGCAGGCAGATGAAGCATTCTGCGCAGGTACTGCTGCGGTAATTTCACCTATTGGCAAGATTGAGCATAGTGGAAAAGTGGCAGAATATTGTGAAGGCGAAATAGGCCCAATAACTCGCCAATTGTACGATGCTCTGACCGCTATCCAAGAAGGACGTGCAGAGGATCCATTCGGCTGGACGCCTTCGGTTTGAGTATCGTTTTTATTGACTCTAAACAGTTACTACATAGTCAACATTGAAGGGTGACTGCTCAAGCAACAAGCATGGTTGTCCAATCTGTTCTAGATGATTGGATAGAAGTTAAGGAAATCCCCACGTTGGAAGAGCAAGCCCACGAAGTAATTGCTACAATGAGAAGTATTCCAGAATTGGCAATGTTGCCAGTGAATGAATTGGAGAAAATTCCATTGGGAAGATTGAGAAAAAACGCAAATCGATTGCATGCAGTTTGCCGTTACAAGAAAGGCGTGCGTAAGAAAAATGCACTAGGTCCGAATGATGTAAGGTGCATAGATGTACATCCTGAGTCTTTGACAAAAGAATGGACTAGATACACTAAATTTTTGTTATTCCACGAATATCTACATGCGTTAGGATTCTCAAACCATAACCGAGAATTCCGGCAGATGGAATCTCTATGGCCTGACAGAGAAGCGCAGGGAATGGGTTCAACTTTTGCTGAACACCTACGGAAAAAATCGGCTAAGTGGATTTGGAAATGCCCTTCTTGTGAAATTGAACACCCACGTGCTAGGCGTAGTAATAGACGCTACCGATGTAGAAATTGTAATCTTATTCTAGAAGATATTGAAAATCCGTGAATCATAGGGTACCCATTGATTCAATCTAGAACCTTAGGAGATGAAGCGAGAACTTCCTCACTGCAACCTTCCTCATATTGTTCGAAATTCTCAATGAACATCTGAGCGAGTAGATTTGCAACATTATCGTAGCGAGTTTTGTCTGCCCAGGTATCGCGAGGTTGTAATATCTCATCAGGCACACCTTCACATTCAACTGGAACCGTGAATCCAAAGCGCTCGTCCTCCACAAATACAACATCATCCAAATCTCCGCGCAGTGCAGCGTTCAACAACGCTCTTGTCCAGCGGATTTTGATTCGACTCGACTCGCCATATCCGCCAGCTACCCAGCCAGTATTGATTAACCAACATGTTGCATTATGCTCAGCCACTTTCTTTGAAAGAAGATCAGCGTAAACACTTGGGTGTCGAGGCATAAATGGCGCTCCAAAGCAGGTTGAGAAAGTGGCTTGAGGCTCAGTTACCCCAATTTCAGTTCCAGCAACCTTTGCAGTGTATCCAGACATGAAGTGGTAAGCTGCCTGTTGAGGTGTAAGGCGAGATAGAGGTGGTAGTACTCCGAATGCATCACAGGTTAGGAAAACCACATTCTTCGGGTGTCCCGCCGTTGAATCCTCAGTTCTATTTTCAATCGCTTCAATTGGATATGATCCACGAGTATTCTGAGTGAGTGTACCGTTGTTGAAGTCAGGAATCCCCTCAGCATCTAGTATGACATTCTCAAGGATTGTTCCTTGCATTCTCGTGGTTGCATAAATTTCTGGCTCATCTTCCTCAGAAAGTCCAATCAGTTTAGCATAGCACCCACCTTCAAAGTTGAAAACTCCGTCAAAGGACCAACCGTGCTCATCATCGCCAACTAGGGCTCTATTTGGGTCTGCACTGAGGGTTGTTTTACCAGTTCCAGATAGGCCAAAGAAAAGTGCTGAATCATTACCATCAGTATTAGCCGAGCAGTGCATAGGGAGCAGCCCTTCAGCAGGAAGGATATGATTCATGATAGTGAAAATCGCCTTCTTTATTTCACCCGCATAATGAGTTCCACCGATTATCACCAATCCTCTATCTAATGCTAGAATAACAAAGACTCCTGAGTTTGTTCCGTCAAGTTTCGGCTTAGCAAGTAATCCAGGTGCATGAAGAATCGTATACTGTGGTTTGTGGTCTGCGAGTTGCTCAGGTTCGCTACGTACGAACATATTGTGAAAGAAAGCCGCATGCCAAGCCTTCTCGGTGACCAATCTAACCGGCATTGCATATTTCGAATCGGCTCCGCAATGTGCGTCTTTGACAAATAATTCCTCCGCTTCGTCTAAATGATTCTGAACCTTTTCTAATAACCCCTCAAACACTCTTCGACTAGTAGGTCTGTTCACATCTCCCCACCAAACATGATCGGCTAGACCGGGTTCATCTACTATGAATCGGTCATTCGGAGAGCGCCCGGTGCGCTCACCGGTGGTGGCGAGTAAAACTCCATGCGCCGTGAGTTGGGCTTCACCGCGTTCTACAGCCCTTTTGTGCAACTCTTCAGCACTTAGATTCCAATGTACTGCGCCGCTGGGGTCTAAGCCATGCGAAGCAATAGGAGTAGCAAATGAGGCCGGAGTAGACGAGCGGGTGCTGCTCTCCATGCTGCCCGACGTCGACAATCGGCTTTCAACTATTACGGCTGGAAGAAGACAATTTAAGCAGTGAAAATTGCTATTCTTAGGATTACGAGGGGGGGATGTGATTATCGCATGATGGCCCACCTCGCAGAGTGTGAGTACTGAGGAGAAGGAGGACCCCCTCATTCGCGCGCGTCGCTTCAAAATGAGTGGAAATATCGACATTGACGACCTTGGTCTAGACGATTTCACCTCACAAATTGAGCAAGAAGAGAAACCCGTAATCGAGCAAGAAACAGACGAAGCTCTCGGCGATGTTTTCGATCCATTCTCAGCTCCTACTGGAAATGAACCCGGGGCAATTCAGTCAGATGGCACTGTGCGCTCTGCACCTGAAGCCGATGTTGTTTCGACTTTGGCTAGAGAAGGTGAGAGGCGAGTCAACTGGTCGATGATGGTCGCTATGATTTTCATTTTCAGCGCGCTTAGTGTAGTTGCAGGTATAGCATTCCCTCCAATAATCTCAATGCTGGTCTTACTGGCTTTGGCTGGTGCCGGTTTTTCATTAGGAGAAAGATGGGTGCCAAATCGAGATTTGAATCTCCTTGGTGTTACTTGGGTCATTATTTCGATGAAAGTTCTGTACGGTTTAGCGCTTGAACTAAATCGATGGGAAATGGGTTCAATTCTACCAATTTCTGTAGAATTATTGGCGGTACTGCTCCTCACTCTCGTTGCATTGAATATCTTTGTCGCATATCGATATGAGCACGATGCGATAGCCGCTCAAGCGACTTTGATTTTACTGGCAATTGGTTCAACGGCTGGTTCTATTGGTGGAGAAATTGGAGTGGCATTGATGATTCTCGTAGCCACAATCTTACTTCATGGATTAGCCCTACATAGAGACTCAGGTAACCTAGCAGCTCTTGGAATTGCTTCTTCAAATCTATGGATTGGGATGCATGCAATAACCCATGGATTCACCATTGGATCATTAGTCATTGAACCTTTGGATACTCCGATTATTTTGTTCTTATTACTCATGGCAGTATCTGGCATTAATGCCGGCATGGCTGCACGTTTTGCTCGTAAAGATAATTGGTTTTCTAAAGGATTCAAGGCAATTGGATTGGGTGAACCTGGCCTATGGGGGGTCTCAATCTCATTAGGGATGGTTGGAGCATTGATGGCGGTTGCATCTAGCAGAGAAGATACAGGTTATGCATTAGGTATGGTAACTTTCCTTGGTGGTGCATTTGGAGGTTCCTATCTTGTTGTAAGAGGTGTTGAACGTAATAGGGTCAGTATTCCCCTTCTTGTAGGTAGTATTCTGCTTTCAATTCTGTTAGTAATGGGTATTTCACTTGAACCAGTACTCCCCTTCAATTCTTACGAAACGTTCTCAATTCTGGCCGCAGTTCTAACTGGATTCATCATGCTTCGCGACCAACATCGAGTTACTGATAGAGTACTTTGGGTTGGTGCAGTATCAATTCTTGTTTTACTAGTTGTTCTAATTCCTGCAGAGGCAGATGCCGATGGCGGTGACGGTGGAATCGCCCTACTCGTTATGCTAAGTATACTGCATATCGGAACTGCCCTTCTCGCTGTCATGCGAAATGCACCGTCTCTTGCAGGTGTCACCGTATTGCTACCATGGTCTTGGATACTACTGGAAGAATTAGTACAGGAGGCGATTAGAACAGTATTAGTTGCAAACGATCAGATTGACCCCGGTTCGATTATTGATCTATCCGCAGAACCTCTTGCTGCCTATCTTTCTCTCTCAGCTATTTTGATGATTATTGTTAATTCAAAAATGGGAGAAACCGGGGTGAATCTTGCCTCTGGATTCCTTGGAATCACTGAGATTTCAGCCTCAATACGAGATTCGGGCGCATTACAACTGTGGAGTATGGGACTCTGGCTTCCAATGTTGACCATCATCTCAATGGCTCAACTGGGAGGATTCACTTCGATTACACTCCTAATGGTCACTAGTCTAGTATTCGTATTGCATCTAGGGGCAGAATTCCTTGAACACAGAATTGGCAGCACTATTGTGATGATTTCAGTAATGTCAATCTCTGCTGCAGTTCTGAGTTGGAGACACGGAATGAATGAAATATGGATTTGTCTGGTGTTTCTTGCAGTCAGCTCGGTTTTATTCAAGGCAGACCCAGAGGGGGATTCGATTTTCACCAATGGAATGGCGCTTGTTTCACTTCCAATGCTAGTATCTATAGCCTCAAAGGAGCCAAGCGTATTGCTTGAATCAGCATCATCTATTCCAGATTATGATGTCTCAATGACTGCCGTACTATGTTCAGGATTCACACTGTTTTTCTTCCTATCTAAATCAAAATTAATAGAAAATCTTCTCAAACCCACTGGAGCAGCCCTCTGGTTACTTGTTATTTCACTTGGGCTCTCAATTCAAGAAGAGCAATATGATGCAACATACCTCGGTATTGCTTTCTTCGTCGCAACATCTCTGTGGCTTGTGGCTAGAGGAGAAATTAGAGCGGAATTAAAATCGATTGCTCGACGTGATTCTCGTATTGAATTAGCGAGTACCATTCAAACACAGGAGTCTTCACTAGGGACTGGTAATATTGCCAGTTATGATACCAGATTAGCAGAGCTTGAAGCGAAAAGAAAGAAACGTCGTGATCTAAAGGATACTGATGACATAGAGGAGCTCTACACTACTGATATTTCACATCGGCCAAGAATCGTTATGATGTTTCTAATATTGAGCCTTGCAGCCGGATTGGTATATGGATTTATTTTCGGCTCATCACCACTGATTATCCTATTGATTGGTCTATTCGCAACTATTCTAGTTTCTATAGCAAGAACTAGAACCAAAACTCTCGAGCTTGACCTTCCTTCCTTCTTAGGAATCGAACTCCCTATTGCAGCAGCGATTATTGGTCTCGTTGGTTTGTTATTGGTTGGACATATACACCCTGGTTCAAGCAATAAAGAACTCCTAGATATGGCTGTAGTAACTATTCTAATTCTCGAATTAAGTGTGCTTTCACTATGGCAACAGGACAATCTTCTCAATCGAATTCCAATAGCCATAGACTGGTTCGTTCTCTCTCTTACCTTGGCGTTGATGGCAGGCACCATAATGGTTGAATCATTACCAGCCCCAACAACCGTTGACCCCTTTGATGGTGAACTAATCGATTGGCAAGTTCCTTGGTTGCTACTTGAGGGTCTTCTTCTAATTTCTTTACTTACTGATTTCTGGATTGGTAGAAAGCGAGAAAATGCAGGTAAGGATACTCATCAGAGTAGTTCAGGTAGAGGGACTCGCACCCTCGCCTATGCCATCCTATCTTGGGGTCCAGCCGGTCTACTTTCTGTGGCAAATGCAATCTATCAAGGTTGGAAGAATAAGCAGGTAGAGGCTGTCGGTATTGCAATATTAGTATCACCTATTCCATTAATTTCGTTATCGAATCTAATTCCCTCGATTAGAGATGTTCTTCCTGAGTATTGTTTAATTCTCGGAGTAATTATGTTGATAATTATCGCCTCGTCAATTCCACTTGAAAACGGTCACTGGACTATGATGGCAACAATCAATGCCCATCTTTTGATAGGAATAGGAGTGCTAACTCTTCAGCAACATTTGCTTATTCCTATTGCTTTATTTACCCTCTCGACAACGATTTGGATAGTAGGAATACTACACCTACGTAAGATACTGAGAGTGTTGGGATTCGCCGATTTAGTAATTGGTTCCTCACTCACCATCATCGTCTTTGGAGGTACGGCAAGTCTTGGATTAAGCGGCCTATTCATTCTCCTCTCTGTAATAGGTGCCGAATTAGCTTTGATTACATGGCTCGGCCAACGCAATCAAGAAGAATTACTACGCGACTAATAGATAGTTAGTGGTTTTTTCATTTTACTCACATTAGGCAATCCTTGCAAGACATCACACGCTAACGTTGATGACAGGCGGGCGTGGCAAGGGTATTGTGTCAGGCACCTGGATCTCGGATACTGCCGAGGAAGTGGAGCACCCCACTATCCCAATTGGTATCAATGAAATGGCAATTCCGAGGGCAGCAATTCTTCTTTCTCTCGCCACTGTGGCCCTACTAATTGGCTCAACAATCGTTGTTGGATACAGCGTCTATAAATTCTCCAAGGAAAACGAGGACGCCTTCAAAGTCACTGATATTGACTTAATCAAAGATGATAATGACCGTTGGCTGTGGGAAGTTGATCTTCTCTTCGACACTTGTGCCCCACGTCTTGATGATTGGGACTGGCCAGAAGTATTAGCCGACCAAGACGATGAATTCCTTTATCCGGGCGAGTTGCGTTGTGATTGGGAACATCAGGGTCAAGGGGATCGCGCTAGCGTAGTTATTTACAACAGAGCAAATCAACCATTGGATTTAGTCTTAGAAATTATAGGTGGTAGCGTTGTATTCGCAGATGAAGGCGATGCTGACTTAACACTCGATTCAATTGATGCCAATGGGACATTAATTGTCGAAATTGAACTGACGGATGATGTAACAGAGCATGACATAACAGTCGAAGCATCACATTTGCGAGTTCCAGATGCCGAGGTAGTCCTTGATATTCATATTTTTGA
>MPLX02120191.1_pt1 | contig 24580 bp, 19 predicted proteins | sample 1617341 | NCBI WGS metagenome assembly MPLX02 (sample SAMN05944804, study PRJNA350692) | marine metagenome | biome: marine; feature: ODZ; material: water; isolation source: 120 m water sample filtered on 0.2 um supor filter | place: Pacific Ocean | collected 2012-04-08 | depth 120m m | reverse complement strand
GTGACATGCTCCTGTCCGGAACGAGGCATATTGACTGAGAATAAAATAGGTGGTTTATTCATCAGTGACCACGCTGACCTCAGGGAACATGACATGGCAGTACTCGAATCGAAACTTGATACCCGATCAGAACAGTACGAGAAGAACCGTACAGAAATGCTGGAAAAGCTTGCGCACTTGGATGAGCTCTACGTCGAGGCTGCTGAAGGCGGGGGTGAGGAAGCAATGGCACGTCTGCGTTCTCGCGACAAGCTACCGCTGCGGGAACGAATCTGTAACGTACTCGATCGCGATTCTCCGTTTCTGGAGATCAGTCCGCTTGCCGCCTGGCGCTCGAATTTCGTCGTCGGTTCCGGTGTCGTTCTTGGAATCGGGGTTATTGAAGGCGTTGAATGCGTCATCATGGGCCACGATCCCTCTGTTCGCGCCGGTGCCGGTAACATGTTTAACGGCAAGAAATTGATGCGGGGTCTGGAAATCTCGCGAGAAAACGGTATGCCATATGTGCAGTTTGTTGAATCGGCCGGTGCCGATCTGCGCGGGCAAGGGAGTGGTGGTGATCCTGAGGAGGCTATCCGGCGGGAAGGTGGTCACTTTGCCGAATCAGGACGACTGTTTTATGAAATCACGGAACTCTCCAAGATGCGAATCCCAACAATTTCGGTAGTGTTCGGTGCATCGACTGCGGGAGGTGCGTACCAGCCGGGTATGAGCGACTACAACATATTTATCAGAGGACAATCCCAGGTGGCGCTCGGCGGGCCCGCACTAGTTAAGATGGCAACCGGCGAAGACGCCGATTATGAGGCGCTTGCGGGTGCCGATATGCACACCAGCATTTCTGGTCTTGGTGACTACCTGGCGCTTGATGAGATGGATGGCATCCGCATGTGTCGTGAAGTCGTTGCACATCTTAATTGGCGAAAGAAGGGACCGGGAGCTTCCAAACCGACGGAAGAACCCCTCTATGACAAAGAAGAACTGCTTGGTATCGTGGGTGAAGATCTGCGCATACCCTTTGACATGCGGGATGTTATCGCGCGAATAGTTGATGGTTCACGATTCGAGGAATTCAAACCCCTGTATGGTCCAACGCTGGTGACGGGATGGGCTTCGATCCATGGATTCCCGGTCGGCATCCTTGGTAATAACGGTCCGTTGTTATCAGAGCCGTCCGAGAAAGCAGCACAGTTTATTCAGCTCTGCAATCAGGTAGATGTGCCACTTGTATTCCTGCATAACATCACGGGTTACATCGTTGGTACCGACTTCGAGCAGGGCGGGATCACCAAGAATGGATCCAAGATGATTAATGCAGTTTCGAATTCGACGGTCCCGCATATCAGCGTCATCATTGGTGCTTCCTATGGCGCGGGAAACTATGGAATGAGTGGCCGGGCTTTTGGTACCAAGTTCACCTATATCTGGCCAACTGCCAAGATCGCCGTAATGGGTCCGGCGCAGATGGCCGGTGTCATGACGATCGTTGGGCGCGCAGCCGCTGAACGTCGGGGTCTGGAGTTTGACGAGGAAGAGGATGCTAAACGACGGGACACAGCCGAGTTCTGGGCAGAAGAACGCTCGAAAGGACTCTTCGCCACCTCGCGGGTGTCGGACGACGGTATGATTGATCCTCGTGATACTCGCGATGTGATCGCGATTTCATTGTCCGCCTGTCACACTAACGAGGTTCAGGGTACCAAGGAGTTCGGAACCTGGCGCATGTAGTCAGCTTGTTCGTCAACTGGGAAATGGGTTGCTGCTGTGATCTCCTGTTGACTCTCTCACTTCCCGTTCAAGGTATTCCTGCAACGTAACAGCGGGTCTGCCCAGGATATCTGCAACCGCGTCACTGACGACGTCACCCATACCTTCGAGAAATGCCCGGTTAAACTGGATCAGAATTTTGATATGCCATTCGGGTTGCCTGCTTTTCAACAGCGCCTGGTTCACTTCTTTCAGTGTTTGTTGCCGGTACTTCACCTCACGTCCAAGTGCCTGCGTCATTGCCTCTGCTACCTGGTGGTAAGTGACACTTTCGTGACTCGTGAGTGTCATGTTCTCATTGACTGCTATGTTTTTTTCAATCAGGAGTCTGGTCGTGACATCTGCAATATCGTCAGCATCCACCATGGCAATCTTCGAATCAGCAACACCCGCACGAATGACACCTTCTGAACCGGCGGAGCCGAGAAGGAATACCAGATTCTGCATAAAAAACAGTGGCCGAAGAAAGGTATGTCTCAAACCCGATGACTGAATCTGTTGTTCTGTCTCGGCATGCCATCTGCCACTGTCGATATAGGAGTCGAGTGAAGTACCCAGACCGGAGATCTTAACTATATAGGGTTGTGATGTAGCGAGTGCCGCGGTAACAACCTTGCCCTGCAGCTCCACTTGCTCCGGATCGACTGGTGAAAGCAACATTACGGCCTGGGTGCCATCCACCGCAGAATGAAGCAGGTCGTGATCGGCCAGATCGCCGACGACAGTGTCGATTTTTTCAGATGGCAGCAGGTTTCTGGCTTTCTCATCGTCTCGAACCAGCACTCTCACGGGCTGATTCGCGGCCACAAGCCTGTTGACCACTCTCCTGCCAATTCGACCGGTAGCCCCGGTGATTAGAATCATTTTGTCAATCTACTGCCTGAAGACCCTGACAGCTTGCCACGACATGTCTGGGTATTCCAATGGCGGCTTTATGATGCATCGCGTCTAGCGCAGCTATCGGTTGCTGAGCAGACGACCAAGCAATGTTGGTGATCGAGTGAACCCGATAGCTGCAGCTATTTTCAAGGCGTCTTCCAAAGGATATGGCAAAGTATGAATGCCACCATGTACGCGCACACGGCCGGGAACGGGCAGCTCCGGGTGCAACCAGTCATGAATCGTCAGCAGACCGTTCAGACACTGTGATTGTTCAGGCGCAAATGTCTCTACTTGGAATGCCTCAGCCCCACCAAATGCCGCCTCGAATATCGGGTGTTCGAGCGAGCGAGTGCGTGTTATCGCAGCCGTATTGGCAGAGACTCGCAGTGGCCTTGGGTTAACAACGCCAGGTTGCCCATGGTTGGCCCAGCATTCTGCTACCACGATTTTCCCCAGATATTGGGCTGCCTGATAACTGGTCCCTTGTATGCCAACAATTGTCCGGGTGACACCTGCATGCGAAGTACCGCCAGTGTAACCACGACCTAATAGGCCAATATTGTCGAGTAACGCTTCCCAGGCAGGGCGTTCATTTTTGCGGGCGTTCATGGCATGTAAATCGTTCTCGTTGAGTGCAGTGGTCGCCGCAGGTGATATCAGCATGGTTACACTGGCAATCAGGTCTTGAGGCAACTTGTCGACCAGGGTATTCATCACAGCGCTTAAACGTAGCTCCCTTGCTTGCCTCTGGGCATAGGCGTATAGACAGATATCCATTGTCCCGCCGTTCGCAAAGGTTAGTAAGGTAGCGAGGATCTCCCGGGGTTGGGTGAGTAAATTGGCATTCTGTTCAGGGTAAAACAGGATGCCGGAAAAATCCTTTGTGTGAAGCCAATCTGCAGGCGGCGGCGAGAGATCAAGCCATAGCACATCCGCACCTGCTTTGAGAAAGTGTTGCGTTGACGCCATTTCAGCCGCTGCTCCCAGAATCGCGATCTTCCTGCCGGAAAGGTTTATTTCGCCGTTATCGAGGGCGTTGTTTTGAAGCCAGGAGAGCGCCTTTGCTGCGTCCTCAGTGATGCAGTTTCTGGTCATGAGTGTTTCACCCAGATCGATTAGATCAGACCGCGCAATATTGTAGTCATCGAAAACAGGTTGCCATCCGCCGACGCCCTCACCCTGGACTCGTTTCAGTTCGAGGGGTTTGGCGGTTGAGTTCAAGACATCATCGAACGGGCTAGTTTCTTCTCCATCCTGCCAGACCAGCGTCTGTTGTGTGGCGCGTGTCATCTGCCTGGCGATTTCTAACCTCTTCGGACTTGCAAGCCTGACTGCTTCAAACCTTGGAATGAGCGTAACGTATCGTTTTCGAAACTCAGCCGTCTCGTCTGGCCACGCGTCGATGTTAAGTTCAGCAGGGAATGAGTCGATGGCAACCGAAAGAATTTTGTGCAGAATGGAAGAAGCACTTGCTTGATTTTGTAGCTGAACGGAGGCTTCGGTTTTCACCATGGTTACCAGGTTTCGATTGATTGTTATATTGCGCTGGGATCATACAGCATTAACGGGAGAGGAGACTTGGGGGTTGCATGAACCCCCGAGATTCGTCATTGGCTGTTTTTTGCCGAACCTGTTAGCGTGAACGCATATTAAAGAGCTTTTGCCGCTGGGGTATGCTTATAAGGTAAGGAAAACTGTAGATAGTCCTTTTTTAGTGCCCATAGTTAAGGGCACTGTCAATGCGCAGGCAACAACTCAATGGCTGAACAAGAAAACAAGAAAATCGCAGGCGGCGTTGAATACCATATTGCTGACCAGCAATATTTTGAAAAACGACATCTGAAGAAATATGCCGGTGTCTGGTCACTCTGGGCTCTGGGGGTGGGCGCTGTGATATCAGGTGATTTTTCCGGCTGGAATTTGGGGGTAGGGCAGGCTGGCTTCGGTGGGTTCTTAATCGCACTCGCGCTGATCACAATTATGTATATCGGCCTTTGTTACTCCATCGCAGAAATGTCGACTGCACTGCCGCATACAGGTGGCGCATACTCTTTTGGTCGAACTGCAATGGGACCGTGGGGTGGTTATGTCACTGGTCTTGCCGAAAATATGGAATACGTCATCACAACAGCTGTTGTCTGTTACTTTGCGGCTGCCTACCTGCAGAATATTTTTGAAACCGACGCTGCCATCCAACCGGTCTGGTGGTTGGGTCTGTATGTGGTTTTTGTTGGTCTCAACATACTGGGTGTTGAAGCATCGTTTAAGTTCATTGTCTTCATTACTGTGCTGGCGTTGCTGATTTTACTCACCTTTTTTGTCAGTGCCGTTACGCACTTCAGTTGGGATTTGTTGTGGAATATCGAACCCGAACCAGGGAATTCAATTTGGCTGCCGAAAGGCTGGGCAGGTGTCGGCACCGCGCTCCCCTTTGCAATATGGTTGTACCTGGCAATCGAACAGCTGCCGCTGGCTGCCGAGGAATCAACGGATATCTCACGGGATATGCCTCGTGGTCTGATCTGGGGCCTGGTGACACTGATGATTACCGGTTTGCTGGTCACATTCCTGAACATCGGGATTGGCGGTGGTGCCGCTTATTTCGGCTCTGAGACTGAAGAGCCCTTACTGGACGGACTCAAACTCACGGTGGGATTGTCAAGTGCGAAGATACTGGGGCTTGTTGCCGTTGCCGGATTGATTGCCAGCTTCCACGCCATTATCTATGCCTTCGGGCGAAATATTTACTCGTTAGGCAGAGCAGGGTACTTCCCGCACTGGTTATCGATCACCCATTCGCAGCGCAAGACCCCGTTTGTAGCATTGATTGCTGGTGCAGTCCTGGGTTTTAGTGTGCTGATGGCATTGTATTTCGTCGATCCGAACGGCAGCGGCACCTTTGGCGGGATCATACTCAACATGGCAGTCTTCGGGGCTGTGATTGCCTACGCCATGCAGATGGTGGCTTATATTATTCTTAATATAAGATATCCACAGATAAGGCGGCCATACGTAAGTCCCGTAGGGAATGTGGGTGCGGGAATCTCGTTTGTCATCTCTGTAATCACCCTGATATTACTCTTTCAGAATCCGGATTTCAGGCTTGGTGTCATTGGTGTCGCGGCCTGGTTTGTATGCGGGCTCTTGTACTTTGGGCTCTACGGGCGCAAGACGCTGGTTTATTCACCGGAAGAAGAATTTGCGATTAATTTATTGGAAGACCAGCAAAGCACGGATTGACAAATTGAAGGGATGGTTATTTCGGGACAGCCAAATCTGCACAGCATTAGATCGTACATTCGTACTATACTCGTCACTCGTAAGAAACATGCACAAGAGCAACCGGTGCTCGAAATATGAGTAGCCATATGTGCTATCAGCTTATACCGGACGGTGAATTTCAGGCCGTCGGATCAGCAGCATGAACAAGGAGATCTGACAATGAAACAGGAAGATATTCTGTACGAGCAAACCGGTGATGTGGGGGTTCTGACCCTCAATCGTCCGGAGCGCCTGAATGCCCTCTCGGGCGATATGGTCGTGGGTGCCTTGCAGACCCTCAATAAGATAGCCGCTGAAGGTAGTGCCCGGGCTCTTGTGATCACGGGTGCAGGGCGAGGGTTTTGCTCTGGTGCTGACCTTGCAGGTGGTCAGGGAGACAGTCGTTTGGAAGATAGTGCAGGTCATCTTGGTGATGGTATGAGACAAGGCATCAATCCTCTGATTCAGGGAATCGTCGAGGCACCATTCCCGGTGATCGCTGCGGTTAACGGTCCGGCCGCGGGTGCTGGCGTTGGGATTGCCCTTGCTGCAGATTTCATGATTGCCTCAGAATCCATGCAGTTGCTGCTGACGTTCTCCCGCATTGGCATGGGGCTTGATGCCGGGACTTCATGGTTCCTGTCCCGGCAATTGGGGATGCGCAGGGCTACTGCAATATCAATGCTGGTGGAACCGATTGACGCCAGCAAAGCGGAGCAATGGGGATTGGCCTGGTCTGCGACCGCGGATAAAGACCTCATGCCAGAAACGATGAAACTTGCCAATCAGCTTGCCACAGGTCCGACTCATGCTTTTGCCGCGCAGAAAAGGCAAATCAGAGAAGCCAAGGAAATCACCCTGGCTGAGGCGCTCGACCGGGAAGCAGACGTTCAGGATGAATTGATAAAGAGTGAGGATTTAAAGGAAGGCATTACCGCATTTCGAGAAAGGCGGCAGGCGATCTACTCAGGTCGTTGATTCACAGTACCTGGCCAAAACCTATCTCTGGTTAAACTTCTCGGATATTGATAGTGGCGCGGGGCGCTCGCAGCTGCTCTCAAGTTCGACATGTCGACCCGTGTCGGAAGCATCCTGAATGGCGTGCATAATATCGAGGATATGATAGGCGAGTTCACCTGAAGCGCGGTGGGCGCGCCCGGTAGCGATGGCTGCCGCCATATCCGCCAATGCAATGCCTCGTGAATTCTCCGCGAATTCATGGGTCAAAGGAATATCCTGCCAGGTTTCATCATCCATGCGTTTGATCTTCGGAGCACCGCCAAAAGTATTTGGGTCAGGCACACTGAGAGAACCCTCGGTTCCGAATATTTCAATCCGGGGAACTTCTGCAGCCCAGACATCGAAGCTGGTGGTGATCGTGCCGATTGCACCTGAGGCGAAATCCAATATTCCGGTAATGTGGGTTGCGACCTCGACATCTACCTTCTGCCCATATTTGATTTTGCTGGTAATGGTTCGCTCAGGGAAACTGATACGTGCTGAGCCGGTTACCCGTTTCACCGGCCCGAGCAAAGATACAAGGGCGGTCAGATAGTACGGGCCCATATCGAACATCGGTCCGCCACCGATCTTGTAATAAAATTCAGGGTCGGGATGCCAGCTCTCGTGTCCGTGACAGAGCATAAAAGCCTGGGCACCGATGGGTTCACCTATCCGACCTGCATCAATCACTTTTCGGCAGGTTTGGATGCCACCTCCCATGAAAGTGTCCGGTGCACCGCCTACTAGCACATCGTTTTCTGCAGCAGCCTTGAGCAATTGTTGGCCTTCATCCCTGGTAAGTACCAATGGCTTTTCGCTGTAGACACTCTTACCCGCCTGAACCGCCTGTAATGCGACTGGAAAGTGTCCCGGAGGCGTGGTGATGTTGAGGATGATATCGATCGCCGGATTGGAGAGAATCTCTTTAAGCGTTGACATCTGTACATTCGGATACTCATCCACCTTGGCCTGTGCGCGTTCAACGATAAGATCGGCGCAGGCTATCACTTCAACATTATCAAAGACGGTGCAGAGGTTCTTGAAGTAGATAGCACTGATATTTCCGCATCCGATAATGCCGATTCCCGTCTTCTTCATCAAAACTCCTCAGGCTGATTTGAATTCCGGGACAACTCTGTCACCGATGGCCCACATCATGCCTCGCTTCACTATCTCTAGGGCTTCCGGTGTTTTGAAGTCATCCGCAACGTGACCCAGAGATGTGTAGAAAATTCGCGAATCACCGTAGTGTCGCTTCCAGATAACGGGCATCTCGGTACCCTTTATCCAGGGTGTATTCCCATGTTTACCGTTGAATATCGTAGTGGCTAGAACCTCATTTCCCGGGTCTGTATGCATATAGTACTGCTCCGACATCATCCAGAAGTCTTTAAGACCACGGGTGATAGGATCTTTCTGATTGGTCACCTTAACTTTGTAGCGAATGACACCGCCAGGATGTACAACCCACTGACCACCGGTCATAAACTGGTATTCTGTGTTATTGCGGAAGGAGTCGCACATGCCACCATGCCAGCCGGCCACATGAGCGCCGTTTAAAATGGCGTCCCTCAGCCCTTTCCACTGCGGATGACTGATTTCCCCCATGGTCCATATCGGTACAATCAGATCGAAATTTCGCATCCGGCGTTTGTTTGTATAGACGTCGAGCGTGTCCGAGACCACTACACGATACCCCTTTGACTCGAGCCAGGGCCCGAAAAGGTCAGCACATTCCCTGGGAGTGTGTCCGTTCCACCCGCCCCAGACCAGAAGTGCAGCCTTGCGTCTGGTGCTTTGTTTCTTTTTGGGGTATACCATTTGTATCTCCCTTGATCTCAAGAACCTGTTCATGATCAATTCAAGAACTCAGTTGGAATCCTTCGGAATATCTCAGGATTCAGGCTCATCTAATGTAAATGCCCAAATTCCGGCCCCTCCTTTCGATGGTGCTTTGTGGGGTTTACCCAGACTCGCGCTGAAGCTCTCATAAGTACGTGATAGTGCACCAACATGAATGTTGTCGACACCCACTATAACTGCAACATATTGCCTGCTGTTGACGCTGTAAGTGATCAGGCTCGAGGTAGGTTCGGCACTTAGCCTCGTTTCCCAGAGGAGTTTACCGTTGGAGTCATCAAACGCTTTTAGCGACGGATCAATGTCGCCGGAAAAAAGCAATCCACCCCCGGTGGTCAATATGCCTGTTGAAAAAGGTGAGGGCTGGTCGTGAGTCCAGGCGAGTTTCTGATTAGCAATGTCGACGGCCTGCAGACGACCCAGCATTCCATCACTACTGTCCGGATGTTTAGCTGGTGATATCCTGACACCAGAGGTGAGTATCTGTGCGCCATCTGGTCCGAGAAGCATGCATATTTCGGTCAACGGGATATAGGCAAGTTTTGTCTGCGGACTATAGGAAGTCGGCGGCCAGTTTCTGGCACCCAGAGCACTCGGGCAAACTACAGTGGGTCTGTCTGGATCGGGCAATTTTGCCGGATCAATAGTCTTGGCACCGGTCTCAGGGTCGATTGCAGTGATTACATTCTGTACCCCCGTGTCCACTGAAAAGAGGTACTCACCGGTCGCTGCATCCAGCGCATCAAGAATTGCCATTTTGCCAACATTCATTACCACCTTTCGGTCTTTACCGTTGATGGCAACGGTCACAATTTGGCGTTCGAATGCCCAGTCCAGATCCCACTGGCCATTTGCCAGGTGTTGATAGTGCCAGATGAGTTTCCCGGTATCTGCATCCAGCGCCACCGTGCTGTTAGTGTAGAGTGCCGAGTTAGAGATACCCGCTTTGTCCACCTCGTGCAGGAGTGGTCCGGTATCGTAGGTTGGTGCAACGCCAAAATAGATAAGATTCAGTTCAGCATCGTAAGTACCTTGATGCCAGACGGAGCCGCCGCTACGTTTTTCAAGAGGCAGACCATTCCAGGTATTACCCCAGGGTTCACCAGGTCGGGCGATGGTGTTGAAACGCCAGAGTTCGTCTCCGCTATCGCCGTCAATGGCCACGATAAAACCACCTTTAGGCATAAAACTTGCCGTAACTCCCTGGATCACCTTGTTACCGATGGTCAGCGGGGCAGTTCTGAGCTGGTAGCGTCCTCGACCGGCTCCACTTGATTTCATGTCAATCTCATGGTTCCAGATCAATTTGCCGGTTTTGGCGTTCAGCGCCAGAACGTGGTTGTCCGAAGTGGGTACATAAATCTTGTCATCATGCAGACCGATGCCCATCTTTGAACTCGAGCGATCTGCCTGACTGTATTGATAACGCCAGAGCACATTCCCGTTTGTTGCATCTATCGCCAGCACGGTATCAGGGAAGGTATGGAGAAACATAACACCCTGGTGAACCAGCGGTGCGGACATGCTCGACCCTGGACGCAGGGGTCTCCGCCATGCTGGTTTAAGACCAGTCACGTTTTCCCTGTTGATCTGCTTCAGAGGGCTGAAACTGAGCCCGTCTGAACCGCGCCCCCATCGCAACCAGTCATCAGGAGAGGGGTTGTTCAGCATCTCGTCTGTCACGTTGGGTAGATTCTTGAGCAATGCGACCTGTTCCGCCGATGCCTCGACTGGCGCGTCCGGGTCGTATGTCGCTCCCTCCAACCGGGGTACGACGAGACTATCGAGCGCAGTTGTATTTATGGGAAGCGCATCGCCACGTTTTAAGCCATTTGACTTCAGGATATATGCCAGAATGTTGGTGTGGGTTTCATCACTCAAACTATCCTGATTTGCAACGGGCATCTTGGACATTCTCCGAACATGAAAAGAGAGAAATTCCAATGGTTTGCCGCGCCACGACTGATCGAAACGCTCACCAACGAGACTCGGTGCGAGATGGATACCTTTTAGTTTCGAGCCGTGGCAGCTTGCACAGTATTTTGCGTACTCCTTCTTTCCTGCTTTCTCCTGTGCTTTTGAATAACTGGCTGTTTGAGCAAAGCTGGTGGACTGCCATTGCACCAGCAGAAAAAAAAGAAAACAATAGAATCCTGTATGCCGTCTTAATGCCATCAACTGTCCCCTGTTGGTTATTGTCTCAATCTAATCCTGATTCCGCTCATACGACTTTAGCGTCCTCTGCAAGGTGACCCGTGAACCAGAGATTACTTTTGTTTGCGGATGCTCCATCTGTCGTCTCAAGTCTCCTGTACTTGTACGCTCAGTTCATATTTAGATCAAGCCGGTAGTTGTGGATCCTGCTCCATTCGTTTTTTGTCCAGCGGTGTGGCAGATTGCTTATGTCTGCAATTAGCAGATATTTCTATGTGAATCCATACAGGTTTAATGTATGTCGTAATATGGAGACAATGTCTCTGATGGCAATAAGACGACTGAAAAAATATGATCAAATTTGCAATCTGCATGTTTCTGGTTGCCTCAGCGTCATGTTTTGTGACACAAGCCGTTTGACCGACAGACCCAGTTATTGTCAATACATCGATTGTGGATGGTACAGGTCGTAATGTGTGTGAAGCCAGTCCCGATTAATCTTGCTACCTACTCGGGCCATGGTTCGCTGCGAAAAGCAGTGATGCAAGAGGACTACCAAAAAGAAGCAACAGCAGTGGAAATTGCCCAGATGTCTGCAAGGTTATCGACTGATCTGGAGGCAGGGTCACTGGGTCTCTCGACCGGCCTAGAATACGATCTCGGCATCTATTCAAGCACCGATGAGATCATACAGGTTGGGCGGGAGAGCTATATCCCCTTACAGATTTCCCAGCAATCCATGGGGTTGTTTGAATTGTGCGACGATATATTGTCTAAAACCCATACCAGCCTCCTCTTTCTGGTTCTTGCCAGTTTCCTGATGCCAGATACTCATCTATCGACCGGAGAACTCGACCTGCGGTGGCGAGTTCTTCCTCTGAAAACCTCTCACCAATGGTGCGAAAGAGAAATACTTCCTGACGTCGAACAGAATCAAACAGGTCTTCTCCTTTGCGAGTAATTCGGATTAGCGGTGAACGTTTGTGGGACGGATTCTCCACAATCTTAATCAGTCCGGAGTCAGTCAGACTGTTGACGATGATCTGGATATGTTGGCGGCTGACTGATTTCTCTTTCGCGATCTGCGGCACGGTCCTGGGTTTCTGTTTGTAGAGAAATTCTAAGACCGCTCTCTGACTGGTGTTGATGCCGGTGTCCTGTAACAGTGTATCGCTGACGAAACGAAATCGCTGAAACAGCCTTCTGTTCTGCCAGATGAGTTTCTCTATCAGTGTCTCAGTAGCCGCTGTCTGATCACCGTTTAGCTCGTTTAGTTCATTCATAGAGAAATATCTGATTGACAACGTACTTGTCATTATAGCAAATATGACAAGTATATTGTCAATATTCTTGATAGACCGGGTCAGAATTGCGTAATTCAGGGTATGAGTTGGTCTGAGGGGTGAAGTGGCAGGTCCTTGATACTTAAGGGATCTGGTCTGAATGGCACTTACTTAAGGAACAACTTGCAGTTAACGGTCCTATCTTGACAAGGCCGCAAGCGGTTTCTCTTCTCGCGTAGTTCTGCAGCGTGCGAAGGCAGGGGCCGGAGCCGTCAAGTAAGCACCGCTCAGGTCTGATTTCGATCGGGTCGGACGGGAACAAGTTCCGTGAGGATTCCACCAGCTGTCTTGGGGTGAAAGAAAGCGGGAGAGTTTGCTGGAGGATTCTCGACGCCAAGGTCTATTTGCCGCATACCCTGCTCGCGAAGACGTGCCGCTTCTTCATCAACACTGTCGCACCCGTAACCCCAGTGATGGAGACCGGCACCAAACCGCTGCAGATATTTGTAAGTTCCTGCCTCGGGCACCACGGGGATCAAAACCTCAACCTGTGTCTCGCCGGTGCCTACCTGGAAAAAGTAGTTATGAGTACCTTCAGGCTTGAAATATGCGCCATCTGGAAGAGGTGAGCGCTTACTATCAAGTGGAAACCCCAGCTGGGAATCTAATACGCTCATGGCTTCTTCAATGGTATGTGCGACGACACCGATGTGGTCAAGGCAGACAATCATGATATTCCCCTGGATGGTGATAGGTTGATTTGTGATGCAAGAAGCATGGAAGCATCATTCATATCCTTTAGCAACTCCGTTGGAATCTGCCGGGAATTCAACTCGCCGAGCCGGGAAAGATCCTGATGAGAATGTCCATTGCCGGGATTCCGGAACAAATGAGTAGTTCTGGTCTTTTTGCTGTCCTTCAGACACTTTTTGACGTTTACTTGGTACATGGGAATTAAAAAAGAACAGAACTACATGGGCTTCGAACAGGGGCCGATTCGGCCGCCGAGTGAGGCAAACTCGCTGCTTCTGAGGGTGACGCGAAACTGTCCCTGGAATCGTTGTACTTTCTGCTCGGTCTACAAGCAACAGCAATTCTCACTTCGTTTAGTGGAGCATGTCATTGCTGATATTGAAGCCATCTATGAGGTGGTGTATCGAGTACTCGATGAGCTGAATGAGCAGGGGCACCTGACGCAGGAACGTGTTAACTACCTGGCGGAGAATTACTTCGCAGACAATATTCAGGTCTTTAGTATCGCCGTCAACTGGCTTGCCCGGGGAGAGGGTTCTGTTTTTCTACAGGATGCGAATAGTCTGATTATCAAACCGGACAATTTAATTACGATTCTCAAACATCTGAAGATGAGATTTCCGTGGATTTCCCGGATCACATCCTATGCCCGGTCGCACACCATCAACAGGATATCAGACGATAAACTGGCGGAACTAGCCGAGACTGGTCTGAATCGAATCCATATTGGTATGGAATCTGGTTGTGATGAGGTTCTGAAATTAACTGATAAGGGGGTTACCAAAGCCCATCACATCAAAGCAGGCCAGGCGGTAAAGAAAGCGGGTATTGAGTTGTCAGAGTATGTAATGCCTGGTCTGGGCGGGGCCGATCTTTCATCTGAGCATGCCTATCACACGGCTGATGCGTTGAATCAGATCGATGCAGATTTTATCCGGCTTAGAACACTCGCCATTCCGCCGAACATTCCGCTTTATCAGGACTATCAGTCCGGTGAATTCAAAAAGTGCACCGACCTGCAGATTATCCTTGAGATACATGAGTTTGTAACAGCGTTGACCGGCATCAGTTCAACGCTAGCAAGTGACCATTTCTACAACCTGTTGCAGGAAGTTGACGGTAAACTGCCGGATGATAAACCGCGCATGCTGGAGATCCTGGAATACTACATGCAGCTACCGCCGGATGAGCAGTCACTTTACCAGTTGGGTCGCCGGCTGGGGTACTTCCAATCTCTTGCTGATCTTGAGCCTGGGGTGCAGCGGCGAGGTATTGAGTCAGTCTACGAGAAACTCCAGGTGACACCAGATAATATCGACATGATAGTCGAAAAACACATGCTCAAGGCAATCTAGACAGCAGATTGCCTTGTTGCCGGGCTGGAGAAATCTAAGCCTCGAAGCGTTTGTTTACCTCATCCCAGTTAACAAGATTCCAAAAAGCAGCAATCCAGTCGGGTCTCACATTTTTGTACTTCAGATAGTATGCGTGTTCCCATACATCGATTGTCAGTAATGGTTTCTGACCTAGTGAAAGTGGACACACCTGATCGTGTGTGTCTGTAATCTGCAGTTCACCATCGCCATCCACAATCAGCCATGCCCAGCCTGAACCGAAGTGGTTGGCTGCTTTATCACTGAATGCCTCTTTAAAGGCGTCAAAAGAATCCCACCTGGCTTGAATAGCATCGGAGATAGCGCCGGTTGGTTCACCACCACTTGGAGACAGTGAGTGCCAGAAGAAAGTATGGTTCCAGGTACCACCAGCGTGGTTACGTACAGGGGTACGTTTGTCTTCAGAAATGCTGTCAAGATCAGTCAGAATATCTTCCAGCGACTTGTCAGAAACTCCGGCTGCATCCGCTGCAGCGTTCAGCTTGGTCACATAGGTGTTGTGATGTTTGCTGTGATGAATCTCCACTGTTTGCGCGTCGTAGTGCGGTTCCAGGGCATCATAGTTATAGGGTAATTCGGGTAATTCAAAAGCCATGTTTAATTTCTCCGTTATATTATTAGTTATATTATTAGTTATATTATTAGTTATATTATTAAAAGAAGCATTGTCAAAAGAATCTTGTTCAGGACGATGTCATATGACTAAATCGTCAATATATTGCTAATAATAACCATTTCTATAGGGTAAATGCGAGATATATTGTTATAATGATAATATATTGGATGTCCTGACAAGGATAATCTACTATCTCAGCAACTGAAGGGATCTGAGACACGATCCTAGACTGGTACCTGATCTGGAGAAATGATGGTGAGTAATCCCGTATCTGATGGCATTAGAAGATTGCGTTCAGTTCATAAGCTGACCCAGACGGAACTTGCCAATCTGGCAGGCATCCCCCGAGCGACTCTGGCTAATATGGAGAAAGCATCCAGCAATCCATCGATATCGGTGGTGGTAAAGGTTGCCCGTGCCTTAGGTGTCTCGGTAGAGGATCTGGTGGCGAAACAGCAAGCCACTTTCGTAACTCAGGTAAAACGCAAAGATATGCAAATTAGTCGTCAGGATGATGGTAGATATGTCGGAACCCGGGCTTCGCCGATTAATGCACCCTATATTCAGGTCAACGACGTGAGTATGCTGCCCAATTGTCATACGCGTGGCAATCCACACCCGGAAGGTAGCCATGAACTTTTCCTTTGTCTTGAGGGAACCGCGACCATCGTGATTCAAGATGAAAAGTTTGAAGTAGCAGCGGGTGACTTGATCTACTTCCCGGGGAATTTACCTCATGACTATAGCAATGCGGGTCTGAAACCAGTCCACGCAATCTCGATCGTCAATATTCTTGAGCCAAAACAGACATCTCGAAAAATCAGCTAGAATATATCTCGCAGGCTTCGACCACCCGCTTTCTCAAATTTGCTGGTCGAGTGAGCGCCATACACAGCTGCTGCCGGTGGTAAGATATTGGTCATAAACTGCTGGGTAGCAGTATCCTGCTAACAAGTGAACTGATGCGCTGGAGGCATAGCTATGGAATATACTGAAATACTCGTTGAAAAACTGGACCGGGTAGCAAAAATAACCCTGAACCGACCTCATTATAGGAATGCGATCGGTCGGATCACGATTGAAGAACTTGATCACGCCTTCATGGCAGCTGCAGAGGATGATGAGATTGGTGTGATTGTTCTTTGTGCGAAGGGAGACCATTTCTCAGGTGGCCATGATATCGGCACACCCGAGAAGGTTGCCGACGACGAGGTCAGACCATTTCCAGATGGTGTGAGAGGCACCTTTCACCGGAGCTGGTATCTATATATTGAGCATGGTCTACGCTGGCGAAATCTGCCCAAGCCCACGATTGCTGTAGTTCAGGGCAAGTGTATCTGGGGTGGGTGGATGGTTGCGACAACCATGGACATGATCTTTGCAGCTGAAGATGCCCAGTTTCTCGGTTCCAATTTTCAGTTCTTTTCAGTGCCGTGGGACATTGGCATTCGCAAAGCCAAAGAGGTGTTATTCGAGCCCAGATTTATAACGGCAAGAGAAGCCCAGGATCTGGGGTTTGTTAATCGTGTCCTTGCGAATCAGGCAGAAGCCGAAGAAGAAGCGCTTGCCTATGCGGCAAGGGTAGCAACAAACAGCCTGTTCAATCTGCGCATGACAAAGGTGAATATCAATATGGCGCAGGACATGCAGGGTTACACCAATCACATCGTCGCTGCGCATACCAAGCCGGGTGGAGGTTCTAATCGAGGCGCACAACTACCGTCTGGCGGGAGAAGGGTCGCCCCCATACCAACTGCCGAGGAAAACCTGCGTAAGACCAGGGGAATTGGCTGAACTTCTACCCAGGGTCTGATTGGACCTTTTCCAGAAGCTGGCCGGTAATATTCGCATTGATGAGTTCCTGTATTTCCCCGGCAGACAGACCGAGATCTTCCGAGAGGATCTCGATACTGTGTTCGCCAATTCTGGGTGCCGGACGACTCACGACGAGTTCGCTGCTGGAGAATTGCCATGGGAATCCACCGTGCAGACAGGTTTGCAGGTCCGGATGGCTCACGGGGATGAACCACTGCTTTGCTGCGAGATGGGGGTGATCCAGGATGCGTAATATATCGAGTACTTCTTCTGCCGGAATACCTGTCGCCTGGAGTTGTTCGCTTACCTGTTCAGGTTGCCGAGACCGCGTCCAGTCTGATATCACCGAATAAAGTTGATTTGCATTCTCCTCTCGAGCCGATTCTGTGTCGTATCCGCTTAGTCCCACAATTGATTCAAAATCATTCCACTCGACCTCATTTCTGACGGAAATAGCAATCCACTTATCCAGCCCCTTGCAGGGATAGATGCCCTGTAATGCCATATCTGGGTGGTTATTACCGTGAGAAATACTATCCGTACCGTATGAAGCAGCCAGAATGTCTTCGCCGATATAGGTGAGTGCGGCCTCAATCATCGAAGCGCTCACTGACTGTCCCTCACCGGTGATATCTCTCTGATTCAGAGCAGCCAGGGTCATTGCAGCAAGATGCATTCCCGTGATGGCATCTGCCTGATAAAAACCCATCACCATCGGTTCTTCCTGTGGATTACTAAACAGCGCATCCCAGCCAGCCAGCGCTTCAATCGTGGTGCCATTCGCCTTGTAGTTGGCATAAGGTCCTTCTTTTCCGTAGCCTGAGCAGCAGACGGAAATAATCTCTGGATTCACTGCCTGTAACACCTCGTACTGCAATCCAAATTTGTCCATGACACGCGGTGTGAAATTCTCAATAATAATATCTGCGTCCTTGATTAATTCAAGAATCAGGGAGCGGCCCTTTTCAGTCGTTAGATCGAGGCAAAGTCCGCGTTTGTTTCGGTTGGCACCATTGAATCTGCCGCATGCGTTGAGAGGATGCGCATTGGCATTGGTGACGGCAGCCACCTCGTCTGGAGACCGAGCGCCACGCCAGACATCCGGACGCCTTAGCGATTCAATTTTGATGACATCTGCACCCAGGTCAGCAAGCAGTTGGGTTGCAAATGGACCTATCCATGCCTGCGTCAGATCAATGATGCGGATATTCTCAAGTGGGCGATTAGAACTGTTTTCGTTTGGTTCGGCTTCGATGGGAAATGAGATTCGCTGACGCCATTTAAGGTTTGGTTCCATCTTCACCGGTGCGGGTGTGCTGGCAGTATCCTCAAGCCCAGAGATGCGACCTGGCGGTCCGTTGACTTTAAGATCACCTAACTGATGATGGTGCGATCTGAAGTAGCCCGTCTCAACCAGGTGGTCATTAGTCAACGCCTCACCGGGCGTGTTCAGCAGCCCCACAGGCTGTGAGGAAGTTTCATTGAATGCCCGAAATATCGCCCGCGCGGAGGTGCCTTTTGAGTTGCTTTTCAGGAATTCTGCAACGGCAGCATCGTTCATGCGCTTCTCGGGAGTCGACACTGACTCGGGGATTGAATCCGGGTCAATATCCAGAAGCTCAAGGAGTCGATCAAAGGCTCGCTGAGATCGAAGATTGAGGGAAAGATATCCGTCGCCAATTGGAAACAACCTCACGCCAGATCCCGGTCCACCTTCGCGTTCTTCAGGTGAACCCGAGTACTGGGCACGAACAAACGGCACCATGGTGACAACCGAATCGAAGCAGGAAACATCAACGGTTTCACCAGTTCCGGTAACCTGTCTTTTGTGTAGTGCCGCGAGTGCACCGACAAAAGCAGTTACGCCGCAGTAATATCCAATCAAGTGACCGGGTGCTCGAAGGGGTGCGTGACCCATTTTACCATTCAGGGATAAGTACCCGGCACTTGCTTCAATGGTAAGTTCAGTAGCTTGCCTCGTGCTAAAGGGCCCTGTTGTCCCGAAAGGCGTGATCGAAATGACGATAACGCCTGGTGGTTTTTCCATTCCAAGTCTGGAAAAAGGTTGATCGGTAATAATCACATCGGATGTTTCCCACAGATCTTTTGTCAATGATTCCAGACTTTGGAGGCGCTTTCGTCGATGCAGATTTTCCCAGAGCAGGGAATAGGTGCCCCCATCTTTCTTCACTGAAGGTGCTGCATCTCGGAGCGGAGATCCTGTCGTATCCTCGAGGAGTATGACATCAGAACCCCATTGGGCGAATTGTTGTCCACACCAGGCCGCGGCAATTGATGTACTGTATTCGAGGATCCTGAGCTGTTTCATTAGAACTGCCTGGACTCGATAGTCCTTCCCACGGATTCAACTGCCCCAGCACATTTCGACAGGTGGCTCATGATCAGTAACTTAATCATGGATTCGATCCTTCTTCATAGTCTTTGGGAGAATATCACCGAAAAAAACATTTGGCAGTTCCGGTGCAGCCCGGTAATTCTGCCAGACAATAGGATGTGATCAGCTGTAATATATATCTGCTGACGACAATGGCCTATTTGAACATTGTCGTGAGTCTTTGAAGTCGGTTTTCTTAAGAGGAGGTAACCGTGGTGGGGAAAGAGGATGAAAACGCTGTCGGATCTGTTTCACGTCGTGATGTCCTGAAGTCCATGGTCGTCCCGGTACTTGGCCTTGCCACCAATCGCGCAGCAGGTCAGCAAGGCGCCTCAGGTTCAAATTCACAACCAGGATTGGAGGGGCTTATGTTTCAATCTGCTGCTTCCCAGGCTCAGCAAATCCGAAATAAACAGTTAAGCAGTGAAGAACTGGTTGAACTCTACCTGCGTCGAATCGAGCAGATTAATCCAAAAATAAATGCAGTGGTGGCGATAGCAGACGATGCCATGGAGCAGGCGAGACTTGCTGACAATGCGCTGGCGAAGGGTAAGTATAAAGGTCAGTTGCATGGTGTGCCTATGACCATCAAGGACTGTTTTGATACAGCTGGAGTAGTTTCTACCTGGGGAACTCTGGGGCGCAGGAATTTTATTCCAGATGAAGACGCAGCCGTGGTGAAACGTCTTAAAGCTGCTGGTGCTATTCTCATCGGCAAAACGAATACGCCTGAATTCACGCTGTCTTTTGAAACGCATAACAAGATTCATGGTTTTACCAACAACCCTTACGACACGAAAAGATCGCCAGGCGGAAGTAGTGGTGGTGCAGCTGCTGCGATTGCTGCCGGATTGACTTCATTCGACATCGGCACTGACTATGGTGGAAGCATACGCGTCCCTTCTCATTGTTGTGGGACAGTTGGCATCAAACCAACAAGCGGGAGTGTTCCCAGAACAGGGTTGTGTCTTCCTCCGGGGATGCTAACAGATTCATTGAGTCACGTAGGACCCCTGGCTCGAAGAGTTGAAGATTTGAAACTGATATTACCTATCATCTGGGGGCCTGATTCAGTTGATACGCGAATTTCTGCGGTTCGTTTCCCAGATCCAGATTTGATCAAATTGAAACCCTTAAAATGCGCTGTGATGTTTGATAATGGAATCGTTACGCCTGACAAAGAAACGGTGGCAGTTGTGGAAATGACGGCGAAGACACTGGCAGGTGCTGGCGTTACAGTAAATGAAGATCGACTCGATGGCGTCGCAGACACCACCAATGTGAGTGGGGGTTTCTGGGCGGTTGGTGCTCATGCATCCGTTAGACAGCTGTTAGATTCGGTTGGGACAAGGCCTGAAGATTTCGCGAATAATTGGTTTAAAGAACTGGATGAGGTGATTCCAGATCAAGTCTCTGCAAAGGCGCTTAGCAGCCAGCTCGCAAGATTTGAAGAATATCGAGCCCGGATGCAGCAGCACATGGCTCGATACGATGTACTTATATCGCCTGTTAATGCTCATCCAGCTCAGCTTCATCCCTCGCCAGGTGAAGCTCCCTTTCCCAGCTCGGATGCGAGTTATACTGAGGCATTTGATCTGACGGGATGGCCCTCAGGTGTCGTACGTGGCGGAACAACATCAGATGGCTTGCCAATTGGTGTTCAGATCACGGCTAATCCTTGGCGAGAGGACATCGTGTTGTCGGTGATGTCATATCTGGAGCAGGAAATACCTGCGTTCGCGCCTCCGGATGAGCAGATGCTCATGGCCTAACCTTTCTGAGTTCGACAAGATTAGTACTGTTCGGCGGATAGAAGACATCAGGGAGGTTGTAAATGAAAACTGTTAGTGAAACGGCAAGAGAAATCCCCGTAATTGCTGAGACCGATATTCTGGTAGTTGGCGGTGGTCCTGCAGGCCTTGCGGCGTCTTTATCTGCGGCACGGGAGGGTGTCGAGACGATGCTTGTTGAACGATATGGCTGTTTTGGTGGAACGATCACTCAGGTAGGTGTTGGTAGTATGTCATGGTATCGCTCTGCCGACACGGTCGATGCTGAGGGCATAGGGATTGAGTTCGAAACCCGGGCGCAGGAGATGGGGGCCGCTCAAGGCCGACCCAGGAGCTCGAGAAAGGGTGGGGTACTACTGGACACGGAGATGTTCAAAGTCGTGGCCGACAAATTGGTACAGGAAGCTGACATCAGACCGCTATTGCATAGCAAAGTAGTAGACACCGTGATGGATGGCAACATGATTCAGGGTGTAGTTATTGAAAGCAAATCAGGCAGGCAGGCGATTCTGGCCAAACGGGTGATAGATGCAAGTGGTGACGCCGATATAGCAGCATATGCTGGTGCACCTTTCGAGAAACTCCCCAAAAACGAATTGATGGGTGTCACGGTCTTATTCAGTTGTGCGGGAGTTGAAAAAGGTGCCTTCTATGAATATCTGAAGGCAAACCCGGCAACCTATAGGGACTGGGGAGAGACCTGGGAGATTGAAACGAGCGGCAAGGAGGACAACCTTCGGACATCCTATATTGCAGAACCCTTTGACAGAGCCCGTAAGGAAGGATTGATTCCTGCTGATATGCCCATCGTTGGTTCCTGTGGGCCTGTCTCTGAGACTGGCGGGAGTATAACTCTGAACATGAACTACATGTTTGGATTTGACTCAACCGATGTCTTCGACCTTACCCGGGCAGAAATTGAAGGCAGAGAACAGGCAATGTATGCCATCAAGGCGCTGAAGGCGTATGTTCCCGGATTTGAGAAAGCAAAATTGAAAAACTTTGGTATGACTCTCGGCACCCGTGACTCCAGAAAGATCGTTGGGAGGACGAACCTGACTGCAACTCACGTGAGGGAGGAAGGCAGGTCAGATGAATCAATCGGGATATTCCCGGAGTTTATTGATGGCCATGGCGTTCTTGTTCTTCCGACGACGGGTCGCTATTTTCAGGTTCCACTTGGGGTTATTGTGCCGCAGAAAGTTGAAAACCTGCTAGTCGCAGGACGATGTGTTGCAGGAGACAAGATCGCCCACGCCGCAACGCGAAGCATGATGTGTTGTGCATTGACGGGGCAGGGTGCCGGTGTAACGGCCGCGTTGTCAATCAAAAATAATGTTGCCAGTGGTTCTGCAAGCATCGGTGAGGTTCAGACTGCCCTGAAAAATCGGGGCGTGCGGATTGATTGAGATCCGGGACCATCGTTGGTTTGGTTAACCGAGTCTGGATATTGTCAGGATGCGGTTTACTCAGGCACTTTATTCTGCCCCCAACTGATTTGCCACCTGAGTCTGATTATCAGCAGTACGCTGATGACAGTGAAGGGATATATACAGAAAAAGCAGAAAGGTAGGGACCACAAAATGTGCAGGGCATTGACATACTTTTCTAAACGGCATGCGCTGCTGAGAAAAGTCAGCAGAGGGGATTGCCAGCAACAAAAGCGAGTGTGAAACCGAAAGGAATCATCATCAGCCAGGGTAGCAGACTGTTTTTTTTAGCCAGTTCTGTTTCCAGCTGTTAAAGTTAAAGCACATGACCGGCGTTACCTCAAAGCGCGTCTATATCCATACATTAATCCGTACCAATCCCACGCAGGGCGTAAACGGGATTACTCAGATCATACCCGTTCCTGTATACATCCAGTGTTTGAAAATATTTGATACACTGGATTGTGCTTGAGTTCAACGAACCTTTTCCTGAAGAAATGACTGAGCTACATAACCCTTTAAGAAACAGCGAGTTCAGAAAAGAGTTATAGTCAAGTGTGGTGTATGGCAGCATGATCAGGCGGCGCTCTTTTGTTGCTCAAAAGTTGCTTGATCAATCCCATCGATAAACTTCACGCCGTTGACAACTTCAGCAAGTCTTCTGAATCCCTGTATCTTCCTCCATCCCTTCTCGGCGCTCATCCCCAGCCTAAACACCATCGTTAGTATCGTGGTCCTACTCACACAACCTCTCGTCTTGGCCGTTCTCAGTCTCACCGTGGCAAACGTCGATTCGATTGGATTGCTGGTCCTGATGTGTACCCAATGTTCAGCCGGAAAGTCGTAGAAAGTCAGTAATGTCTCTCGATCTCTCGTGAGACATTCAACAGCCTTTGGATACTTACCTGTATAAAGTTCAACAAAATGATCAAAAGCCTTCTCCGCGTCTGCTCGCGTTTCTGCCATCCAGATCTCATGAATATGATCCTTGGCCTTCGCCTGCATCGACTTGGGCATCTTGTTCAGAATGTTTTTGCTCTTGTGGACCCAACAGCGTTGCTCTCTGGTCGACGAGAAAACCTTCCGGCAGGCCACCCAGAATCCCATGGCACCGTCACCAACTGCCAGCTTGGGATCAGCCAGTCCCTGTGCTTTTAGATCCAGCAGGAGTTCTGTCCAGCTCTGCTCTGATTCTCGGTAGCCTTCTTCGATCGCCAGGAACTCCTTGTTTCCTCGATCCGTTACGCCAATCACCACCAGAATGCACTGCTTGGCTTCATCGCTTCTCACGTTGAAATAGACTCCGTCGGCCCAGACATAGACATAACGATTCTTCGATAAATCTCGCTTGCACCAGCTCGCGTACTCGCCTTGCCAGGTCTGCTTCAAACGGCTGATGGTTCCTGCTGACAAACCAGCTGCTTCCGCTCCCAGCAGTGCTGCCAGTGCTTCTGAGAAATCACCGGTCGAGATCCCTTTGAGATACAGCCAAGGCAACACGGTTTCAACACTCTTGGTCCTCTTGATATACGGTGGCAACAGCATCGACCGGAAATGTAAACCTTGACCACTACGATCCCTGGTTTTGGGCACCTGGATCTCAACTTCCCCGAGACCCGTCATGACCGTACGCTGGGGTAAGTAACCGTTTCTAACCACAGACTGCCGGTCTCGAACATCAGTCAGATGTTCGTTCTGTGCAAGAAACTCTGAAAGTTCCGCCTGTACCGCTCGGGCAAGCAATTCTCTGGCTCCATCACGTAGCATTTCGGTCAATAGATCTGCATTCTCTGCTGGCTTTTCCAGTGAAATCACATTATCGTTTTTCATAGGTGGTGTACTCCGTTCCTGTTGTAAGTGTTTCGTCAAAAACAATTTTACAACATTGGAGACACCGCCTTTTTCATTTTGCCTGTACACCACAAATGATCATAACTCCCAGGCACGCCGGTGTTCATAACAACGCTTCGTTACGGGATCTTTTCCACACAACCAGGCCCTTCGAACACAGCGAGATATGATGTGGTAGAACTGTGGAGATTCCGAATCCACCAGGAGTGAACGTTTGCATGTCATGGGACGAGTATTTCAGCTTCCCTGACAAATCTGTATCGGCGATTGCCGTAACGTGATGTGAAGGTGTACAAATAACTGTGTAACTGGTTATCTTAATGAAAG
>MPLX02279269.1_pt1 | contig 24685 bp, 23 predicted proteins | sample 1617341 | NCBI WGS metagenome assembly MPLX02 (sample SAMN05944804, study PRJNA350692) | marine metagenome | biome: marine; feature: ODZ; material: water; isolation source: 120 m water sample filtered on 0.2 um supor filter | place: Pacific Ocean | collected 2012-04-08 | depth 120m m | reverse complement strand
TTCATGAATCCGTGATGCTCTCCGTGACTCCAAAAAGCCTCTAGGTCGTAGTAACTCCTCTCGTTTGGCTGCAAAACATGCACAATCAGCTCCCCATAATCAAGCAGTGCCCATTTGCCCTCGTTTATTCCCTCGCGCCGCAAGGGCAGGCGATCGGCTTCCTCCTCAAGGCGATCTTCTACTGATTTAGCAATTGCTCGTACTTGCACCTCAGACAACCCTCCGGCAATCACCATCCAATCCGCCAGGCTTGAAACCTCATCGATGCGAATCAGGTGAATATCAGTAGCTTTGCGGTCATCGCAGGCTTCAGCGGCTATTCCTGCCAACTGCTCACTATCCATAAACGTTCTCACTAGTTACTGACTGGCGGGATCCTTGTTGTTCAGCCATCTCTGCACGTGCCTTACCCGCACTCTTACGTAAGGCTTCTAGGCGGTCTTCATAGAAACTGCGCTTCTTCTTTTTGCGAGTTTGTTCAACCAACTCCTTCAATGCACCGCCAAGGCTCTTATAGGCATTTGGCACGCTGTAGTCGAAATTGCAGGCAATATCGATGGCACGCTCATCAGCAGCGATGGCATCTTGAAGACGCTTTTCAGTGTTGTTCTTGAGATAAAGCCGATAGCCAGCGAAGCCAGAAAGGCCTAGGGCCATCAACAGCAATAACCCGTCTTGAACCCAGAGTTCACCGATGGCACCGCCGAGGCCGATGGCTAAAGCAGCCATCTCCCAGCCATCACGAGGGATGGTGTCGTTCTGGATGCGACCAACCTCATGCCAGAAAAGTAAGTTGCGGTGATCGAGTGCAAAGTTGTCCCATTGCTCGAGATCGATTTGGATCTCGACCTCATCACGGCCAATTTCCTCAAGGGTTATCAAGGGTGGATCTACCGCTGCGGCCGCCTCCACGAACACCCAGCTCTGCATCTCTGGTGGCAGCTGCCCCTTAAGGCGCTGGAGTTCGCTCATGGTCTCCATCTATCTCCTTCCTCATAAAGTTAGCGGCTACCGAGCACCTGGGTGTTTTAACTGAAGTATCTCTGCTGCTGCATGGGAAGCTAGTCAGGTTTGGCCAATACCTGAAAGCCCATGCCTCGGAGGACCGATCTGCGTCGCATCCTGCTGTTGGGGTCAGGACCAATCGTGATTGGTCAAGCCTGTGAATTTGATTATTCAGGCACTCAAGCGTGCAAAGCCCTTCGTGACGAGGGCTTTGAGGTGGTGTTGGTGAATTCCAATCCGGCCTCGATCATGACTGATCCCGAGATGGCCGATCGCACTTATATCGAACCACTTACACCTGAAGTGGTGGCCCGTGTGATTGAGCTGGAACGCCCAGATGCATTGTTACCAACCATGGGTGGTCAAACAGCTCTCAATCTGGCTGTGGCCCTGGCGGAGAACGGCACTCTTGAACGTTTTGGAGTTGAGTTAATCGGTGCTGATCTATCTGCAATTCGAAAAGCAGAAGATCGAAAAATGTTTAAGCAGGCCATGGAGCGCATTGGCGTAAGGGTCTGCCCATCAGGGATCGCTTCCAACCTCGAAGAGGCAGAAGCTGTAGGTGCAGCGATAAATAATTTTCCACGCATCATCCGACCAGCCTTCACTCTTGGTGGCAGTGGTGGTGGTATCGCCTACAACCCTGAAGAGTTTGCCGCGATTTGTAAAAGCGGTCTTGATGCCAGTCCGGTTTCTCAAATTTTGATCGAGAAATCTCTACTGGGCTGGAAAGAATTCGAGCTGGAAGTAATGCGCGATCTGGCAGACAACGTCGTGATCGTATGCAGCATCGAAAATCTTGATGCCATGGGTGTACATACTGGCGATTCAATAACTGTTGCCCCTGCACAGACCCTCACAGATCGTGAATATCAAAGGCTTAGAGATCAGGCTATTGCAATTATTCGCGAAATCGGTGTTGCGACTGGTGGTAGCAACATTCAATTCGCAATCAATCCAGATGATGGCGAAGTAATAGTTATTGAAATGAATCCGCGTGTTAGTAGATCATCTGCACTCGCAAGCAAGGCAACGGGTTTTCCGATTGCCAAGATTGCAGCTCGTCTTGCTATCGGCTACACCCTCGACGAAATTATCAACGACATCACTGGTAAAACCCCTGCCTGTTTTGAACCAACAATTGATTATGTAGTCACTAAAATACCGCGATTTGCCTTTGAGAAATTCAAGGGCAGTCCTGCTGTACTCACTACAGCTATGAAGTCCGTTGGTGAGGCAATGGCAATCGGCCGTTGCTTTGAGGAGTCCTTTCAAAAAGCCTTGCGATCTCTCGAAACAGGGCTGGCTGGCTGGGGTTGTGATCGTCAGGAACTAGAACTGACTTCTTCGGAAGTTGAGCGCTTACTACGCATACCCTCTCCTCAGCGAATCATGGCTGTGCGTACAGCGATGTTGGCAGGACGAAGTGATCAAGACATTTATTCATTGAGCAAAATTGACATCTGGTTTTTAGCAAAACTGCGCAATCTAATAAACATCGAGAGAACACATCTTGTGGGCCGGCAATTAGATGAACTAGATGCGGAATGTATGCTCAGTTTGAAACAGCTAGGTTATTCCGATCGTCAAATTGGCTGGGCGACAGATTCAACTGAACTCTCTGTAAGGACTAGAAGGGAAGCCCTAGGCATCAAACCTATCTTCAAGACAGTGGATACTTGCGCAGCCGAATTTGCCTCTACTACGCCTTATTTCTACTCCACATATGAGCGACCTCTATACCGCTTGGATTCTGATGGTGAGCTAAATACTCTTAAACCTCAAACTGAAGTACTTGCAGAGAAGCGAAGCAAAGTGATGATCCTTGGCGGGGGGCCCAACCGCATCGGCCAAGGCATTGAATTTGACTATTGCTGTTGCCATGCCTCATTTGCATCGCAGGATCAAGGATTTGCCACTGTGATGGTTAACAGCAACCCAGAAACTGTCTCCACAGATTATGACACTAGTGATCGACTGTATTTTGAACCGCTAACTCTTGAGGATGTGCTAAATATAATTGAAGCCGAGCATCCTGATGGTGTAATCGTTCAGTTCGGTGGACAAACACCACTCAAGTTAGCAATCCCTCTGCTTCGCTGGCTTGAGACACCGATTGGGCAATCATTAGGCACTCGGATATGGGGAACATCGCCGGAGTCAATTGATCAAGCTGAAGATCGTGAACAATTTGAAGCAATCCTGCGGAAACTGCAGATTCGCCAACCACGAAATGGTTTAGCTAGGTGCAAAGAAGACGCTCGCGCAATAGCAGTAAATATTGGTTATCCCGTTGTGGTTCGTCCCTCCTATGTGCTTGGTGGCCGAGCTATGGAGGTAGTTTTTGATGAACAAGAATTGAATCGCTATATGACAGAAGCAGTTCAGGTAGAGCCCGATCATCCGGTACTTATCGACCAGTATCTGGAGAATGCCGTAGAAGTTGATGTTGATGCCCTATGTGACCGAGAAGGGGTAGTAGTTATTGGCGGTCTAATGGAACACATCGAACCAGCTGGTATTCATTCTGGTGATTCCGCTTGCTGCCTTCCTTCCATCTCTCTAGGTGAGCAGGCCCTTAGCACCATTCGTTATTGGAGTGAAGCTTTAGCACTTGCCCTTAAGGTTCAAGGGCTGATTAATTTGCAATTCGCTGTTCAGCGAGATGATGCAGGTATTGAACAAGTATTCATCATTGAAGCGAATCCTCGTGCTTCGCGCACCGTTCCTTTTGTAGCTAAAGCAACGGGAGTGCCCCTTGCCAGGATCGCTACGCGGTTAATGGCAGGAGAAACATTGGCAAGCATTGGCCTCAATAGCGAACCTCAACCACCGCTTCAAGCTGTTAAAGAAGCTGTACTGCCATTCCGACGCTTCCCTGGAGCTGATTCGGTGCTTGGTCCAGAGATGCGATCCACCGGAGAAGTAATGGGATCAGCATCGAGCTTCGGCATGGCGTTCGCCAAAGCTGAACTAGCAGCTGGCGAAGCCTTGCCAATAAGTGGCACAGTTTTTCTCTCTACTCATGACCGGGATAAGCCAGCACTAATTCCAATCGCCAAAAAACTGATTGAACTTGGCTTTGATCTGACTGCCACTTCTGGAACTGCTCAAACCCTTAACCAAGCTGGGTTAAGAGTTGAATCCGTACTCAAAGTCCATGAAGGGCGTCCCAATATTGAAGATTTGATTCGCTCAGGTCAAATTCAATTGGTGATCAACACACCGATCGGCCGCCAAGCAGCTCATGACGACAAGTATCTGCGACGTGCTGCCCTTGACTACGCAGTTCCGACGCTCACTACGCTCGCTGGAGCACGAGCTGCTGTCGAAGGGATAACAGCACTACAAGGTCAAACATTGTCCATTGCAGCTCTTCAAGACATTCACGCTTGATATCCCATTAGGGTTCATTTAGCTAATGCCTTCGCCGTGATCGCTAGCACTTCTTCGATCGTTATGACTCCTGGGTGTGATTGCCGAGAACTTTTTCAGGCAGCCTATGAGAATCGCTACACCTGGGATCCAAGCTTTTCGGGTTACCGAGGTCGATGCCTCTGGTTACATAACGATCGCGTAGAAGAAGGAGACTTTCAGTTAGGCGCTGATCTCAAGGCCAGCGTGGATGGTATTGATGATGAATTGATTCATAAATCTATTTCTTCCCAGTTATGGGAGGTTGCTATTCATCGTGTGCGACGCAGTTTTGAGCAGACCCATGGTGAGAACACCTTCACGGCGGGTGACAATAATGAAGTGGGCATGGAAGTGATCGTTGGAGGCAAAAATAGTGGTGATCGCTATCGCATAAAAAACAATGTAGTAACAATGGTTCATCGTCACATCCACGGAAAAGTAATAACGATTTTCACCAAGAGCACTACAAATACCGGTCATGGCTACCTAAGTCATACTTACAACAGTCAGTACAGCGATCCATCTACTGGCAACTATTGCAGTGGTATTACTCTTTTCACAGACACATTTGTGCCTTTAGCAGATAACGGCTACTGGGTGCTTAGCGAAAGGGTTGTGGAGAAAGATGCTTACGAGCAATCGCCTGCTGATCATCAACTTTTTAGGTTTATCGACCTTGCGGAAAACTGAATTCAACCTTGTTAGATATCATTGCATATAAAAATACATCTACAAGGCCTTACCTACCCCTCCTTCCTCTATCTGTCCTGATCGGTCAATTTACTTTGTAAAGATCGATCCAAGATAGATCTAGGCAATCAGTGCTATTAATTAACTGAGAACCAACTAATCCTTTAACTAGACAATAGTCATCCTGAATTGGCTAACAATCATTTCAGCAATATTGACCGCTGACTTCTGTGTAGTCAACCAGCATTCACTATTGGCACATTGATGCTAATTACCGTGCGCTATAAAGTGGCAGGCCAGATCGCTGTTTACTAGAACTTAATGGTCATAATCCTGGCCAAGATTGGCCAAAGGCAAGAAGAATCACCATTGGCATCTGCATAATCCAGCCACTGAGGCTGATGTGTTCCGAACTCTTCTTTAAATCCTTAACAGCCTAATGGCAATAAAATGATTGATTTGAGTGTTAACTCTCCAGATCTAGTTCTTAGTAAATATCAGCAAGATAAATCTTAAAAAAAGTCAGCTCAAAGCGACTGTTAAAAATTAACTTATTCGGCATCTGGTAGCGGATCGACTCCTTTGAGCTTTTCATTCAATTGCATTGCTAAAGTCTGACGTCCAAGTGCTAACACCTTCAACGTATCTTCATGCATACGCAGTTGAGCATCAGCAACCTGCATACCACGCACTAATTCCTTTAACTCATCTGGCAATGTTCTGAGGTCGTATCGCTTACCTTCGAAGGTGAGCACCGGGTCATTGTTATTCGCTGCAGAGTCAGTCATCGTTGGTGGGATTTGTTCTTGAGTGTCGCCAGTATTTTCGGACCCACCGAAGGGCCATTTCGGAGACATTGTTTAACAGGACATTAATTGGTTACTACAGCATTATCACAAAAAAGAGCTTTTATCATACGCGACACGACACATCCCTTAGTGACTGATTGAGGCACTTTGCAAATCCCTAATGATCTGCCTTTCGCATAGTTCTCTATAGCGACCTGCACGGGCCATTAATTCGTCATGGCTGCCAAGATCACAGATGCGCCCTTGATCTAGAACAACAATCTGATCAGCCTCCTGAACAGTTGCCAAGCGATGGGCTATCACCAAGACGGTGCGACCCTGCATAGCCCGGCGCAGGCCCAATTGAACGGCTGCTTCCGCTTCGGCATCCAACGCACTAGTGGCTTCATCAAGCAACAGAACGGCTGGATTGCCCAGCACAGCCCTGGCAATAGCAACCCGTTGAAGCTGCCCACCAGAAAGATTTGTCCCTCGCTCTTCTAATTGAGTGGAATATCCCTCAGGCAAGGCCATGATGAAGTCATCAGCATTGGCCAAACTCGCGGCTTCCCTAACTTTTTGGTCGCTCGAATGGCGTCCAAAACGTATGGCTTCCGCCACACTGCCAGAGAAAACAGTTGTGCGTTGCGGCACTAAAGCAACCTGATGTCGTAGCTCCTGTGCCCTTACATGGCTGAGCTCATGACCGTCCAAAAATATTCTTCCCTGCTGGGCGGTGTTAAACCTCAAAAGCAACGAAAACAGGGTGCTCTTGCCAGCACCAGATGGCCCTACCAGTGCCACAACCTGGCCAGCCTTAACCTCCAGGCAAAGGTCATGAAGCACTGGTTGATCAGGTTGATAGCCGTAACTGACGTGACTCAAAAGTAGATCACCCTTTAGACGTCCAAGTGGCTGGGCATCTTCAAGGTCAGGAGTTTCCCTTGGTTCGCTCTCAATTTCTCGTAGGCGTTTTAGAGAAGCCTGGCCTACCTGAAATTCATTGAAATTCGTGGTCAGGTGACTGATGGGATCAATCAAGATGAACAGGGCCGCGACATAGCTACTGAAGCCCTTTACATCCATGCCGCCAGATTGAATGCGTGCTGTGCCAATAGCAAATACCGCGAGGATGCCAACGGCCTCGATGAACCCCACTACGGGATGTTGCAGAGCAAGAAGTCGTAGGGTTTGATAACGAGCTTGACGATGTAGATCGACTTCGGCATCAAAACGCTTTTGAAGCCAAGGTTCTGCAGCAAAGGCCCTCACTAACGGCAGTCCTTGAAAAGCTTCACCAAGCAGACCAGCAAGATCGCTGACCTGTTGCTGACTGCGGTCGGCTGCCTTCATTACTCTTGCTCCAAACTGGCTCACCAAAATCGCCACCATTGGCGCGAGTAGCAAAGTGGCCAGTGATAGTTGCCAGTCAAGCCGAACCATGTAGCCAAAGACCACGATCAACTGCAGAGCACTTGGAGTGGTGTCTTGAATGATTTTGTAAATCACTTCCCCCACTCGATCAGCGTCCTCGGTGAGCCGATAGGTGAGATCTCCAGTGGATAGCTTTTCGAGAGCCCTGAGTTCTACTTTTTGCAGCTGGGCGAATAAATCACGACGCAGGTCCTGACTAACCCATAAAGCAGGACCTGCCAAGAGGGTGTCTTGTCCGAACTGGGCCAGCTTTTGAACAAAAAAAGCACCAAGTGCCAGTGCAATCACCTTGATGACCTGATTTAGATTCCCTGCTCCAATAGCTGATATCAACTCACCAACAAGCCATGCCAGCAGTGGCCAGCTACCCACATAGATCAGGATGCATACACCTCCCCAGATCAGCCTGCGCTTATGGGGGCGTAAAAGGGGAAGCAACCTGCGGAAGCCGGCTTCAGAGGAAGAAAACATCGAGCCACACTAGTTCTGTGAAGCCGCCCACTAATAAATGAAGTTGGATCAATTTCTTAAATGCCAGGGTTGGGTCGCCACTGGTGGAGAGGCCAAACACTTGATTCAGTCAGGCCACGTCTGCGTCAATGGTTGCGTAGAAACCCGTCGAGGACACCATTTAAAGCCTGGTGATCTGGTTCGATTAGGAACTGATGAGGCCTCCTTTGTCGCCATTGATTCGATAGGGCCGTAAGTTGGCCCCTGCGGTACTTCAGAGGACCAGAGCGTGCGCAAACCCGTGATCGCTGGCAACTGGAAGATGTACATGACCTGTGCCCAGGCACAGGAGTACTCAGCCGTGTTCTTGCCATTGATCGAGGCCACTCCCGACGATCGGCATCTGGTGATTGCCCCACCTTTCACAGCAATATCCACGATGGCAGAGGCCATTCGCGGTTCTCGACTGAAATTGTCAAGCCAGAATGTGCATTGGGAAGACGAAGGCGCCTTTACAGCAGAGGTTTCGCCAATAATGCTTATCGAGCATCAAGTTCAGTACGCGATTGTTGGCCATAGTGAACCTCGTAAATATTTCAGTGAAAGTGACGAACAAATCAACCGTCGCGCCCGCTCCGCACAAGCGCATGGCCTTATCCCGATTGTCTGCGTAGGGGAAAGTGATGAGCAGCGCGAACGTGGAGAAGCCGAGCGCGTGATTCGACGTCAGGTGGAACAAGGCCTTGAAGGCACGGATCCTGATCGACTTGTAGTTGCCTATGAGCCCATATGGGCTATTGGCACAGGAAAAACATGTCAGTCAACAGAAGCAAACCGCATTTGTGGATTAATACGCGGCTGGGTAGGGTCTTCTGAACTAATCATTCAATACGGCGGTTCGGTAAAACCAGGAAACATTGATGAGCTAATGGCGATGAGCGATATCGATGGAGTGTTGGTAGGCGGCGCTTCTCTTGACCCTGAAAGCTTTGCTCGAATTGCCAATTACCAGATTCTCTGAACTTCGCTGGCCTCAAGGTTGGCGAGAGCGCACGACCGTAATGGGAGTGATTAATATCACTCCCGATTCATTCAGTGATGGCGGCAAATACCTGGATCCTCGTAATGCCCTAGATCAAGCAAGTCTGCAACTGAGCCAGGGGGCCGATGTCCTCGACCTGGGCGCACAAAGCACTAGACCTGGCGCTGAGGAGGTTGGTTGGCAAGAGGAGTTGAACAGATTGATGCCAGCCCTCATCTCAATCCGTGCAGCCCATCCACAAGCGTTGATCTCTGTTGACACCTTTTTGGCGCAGGTAGCGAAGGCGGCACTTGAAGCAGGGGCCGACTGGATCAACGATGTAAGCGGCGGCTGGCGTGATCCTGAATTACTACAGGTCGTTGCCGAAGCACAATGCCCTTACGTGCTCACGCATAGTCGCGGCAATAGTCAATCCATGGATCAACTCACGTCCTACGACGACGTGAGCGAGGAGGTCCGTCAAGGATTACTGCGTAGAACTGACAAAGCATTGAAGGCAGGTATCCAACCTGATCAATTGATTTGGGACCCAGGTTTGGGGTTTGCAAAAACCACCAAACAGAACCTGATACTGCTTAGGGATCTCAATCAGCTCTGCTCTGAAGGCTTCCCTATTTTGGTTGGGCCTTCTCGTAAACGCTTCATAGGAGATGTTTTAAACGAACCAAATCCAGAAGCTCGAATATGGGGCACAGCCGTTGTCGCTAGCCGTTGTGTAGAGGCAAAGGTGGCAATGGTGCGCGTACATGACGTCGGCCCTATCGCTCAAACAATCAAAATGGCCGAAGCAGTGTGGCCAAAAGATAATTCACAAGCTGAATGTATAGGCAAGGTTTTATCTTGAGCTCATACTTGCGATCTACACCACATTCGCAAATACATCTCTAAGGTCCTGTGCAGATATTTAAACTGATGAAGTTTCCAAATTAGTCCAAACGAAATAGTTCTAGTTGGCTACATAAGACATCGCTCATAGGCATTTGGCACTCATCTGCTTTGCTTGTTCATCCCCCCGATCCGCGGCACGCATAAGGTCATTACATGCATATACTTTATTTCCAATCGTCTGATATAGCAGTGCTCTGCCTGTATACAAGGTGCCACTTTGGGGATTTAACCTTATAGCTTGAGAATAATCCACTATTGCTAGTGAGTATTTGCCAAGATCTCTTAGTGCATTGCCTCGTTGTGACCATGCATAAGAATCACTTGGATTCAAATCGATAGCCGAAGTGAAGTCTTTATATGCATTTTGAGGCTTAGCGAGCATCAGGTAGCATGAGCCTCGAAGGAAGTAGGCAGAAGCATTTGTAGTGTCAATTTGCATCGCTTCAGTTAGCAGCCTAATTCCCACCTCGCAATCCTCGGGGTAATAATTGTTTGCCCTATCCACTAATTGCTGAGATTGAGTGTTGGCTTGCATTGGTGTAGTTGATAACACTAGGATTGCTGCCAAGGCTGCACTTCGAAACATTCTTGAACTATCATTCATATATCAATAATATGTCATGGATTGAAGTAGAAATAAATTCATTAAAACATATTCTTTAAATTTCATATCAGCTCTTGCCTAGTATTAATAACAAATGGAAGGGAGATGACTCAATGAATTGATGGTGTGGAGTGGCAGATGTTTATTTATCGGCCTGTAGTAGCACGATCTGCTTATTCACCAGATGTCTGATTGTCTGGAGGTGTTACTCCCTCGATTCGATCTTCTACTTCCTGATATAGCTCTTGCAATTGCTTGATATTCTCATCTGATGTCTCCCAGTAACCACGGCCATTTACCTCCAAGAGTGTGCCAACGATACGACGGAAACTATGTGGATTAAGCTCCATCAAGCGTTTACGCATCTCTGGATCATTTATGAAAGTTTCATTTGATTCCTCATAAACAAAATTATCGACTTGTCCACTAGTGGCACTCCATCCAAGAGTGAAGTTAAGACGCTTGGACACTTCACGAACACCCTCATAACCGGAATTAACCATCCCTTCATACCATTTTGGATTGAGCAATTTTGTGCGTGAATCCAGCCGGATTGTTTCACTTAGTGATCGAACCTGAGCATTTGCTGTCGTAGTGTCTGCGATGTAACTCGTTGGGGCTTTCCCATCAGCTCTAAGACCCTTGATTAAATTTGTGGGGTCTGAGTCGAAATAATGACTTACATCAGTAAGTGAGATTTCAGCTGAATCAAGATTCTGAAAAGTAACATCAGCTGTTTTCATGACGGATTCAAATACTTCTCTGTTCTGGTTCATCTCGCCTGGATTATCAGCATTAAAAGCAAATGTCTTTCGAGAGAGGTACATCTCTTGCAATTCGCCCTCTTCCTCCCATGTTGAATTCTCCACAGCAAGATTTACGTTAGAGCTGTAACTACCACTTGAATTAGAAAAAACGCGGCAGGCTGCATCTCGAAGGCTTGTCCCCTGAGCCTTGGCCTGCTCCAAAGAGTGCTTGCGAACAAAGTTTTTTTCTAATGGTTCATCGGCCTCCGCTGCCATCTTGACGCCTTGATCGATCAATGCCATTTGGTTAATAAAAAGATCACGAAATACACCTGAGCAGTTCACAACCACATCTATCCTTGGACGGCCTAATTCTTCAAGAGGTAAAAGCTCTAACTTATTCACACGACCAACTGAGTCAGGCACAGGCTTTACCCCTATAAACCAAAGGATCTGTGCCAGTGATTCACCGTAGGTTTTGATGTTATCTGTTCCCCAAAGAACACAAGCAATAGTCTCTGGCCAATCTCCCTGTTCTTGGCGTTGGCGTTCGATCAATTTGTCAACGACACCTTTAGCAGCAGCAACTGCAGCTCTAGTTGGTATGGCCTGTGGATCGAGAGCGTGAATGTTTTTACCACTTGGCAGAACACCTGGGTTTCTTATTGGATCTCCACCAGGACCTGGGAGGACATACTCACCATCAAGAGCACTCAGGAGACTCTGCATCTCCATGTCTGCACATATCTTGTCCAGGCACCCGCGCAGGTAAGTAAAAAGCTTATCTAGCTCGTCAGAATCGATATTGCCAAACCCTGCTTTGGAGCAAGCCTTTTGCCATGGGTTGGCAGGCTTGAAACCAAAAAGCTTCGGTAGACCAAAAAACCATTTGGACTCTTCATTCATATTGACGCGTCCATCTCTTCCTGTCAGAGATTGCACCATCGCTCCAACAGCTGTACGCGATGTCTCCGTAATGGTGCGATTGAGTTCGACGTCAGCAAGTATGCCCTCGTCATTACCCTTGTAAACATCTTCAATTTTTCGATCTATGGCTTCAGCAAGAAGCCCAGGAAGGGCGCGGAGTCCATCATCTTCGCGTTCTAGGGCAGCGATGCTGACAAGGGTTGCAATAGCTTCCTCAGCCGTAGGTGGCTTGCCGATGGTATGAAGCCCGCAAGGGAGCAGACGACTCTCTATTTCCATCAATTGGCTATAAACCGCTCCTACAACGGCATCCCGTTGGTCGATGTCAAGCTCTGATGCATCTTTCCCTGGAAGGTCAACATCCTTATCAAGATTGCATTGACGTGATGTTTCAACGATGGCATTGACGATTTGTACACCACGTCCACTTTCACGTAATTGCTGATATGAACCGACAAGTTCGCCTAGTTCCTTGAGACCTTTATAAAGACCCGCATTTTCAGCAGGAGGGGTGAGGTAACTGATGGTGGAGGCATAACCACGCCGTTTGGCAATCGTTGCTTCTGATGGGTTATTGGCTGCGTAGTAATAAAGATTTGGCAACCCTCCGATCAAAGAGTCGGGGTAACAAGTTTCGCTCATACCCATCTGCTTTCCGGGCATGAATTCGAGTGAGCCGTGGGTACCAAAATGGAGCACAGCATCGGCCTTCCAGACTTTCTCTAGATAGGTGTAATAAGCAGCAAAGCCATGGTGTGGACTTGCGCTGCGTGAATAAAGCAAGCGCATCGGATCACCCTCGTAGCCGAAGGTAGGTTGCACGCCTACAAAGATGTTGCCGAAGTGCCTTCCATAGATCAGCAGGTTTTGACCATCACTATTGAGTTCCCCTGGTGGTTTGCCCCAGTTTTCTTCAAGTCGCTCTGAATAGGGTGTTAGGCGCTCGTATTCAGACACGCTCATGCGGTGTGCAATGGCTAGCTCAGGTGCTCCCTCTAATGCTTCAGGATCATTGATCACCGCTTCCATCAGTGCTTTGGAATCCTTCGGCAGGTTCTGAATGTCATATCCATGAGCCTTCATTTCCTCAAGAACACGATGGATTGAACCAAAAACATCCAAGTAAGCAGCGCTACCAACGTTTCCTTTATCTGGTGGGAAGCTGAACACGGTGATTGCCAACTTCTTTTCAGCCCTTGACTTGATCCTTAGTGATGACCATCTGATTGCTCGCTCAGCGATTGCATCGACCCGGTCTTGAAGTGTGTGGGCTTTGCCAGTGGCGTCGTCCCGACCAGAGAGCACGATTGGTTCAATGGCTCCATCCAATTCAGGTATGGCAATTTGCAGAGCTACCTGCACTGGATGCAAACCCAAGTCGCTAACTTCCCATTCCTGAGTTGTCTGAAAAACAAGAGGGAGCGCCACCATATAAGGGCGGCTAAGACGCTTCAACGATTCGATCGCCTTGGGGTGGTCCTGCCTGGCAGGACCACCGACCAAGGCAAATCCAGTAAGGGAAACAACCCCATCAACAAGCGGTTGCTCGGGGTTGATCGGATCGTAGAAAAAAGCATTAACCGGCCTGGAAAAGTCAAGACCACCGCAGAAAATCGGCAAAACACGCGCACCACGGAACTCAAGTTCCTGAATAACTGCCACGTAGTGAGCATCGTCACCTGTGACGATATGGCTGCGTTGCAACACCAGGCCGATCATCGGACCTTTACGCGCGTCATCTGAGAGATCTGTACGGCTAGCTGTCCAGTTGAGGTACTCCTTAAGGTCTTCAAACATGGAAGGCGCCATGGGGTGCCATATACCCAGGTCCGGAAACACCTCGGGTTCCACAATCTCCAACGTGGGACGCTCTTCGCCTTCTATTGCGGGGAATACATATTTATCCGCAAGCATCAAAAGCAAATTCCTTAAGTTGTCTGGCGTACCTCCAAGCCAGTACTGAAAGCTGAGGATGAAGCTTCGGGCATCCTGTGCTTTATCAACTGGCAAATACTTAAGAATGTTTGGCAGGGTATTGAGCAACTTGAGCATTGCGTCCTGGAATCCAGCGCCGCTTGATTCCTTTCGCTTCTTCATGAAGCTGGCGATAGCACTATTGCTTTGCCCAAGCTGAGCCATGGTGAAACTGCCCAACTTGTTGAGTCGCATCACTTCCGGCATGGAAGGAAAAACAACAACGGCCTTTAGCCGATCGCGATGCGGGCTTACAGCATCCACAACTTTCTGGGCTAGATCCTCAATAAAAATCAGCGAGGCGATGAAAACATCTGCCGAGGCCACATCTGCCTGGAAATCTGCGTAGTTGTTTGGATCGCGCAGTTCTTCGATTAGATAACCGCTTAGTTCAACGCCAAGTGCTCCGTTTTGCTTATTGAGACTGTTGGCAGCCTGAGTAAGAGCGTTTTGGTACTGAGGTTCAAGTACTAAATAAACTGCCTTCATCACGGCCTGATGGTCGTGGTTCTCTGCAGGAGCAACTCGGCGATCGGCTGAGCGAACCTGCGTGAACATTGGCGTGCAGCAAAGTAATTTGAGCAAGCCTAAGAGCGCTTGGGGCTGAGCGTGAAGTTCACTGCCTGGGTGTTACACGAGAAGACCCATAGGCTTTGTTCATTAATAGCCCTTCCATGACCTCTATACCTCCATCGTCAATTCCTGTTGTGGTTGCTGGTGCACTCGGCCGTATGGGAGCTGAAGTCGTCAGAGCAATTCACGATGCTTCTGATTGTGAGCTCGTTGGTGCTATTGAAACCACACCAGGCAAAGAAGGGCTCGATATAGGAGAGGAACTCGGACTCGGGACTCTTGATATTGCTTTGACTGCTGATTTTGAGGCGTGCATTTGTTCTGCCAGCCAAGCTCTCAATCGACTTGGCCCTGGTCAAGGCGCAGTGCTTGTTGATTTCACTCATCCATCAGTTGTTTACGACCACACCAGAACAGCCCTTGCCTATGGCGTACATCCGGTGATCGGCACCACGGGCCTATCACCTGAACAATTGCATGATCTCAGTGACTTTGCCGAAAAGGCCTCTTTAGGAGGGGCGGTGATTCCCAATTTTTCCGTTGGCATGGTCTTACTTCAACAAGCAGCAGCGGCAGCAGCCCGCTTTTATCACCACGCCGAACTTACGGAGTTACACCACAACCGCAAGGCTGATGCCCCAAGTGGCACTTGTATTAAAACTGCAGAACTGATGGAGGAATTAGGCAAAACCTTTAATTCCTCTGAGCTTGATGAACATGAATCGCTCTCGGGCTGTAGGGGTGGTTTACGAGCAAGTGGCTTACGCCTTCATTCCCTTCGCCTTCCAGGGTTGGTCGCCCATCAAGAGGTGATGTTTGGTGCCCCTGGAGAAACCTATACCCTGCGACACGACACCATTGATCGTTCGGCCTACATGCCTGGGGTATTGCTAACCGTGGGTAAGGTGCGACAACTTCAAGGGCTGGTTTATGGCCTTGAACGCCTGATCTGAACTAAGTAGCAAGTAGATGTTGGTCCCTTTGCGCCCCGGAGAGCTTCAGAGGCTTATCCCAGCAGTGGCCACAAGCAATCAGTTCGGGGCTGCCCTTGGCAATCCGCGAAAGATTCTGCAAAGGGTAATGATCGCCGGCATTGGAGGGGTTATCACCTTGGTTATCAGCCAGGTTTTAGTGGGAAGCCAGTTTTATTCGGTCTTTTTGATTTTTGGCGTAATCCTGCTTCTTTATATCCTTTGGGGCCCAATCGTTGAAGCCGGTCAGAAGAATGCTGCATTGCGTCGTTATCCAGCAGCGGCTCTATTCGAAGGCAATGTGGCAGAGGTGTTCACCCGTGAACGTGTAGAGGATCGTCATGAGCAAGCGAATAAACATGGAGAACTTGAACTGGTTGAGAACAGACGCACCTGGATAGTGCTGGAAATGGAGGATGAAGATGGCTATCTGGGGCAATTAAGCTTCCCCATGTCTAAGAAGCATCAGTCGATCAGAGCAGGCTCTTTAATTCGATGTCTGGTGCTAAGTGATCGCAAGGATTTCAGTCGGATAGCCGCACTCAGCGATGCCTGGCTGCCAGGCCAACGAGCATGGGTGGGTGAATACCCCTACATACTTCGCCCTGCATTTGAGGAGCTATGTCAGTTGCGGCTTGGGCGGCCTAACAACCAGCGCAGCTAACAGTCAATGCGCATTACAGCTATCACTCATGACAGCCATCACACATGACAGCCAGCGAAACTCTCGCGATACTTGCTAGTTCTGTTCTGCAATGACTTGCAAACCATGAGGCTTGATTTCTAGATATTTTTGATTTAGGCCACCAATGGCAGTGATTGCTAAAAAAACAAGATCTTCAAGGACTTGGCTAAACAATTCACATCTACTGACATCTCTGAAGCAGAATCGCTAATGATCTTTTTTGCCTCTTCTGGTTGACCCCTTGACCCGGCTAAGCGTTGCAAGCCTTGGGCTTCAGCCTAAAGGTATACAAGTGAAGATCCTTGGTGCTGGTCCCACTGGATCCCTTTTGGCCCTTGCTCTTGCTCAGCTAGGCGTCAACGTCAGGCTCTATGACCCATTAACAATTCAAGGGTTACTTGAACGCAGCAGGGCCTATGCACTCACCCATTCCTCAAGACGACTGCTTCAATCACTTGATCTATGGGCCCCACTCAATTCACATCTCACCACATTCACCAGGCTGCAACTTGATGATCAAGAGCTGAATCGCCACACATGTTTTGAGATTGATGATCTTTCAATCCAAAATCAAGCTCATGGGGCAATTGGCTGGATCTTGGACCATCGACCCTTGATGAAACTGCTGCTAGAGCGTCTCTCGAAGCAGCCAAAAGTGTGCCTAGATCTTGGTGAGATTAAAGAACAAGGGCTCGACGGACATGATTTGGTCGTCGCAGCGGATGGTCCTGCCTCTCCCACCAGAAAGGCTTGGGGTATCAAAACTTGGAATTATCCATATCAGCAAGGCTGTTTAACTGCCAAGGTGCTGCTGCGCGGGGCTGATCACTTGACCGCCTATGAATTGTTTCGCGCCGAAGGCCCTCTAGCTCTACTGCCTATGGGAGGTGATGTGTTTCAGATGGTTTGGAGTGGACCATTGAGGTGCTGTCAGGAGCGTGCTGGCCTCAATCCTTCCAGTTTTCTCGATCAATTGGCTGCGGTATTACCAGAAGGCCTTCAGCCGGATGTCCTTTTGGATCGTCCTGCTGCTTTCCCCCTTCAACTGTCCCTTGCCCATCAGCTTCAACATGGTCGTGGCGTACTTGTAGGGGAATCTGGCCATCGTTGTCATCCCATCGGAGGCCAGGGGCTGAATCTTTGCTGGCGTGATGTAAAAACACTGACCAGGCTCGTAAAACTCTCTAACGAGGGAACTTTGCCTATTGCGAAACTGCCTCGGCTCTATGCTCGGGCGCGCTTTATCGATCTTTTCTTGGTTGGTCTTATGACTGACCTAACTGTGCGTTTGTTCTCAAGCCGAAATGTGCTTTTGCTGATGCTTCGCTTGCCGCTGATGATTCTTCTGGCTCGGCTGCCATGGATGCGTCAGGTGCTTTTAAAGGCCATGACTGATGGCCCTATTAGCGTCGTTAGATTGGTATCAGCTTGACAATCAACTAGCTATTAATTCCGTGGTGATCAGTAGCCATCCGCAGCCCTCTGTTTCACCCCAGTTACTGCAATTTTTGCAGCAAAAACTTGGCCTTAGTGAAAAAGCTATCAACTTAGGTTTGCGTCAAGCAGAACTAGAACAGGCACCCCTACCGATCGTGCTGTGGAGCTTCGGATTGCTGAGTTTGGCTCAGTATCAACAGGTGCTCGATTGGCAAAATGATCAGGAATAGATAATCAATGACTTCACTGGCATCTGAACAGGAAGTTGACGACGACCGCCTAGTTCAGCCAGCTCAATAACAAAACCGCAGCCCACTAGATCGCCGCCTGCATGCTCGATGAGTTCAACGGTGGCCCTAGCAGTACCGCCTGTAGCAAGAAGGTCATCGACGATTAATACGCGCGGTTGACCGTGAAGAGCATCCGCATGAATCTCAAGCCGATCGCTGCCGTACTCCAGCTCATAATCGATACCAAGAACATCACCAGGTAATTTGCCTGGTTTTCGGACCGGAACGAAGCCAATCCTCTGAGTGGTGGCTAGAGCTGTGCCCACGATGAAACCACGTGATTCGATCCCCACAATCAAATCGGGTTTCAATTCGCTGCAGAGATCTCCCAGCTGTCGCATCACTTCATCCCAACCATCGGGATGACGCAGTAAGGGACTGATGTCTCGAAAGAGAATTCCAGGTTTTGGGAAATCGGGGATGTCCCGAATGAGTTGGCGAAGATCCAAAGAGTGGTGACGCAGGGGCCTAGGCCCTGGCATCATCGCAGCCATGATCAATGCAACAACCATTTCAGAATCTTCAGCATCTGCACAGCAACAGAAATCTTGTGAGCAAAAGCAAAACGAGCTGATGTTCAAGACTGTTCTTGGACGTAGAGGACTAGAGCGCCTTGATCTGCTTTTGCTCGTAGTCGAATCTCTTGATCTCAACGGTGGCGAAGCAATGCTCTGGACAACTCAACAGTTGGGCTTGCAGGCGCAGTTCCCCAATCGGGTTGAGCTTTGGAAGCGGCGTTGTTACAACCCATTGAGACGTGCCACACGACGAGGTGAACTAAATCCCGTTGATACAGAAGCCATGCTTCGCCTGCTCTGTTCAATGGCAAGCCGTCTTTATCCTCTACTTCATCAATTGCTTTCTTCTCGCGAACCAGTGAAATTAAATCTGCAGCGCTGGGCTTTGCTAGATCAGCGACTTCGCGATCTTATTGAGGAAAGAATGAATCCTCGGCGAGGGGCTGTTCAGCGCCTATTGAAGCAAGAACAATCTCAACCCATTCAGCAAGAGCTGGTGCTTACTCTTGCTCTTGCTGCTGGAGATGGAGGGATAGATCGTCTGCGCGCCAGTCTGCTTGATCCCACACCCTGATGCTGAACCTCTCATTTCGTTACGACCAAACAGCAGTCCGCCTTCAAGTCGAGGGGCTCCCTGATTTCTCTGCAGGTCATGAGGATGGGGTCCTTGGCATTATTTCTGGTTGGCGGCTGCAGTTGGTGGCCTCACCAGAACTAGAAGGTAAGCGTGAACATTTGCAGGCCTTGATGGCCACAGTGCTCCCCTATGCCCGCCATCGCATTTCTGGCGTGAAACGAGCATTCGGAGACAAAACCAGTGCGGTGGTGATTTCGCCTGATGGAGACAAACATCAACTGCTGCTTCGTAGCAGTAAAGCCAACATCCCTCCACTAACTCTTCATCTTGATCATGCTGAGCTGGCTGATCTTGTGCGCTGTTTGGATGCCCTTCGCCTTGATCCTCGCGTGCAAGTTCCCTGGAAATTACCCATTGATCATCCTTTGCCTCGTCATGAGTTGGCGGAGCGAGTACCGCTTCCCCAACGCTTTGGCGCTCCTTTAATTGGCGGCACAGCATTGGCCCTAATTGCTGGTCTTAGCCTTTCAGTACCCATTCCCCGTAATGGCGAAGGAACTCTTTTCCCTACTAATTCAACGACACCTGAACAAACGCAATCAAGTTCTGATCGTTGACGATCAATTCCTTTAGGCCAGAATTTTCGTCTATTTTCAACACACCCATTCCTTCCATTGGGAATCAATCGGTCTGATTCTTCGAGTTGAGTATGCCTTGTTGAAACAGGACGTCCTCTACTGCCTTCTCCAATGAGCAGTCCTCTTCACAAGCTAAATAAATCTGACCGTCATCGCGAGGTTTTCCGCAGGTCCAGACCCAAAAGGGTGGTTCCTCTATGGCGTCAACCAATCGAAGCACTGCTGATGCTGATTGGTGGCATTGGGTTATTGGCTTTTCTGAACTGGATCCCTCAGTGGCTTGAGGAACAGGGACTTGAAGGGATAGATATTGTCAGCGAAGCAATCTCTGATCTGATCCAAGGAATCACCCATCTTTTAGAAGCAGTTATTGGGTTTGGTTCAGTGATCTTGATGGGCGGCCTAGTGATCCTTGGCCTAACCCTTCTACTTGGCGGCAGCTGGCGGATGCTGCGATTTTTTGCACATCTATGGAGCAAAGCGAAGAGGCCTTCTCGTCGCGGAGTCCATCACAAGATTCGTCGTTAAGGCTTCCAATCCAGTCGATTGTGTTGATGCGGATGTGGATGTGGAAGACGCCGTGGAGCAAGGGCTAGTTGCATCAGCCAAAGCTCATGCATAGTCAAGACGTTGTCATCGTTTAAATCCAAGCTGTTGAAGTTGTTAGCAAGCCAGGGAATTGAGGCGGCTTCATCGCGATTTAGTTTTCCATTGCCATTGGTATCGGCTTGCCTGAAACGTCGTTGCAACCTTCTGCCATTTGGATGGGAACCGCGAGGCTGCAGATCCTCTAGCAGCAAATAGCCTCGTGAATCCTTTCGGTGCAACCGTCTATATAGGTAGATCTGTCCCTGCACCTCTTCAGCATCAAGTTTTCCATCACCATTGAGATCGAGACGTTTAAACATGGCCTCGAGACGCTGGCTGTAATAAACGATGCCCTCAGGTGCTGCCTGAGCACCAATGTTATTCAGCATTGCTGCAGTAATGGACAATCCTGCAGCAATCAACCAGAAAGCTTGCGAGCCCAGTGATCTAGACCAACAATGCAAACAATTCGGCTGACTTTTCATGGAATCAGCCTATGGATCATGGCCTGCGATGTCGATGACTAAACCATGACCGATTTGATTTGAGCTGTGACATGGTCCAACTGCTAGACATCACCGACAAACATTGTCTATACCATCGACGCAAAGATTTTTTTGAACACCCCATAGCCATGGATCGCTCCTCGATGATCTGGGTAGTAGACGATGACCCAGAACTGCGTCAGATGGTCGGTACATACCTAATTGATCAGGGTTACGACGTGCGCTGCCTCAGTGACGTCAAGCAACTAGAAGCAAGATTGGAATTTCAGCGACCTGATCTAGTGGTCCTAGACCTGATGCTGCCGGGGGATAATGGCCTATCAGCGCTGCGTCGTTTACGAGATGCGGGGGATGATTTGCCAGTGGTGATGCTTACCGCAAGGGGAGAAGCTGTTGATCGGATCATCGGTCTCGAGCAGGGGGCAGACGATTACCTCGGCAAACCGTTCCTGCCACGTGAGCTTTCTGCGCGCATTGAAGCTGTACTAAGACGCCGCAGTGCGCTTCCTGCTGGCACACCTTTGGCAGAAGGGGAAGATGTGGTTTTTGGTTGGAACGAACTAAATCTTTCAGCTCGCACCCTTACCCAGAATGGAGCCCCTGTTGTGATAACAAGCGGAGAATTCAGCTTGTTATCAGCCTTCGTCCAACACCCCCATCGTCCTCTCTCTAGGGAACGACTGATAGAACTCGCTCGAGGACCAGGCAGTGAGACTGATAGTCGCAGCATGGATGTTCAAATTTCGAGGGTACGAAAGTTAGTAGAACCAGACTCCAGTCGACCTCGCTACATCCAAACGGTATGGGGGTACGGCTATGTATTTGTTCCTGACGGCAAACCCCGTTCCCGCTGAATGACACGGACACAACGCTGGCCCGCGATGGTGTCCATCCTTTTTGGCTGGAGTGGACTAGTACTTGGCAGCTGGGCCCTCTGTTTGCTAGTGCTGCAGATCTTGTTCGGTCGACAACTTGAGAGGCTACAAACCGCGCAACTAAGTCGTGATTTATCCCTAAACGTTCGTCTTACTGAGTTAGCCCTAGAGCGTTATCCCCCTGGATTGGTCTCTGAGCTAACGGGACTGGATCTCAAAGTGATTGCTCGCCCTCCATATCCGTCACACTCTGATCATTCTCTGCAGCGTCAGATCGATGCGCTTCAAGCTCAATTATGCCAACTGCTTTCTCATTGCCCGATGTTGGTACCTATCCCTTCCGAAGACACGCAGCGTGGGGTTTGGATCGAACTTATTTCCCCTTTGGAGCCTGTTTGGCTCCGAGTTGGATTACGCACCCCTCTTGGTTGGCCACCAGATCCAACCATGCTTGGCCTGTCCTTGGTTGGTGCAGTAGTCATCAGTGGTGGCCTATTTCTTCTATTTGAGGTGGAACGACCGTTACGAGGACTTGAGCGGGCCCTAACTCGAGTCGGTGATGGCATGGATCCAGAAGCCTTGCCAGCTGTTGGCGCCCCTGAAGTCCAACGGCTTACTCAGCGTTTTAACGCCATGCTTTTACGCCTATCGACCAACCGCCGTGAACGAGCAACAATGCTTGCAGGCATCGCCCATGACCTAAGGGCTCCAATAACTCGACTACGTTTTCGGCTGTCCTTGCCTTCCCTGAATCGAAAGGAACGTGATCGATGTTCAAGGGATTTGGAATCTCTAGAACGAATTACAGGCCAGTTCCTACTGTTTGCCGGTGGAGGTGATGGTGAAACCCTGGTGGAATTACCTCTTGAGCAATGGATGGGAGAGGTGTGCGCGAGTCATCCTCCGGAACTATTAAGGCTTGATCTCGAACCTCTAAAAGCCAAGTTGAGGCCGATAGCTCTAGGAAGAGCAATTGTAAATCTGATCGACAATGCGTTTACATACGGCATCGAACCAGTAACTATTCGACTTCGTGGTGATGAAAACCGCTATTACATAGAAGTATGGGACCAGGGGAAAGGCATACCGATAGAGCTATGGGAACGGGCTGTTCAACCATTTCAACGCTTGGATGAATCGCGTCGGGAACAAGGCCATAGTGGCCTTGGACTAGCAATTGTCGCCCATGTTGTTAGTAGACACGGCGGTGAACTCAGTTTTATTATTTCTGACAAGTCGAGTGAAGGTCAACCTGGAAAATTTGCAGTCAGACTTGACTTACCATTTAACCCTCCTGAAAAAACCATGATATGAAAAGGTCTCATTGCTGCACAATTGGATTTACCATGTCAGTCAATAATTTGAAAAAGCGAATCCATGACTTGATTGCTTTACATTAAGAGCAAAAATCGAGGGGGTACCTGAAATGGCTGAGATGGGAAAGGACAAAAACAAAAAGAAAGAGAAGGGCACGGCATCCAATGAAAACACATCTGAATCTGGTACGAAAAAGCTCAACAATAGAGACAAATATAACAATCAACTAATAACATTCTCAGAAGATAATCCCGCCAAAACTGATCGTCTGAACAAAGTGCTTTATAAATCAGAGCTGGTGAAGCTTCAGTCCGACTTAGTAAGAATGCAATACTGGATAAAGGCTACTGGTTTTCGCATAATTGTGTTATTTGAAGGCCGTGATGCGGCTGGCAAAGGGGGAACTATCAAGCGATTGACAGGGCCTCTAAATCCCCGAGGCTGTCGTGTGGTTGCACTAGGAACTCCATCAGACCAACAAAAAACACAATGGTATTTTCAGCGATACATTGACCATTTCCCAAGCGCTGGGGAGATCGTCGTATTTGATCGCAGTTGGTATAACCGCGCAGGTGTGGAACGCGTAATGGGCTTTTGCACGCAAGAGGAGCTAACCCTTTTCTATCAAACCTGTCCACAGTTTGAGCAGATGCTAGTAAAAAGTGGCATTCTGCTACTCAAATATTGGTTTTCAGTTAGCGACCAAGAACAGGAAAGAAGGTTTCAATCAAGAATCAAGGATCTAACTAGACGTTGGAAGCTTAGTGAAATGGATCTTGAAGCTAGAAACCGTTGGATGGAATTCTCCAAGGCAAAGGATGTCATGCTTGCGCATACAAATATCCCTGAAGCCCCATGGTTAACAGTGGATGCTGATGACAAGCGAAGAGCAAGGCTGAATTGCATAAGGCATATTCTCAGCAAAGTGCCATGGGAAGACATGACTCCACCAGCCATTAAACTTCCACCTCGACCCAAACAAGGCGACTATAAACGACCTCCAATAAATGAGCAGTTCTTCGTGGCCAATGCTTACCCATATGACTAAAAGCATCAGTATTTCGTCTATGCGTTGCGAATGCTGAACGACAAACAGGCAACTTTCAAGTTTATTTGGAATTTACTTGCCAATTGGTATATACTTGCCAAAAGGTAACTGGTTGCATAATGCAAATTTCAGTCAAATAATTATTTAGTTTGATTCTATTCGCTTCATCCAAAAGAAATAATAGAAAAATTGGCGAAGCGTATAAATTGTTACGGACATAAGCGATCTATCTAGACGTGAATAGATTTTTAAGTGATAATCTGCATATGCGGAGATAATCCGTACTTCGTGTGAGGATTCAAATGAAACTATTCCAGCAACTGCTGGTGGCACCTGCTGCTTTGGGCTTGATGGCCCCTATGGCAGCTAATGCCGCAGACCTGAACATCCAAGGTGTGTCCGATTATTCGGCTTCCAGTGAGCAGGTCACCAGCATCTCTCAGTTCCAAGATGTTTACCCAACCGACTGGGCATATCAGGCTCTGAGCAACCTGATCGAGCGCTACGGCTGTGTGGCTGGCTATCCAAGCGGCAGCTACCTCGGCAACAGAGCGATGACCCGCTTTGAAGCGGCTGCTCTGTTGAATGCATGTCTTGATCGCATCACTGAGGTGACCGATGAGACACGTCGTTTGCTCAACGAATTCGAGCAAGAACTAGCAGTAATCAAGGGCCGCGTTGATGGTCTTGAGGCCCG
>MPLX02319960.1_pt1 | contig 24695 bp, 18 predicted proteins | sample 1617341 | NCBI WGS metagenome assembly MPLX02 (sample SAMN05944804, study PRJNA350692) | marine metagenome | biome: marine; feature: ODZ; material: water; isolation source: 120 m water sample filtered on 0.2 um supor filter | place: Pacific Ocean | collected 2012-04-08 | depth 120m m | reverse complement strand
TTGATGTCACGAATGATTCGTTCTGACGATGCGGGTCGTTCTGCTGGTTTCTGTTTCATCTCAACTCCTCACGTTAGGATGAACAAAAACTCTCCTTTAAACCAGTGCTATATCTGTTCCATAGGTGCTGACGGGGTACATTCAACGACGGTGTCTTCGGCAGTTGGCTGGTAAGGTATAGCAATACTCTGTTTAACAACGACCTGGTGCTGTCTTCAACACTGCAGGGAGATCTCGAGGGTAACTCGTTCTTGCTCAATTTAGTATCAATTACACCATCAAGGACAACTGGGCCGTTAGCGGACAAATTATCAGCATTACGTCCAACAATGAGTCCCCCTTAATCTTATACGATGAAGATTTGCGCCTGGGCACCACTTTTACTTACTCATTCTGACGATGAACACATGACGGCTTCATAGAACATGGAAGTAGTCATCAATATCATCGAAGGCTTGATGAATCCTGAACTTCGCAGACAATTGACCGCTAGATTAAGGCAAAAAAATCTACGAAGCCTGATTGGGTCAGATTTTTGATACAGGAGAAGGTTGTTTCCGATCGGCGGAATCAAGCAGTGATGTAGAGCATGCTATGGAAACACTGTTAAAATGGCTCTATCCTTGAAATCGGTACAGTATCTGGAGGACCAAACCCTTCTATCTGCCGACTCTATAGACGATACAGCCCACTGGGGATCTGCTAAGCTTCGAGACATTGAGTGAGAATCAGAATGAATTACCACATAGCTTCGAGATTAGACGTTTTAGCAAATCGAGTCAGTCAGTATCGAACCTGGCCTGCCATTTTACTGATCAGTTTCTACTCCAGTCTCGCCCTTGGCGCTGACTCGGCGATAGAAATAATTGACCAGATGGAGGCGCTTTATCAGGGCGAATCCAGCAGTGCAACCATGACCATGATCGTGGAAACGCCACAGTATCAGCGCACCATGGAAATGCAATCCAGTTCGATGGGAACGGAGAATTCTTTTATCCGAATTCTGTCTCCTCGAAAAGACCGCGGCATCACCACCCTGAAGCTGGATATGGAAATGTGGAACTACCTGCCCAAGATTAACAAGGTAATCAAGGTGCCGCCCTCGATGATGATGGGGTCGTGGATGGGCAGTGATTTCACCAATGATGATCTGGTTAAACAAACCACTCTGACCGAAGAGTATTTCCTTACTCTGGAAGAAACCGACGAACTTTATACAATAGTACTGATCCCAAAAGAGGAAACCGTTACTATATGGGGCAAGATAGACTACATTGTTAACAAACAGTATATGGTTCCAGTGGGTCAGAATTTCTATGATGATAGAGGCGAATTGGTTCGCAAGCTAGAGTTCTCGGAACTGAAAGAATTTTCTGGCAAGTTAATTCCCTCAAGGCTTGAAATGATTCCAATGAACAAGGAAGGTCATAAGACGATCGTGATTTATGACAATCTTCAATTTAATCCGCCGGAAGTTGATGAATCTATCTTCACGCTCCGAAACCTTAGATCTCGTTTTTAGAAGCTTCCGATGCTGTTGTTGAAACTGGCCTATCGCAATATATTCCGTCAACGTCGCCGGTCTTTATTGACTGCGCTAAGCTTGGCTGGCGGGTATATTCTATGTGTCTTCAGCTTTTCCCTGAGTGAGGGCAGCTACAGTAATGCCATCTCTTTCTTTATTCTGGATCATACTGGCCATATCCAGATCCACCTGGATGACTATCGCTTAAGGCCAAAGATTCACAAAACAATAGATGATCCTCAGGGACTGAGCGAGCTGCTCGATGCCAATGAGGAAATTGAGAGTCACACCCTGCGTGTTTTTGCCCCCGCTATTGCCTATTCAGAAAAGGACAATTCTCCAGCTCAGGTTATAGGTGTTGCCCTAGAGAGAGAACGAAGCACCAGCACCCTGGCTGCAAAAATTACTGCCGGGGAGTATATCGATAATGCACTGGACGCCGAAGGATATTACTCGGCGATGATTGGAGCGGGGATAGCCAACAGCCTGAATATCGGACTGGGGGATGAACTCATCCTTATTTCCCAGGGCGCAGATGGATCGATTGCCAATGATATTTTTATCGTCAAGGCAATTGTTGGCAACAGAGCGTCTCCAGACCGGACAACAGTGTTCCTGCCACTTACAGCAGCGCAGGAATTTCTCAGTATGTATGGTTCGGTGCATGAAGTTTCTATTCTTTTGAAAGATGATGGTGAAGCCAGGGTGCAAGCCGCTGTCCTTCAGGATCAGCTGCCGGAATTAACCGTGGATCCCTGGCAGACTGTGGAGTCGACCTTTTATCAATCCATGCAGGCCGACAAGCAGGGCAATAATTTCTTCATGGGATTTATCGTGTTCATAGTCTTCGTCGGAGTGCTCAATACCGTTCTCATGTCGGTACTGGAGCGCACTCGAGAGTTTGGCGTGCTTAAGGCAATCGGCAGCAGGCCTTTGAAAATCGCCCTGATGATTACCCTCGAAACCGGGCTGCTGGCAAGCTTAAGCTTGGTAGCGGGAATACTGGTTTCGTTGCCACTCATTGCCTGGTTTACATTTTTGGGTATTGAACTCGCCGAGCCCATGGATGTAGGCGGCATAATGATGAGCCACCTCACTGGTGAATTATCCCTGTTTGTCTTTGGGATGCCACTGCTGTTTATAATAGGTTTCGCCTTACTTATCAGTATTCCAGCCGGATTAAGAGCGGCGAGAATATCGCCCACCGAAGCCATGCGGAGCAACTAGTGCAGACGATAAAGCTGGCGTTTCGAAATTTGTTCCGCAATACCCGCCGCACGATTCTAACCGTTATGCTAATTTCCCTCAGCCTGACTGCATTAATCGCTGTTGACGCAGTAATGCGAGGCATGCTCACCCTATTGGTGGAAAATGTCACCAGTACAATCAGTGGTGAAGCACAAATTCATCGTGTGGGATATCGGGAAAATCTGGATGTCGATCTTTTCCTGGAAAATTCTATGGAAATTGAGCAGGCACTTTCACAAGACGCATCGCTGCAATCCTACAGTCCGCGAGTGATTAGCGCCGGTATGATTTCCTCCAGCTATAACGTTTCCGCAGGTTTGCTCTATGGCATCGATGCAGATCGTGAACACACCATCAGCAAAGTAGCTCAGGCAGTAGTACGAGGAGAGTATCTAACAGGCGAAGACAGTGAATTGCTCATCGGTCAATCTATGGCCGAATTATTGGAGGTCGACCTGGGTGATCGAATTGTCCTGACATTGTCTGAGGCAAATACCGGTGAACTTGCTCAGGCCCTGTTCAGAATCTCAGGCATCCTTGATTTTGGTATGCGTGAGCTGGATGACAATTTTGTTTTTATTAATATTGCCGCGGCACGTAAAGCACTGGCAATGTCCGATCAACAAACCCATGAATTCGTACTGACATTTGTGAATCCGGAGGACGCCGAAAATCCGGACAGCGGGATCTTTAAACAACTTAATGACGAAGAGATTGAGGCGCTTGGCTGGCTGGATCTAAACAGAGAAATTGGTCTGATCATTGAATTGATGGCCTACTCCTCATTGGTAGTTGGTGCAGTGCTTTTTTTATTGGCATCGCTGGGTGTTATTAATTCCATGTTCATGTCAATTTACGAGCGCATCTATGAATTCGGAGTGATCAAAGCCATCGGTACGCGCCCGGCGGAAATCTCTAGACTTATACTTTGCGAAGCATTTCTACTGGCAACTATTAGCTGCGGTATTGGTATGTTGCTGGGTTTTGCAGTTAATAGCTGGACTTCTGTAAATGGGATTGGACTGGGCGAGATGGAGTTTTCCGGCATCGCTATCAGTAACAACATATTTGGTGAATTTCACATTGCACAGTTTACTCAATTTCCAATCTACGTGGTGATACTAACGATTGCTGCCGCTATCTACCCAGCCAGGTTTGCCGCCAGAATTATCCCCTCGGAAGCATTACAGAGAAGTCTTTAGGAGTTTGTATGTCAGGTGTTATATCAACCACTGATGTCTGTCGTTATTTCGGCGATGACGAAGAAACCATGGTTAAGGCTGTTGACAGGGTTTCGATTGAAATAGTGCGAGGAGAGTTTGCCACTATCGTAGGTCCCTCGGGCTCGGGCAAAACCACTCTGCTACACCTGCTGGGGGGACTCGACAATCCAACTTCCGGATCAGTGGAATTATCCGGTACCAATATCGCTGCAATGTCAGGTGCGGTACTTTCCGATTTTCGGCGAGACCATATTGGATTTATCTTCCAGTCATACAATTTGATTCCGGTTTTTTCCGCCGAAGAGAATATTGAATACATCATGCTGCTGCAGGGTGTTGAAGCCTCAGAGAGGAAACGCCGGGTCACCGATATGCTGCAACAGGTTGGTCTCGAGGGACTGGGAGATCGTCGCCCCAACAAATTATCCGGGGGTCAACAGCAACGGGTGGCAGTTGCGCGAGCCATGGTTTCTCATCCAGAGATAATCCTCGCAGACGAACCCACCGCCAATCTCGATTCCAAGACCGGGATTGCCTTACTCGACCTTATGAAAGAATTGAATGAGAACCACAACATGACCTTTGTGTTCTCAACCCATGATGAGAAAATCATGAACCGAGCTAGCCGACTTATTCATTTACATGACGGCGAAGTAGATCTGGACGAAAGAAAATAGCCTATGCGCTGCATCCTTGCATTCTTTGCGTTTTTCTCTTTGAGCGCTGTTAGTATCGATGCTTTCAGCCAGGTTAACTTCTCCGGCTACTTGAAAAATTATACCGTTATCCAGGATGCAATCGATGACGGTCCAATTCGAATCGATCGCATTTACAGCATGCAAAACAGCGGCCGTTTCATGCTGGACATGTTTAACGACAATCAGGTCTGGCAATTACACTATGAGGTTGGTGTGGATTCGACTTCCAAGCTGCAACAGCTTGGAGAGTCATTCATGGTTCCAGAGCGTCAGAGTTATCGATTGACCGATATCAGGCCGACGATAGGTCCCACCGGCAAGAAAAACATTGTGCCGCAAAACCTGGACAGGATGAATGTTCAATTTCAGATGGAAGGTGGCGATCTTACAATAGGCAGACAGGCAATAACCTTCGGCTCAGCCAGAATAATTAATCCCAGCGATGTGTTCTTGCCGTTCGATGTCAGAACCCTGAACACCGAATACCGAGCCGGTATCGACGCAGTACGCTTTCAAAAACCCATAGCTCAGCTAGGTGAATTGGATATGGGTATTATCCTTGGTCCTGACGGAAAGTCCGAGAATTCAGCTGCATTTTTTCAGCTGCTGACCAATGTTTCCGGTAGCGATTATCAATTTACAGCCATGCGCTTCGCCGAGCAAAACCTGATTGGCGCTGGTGTTCAGTCTGCATTGGGAGTTCTTGGCTTCTGGTTGGAAGCGGCCTATGTTAGCGGAGATGAAGACTATACTCGAGCTTCTGTCGGCGTGGACTATGCCTTCACTGAACGAGTATTTGGCATGATTGAATATCATCTAAATGAAGCCGGTTCCAGCAACCCAGATAACTATCTTGAGCAACTGGATGACGCGGCTTTTACAGCAGGTGGTGTTTTTTTGATGGGTAAGAACTACCTGATTCCAGCGATTAGTTGGCAGGCAAACGCATTGCTTAGCCTATCCCTACAGTCATTAGTGAATTTGGACGATAGCTCGATGTTTCTCAGTATAAATGGCAATTACAGTCTTTCAGACAATCTGTATATGACCATGGGTTACTACCATTTTGCCGGAGATGACTTTAACTTCTCAAACGAGGTCCCGATTGAACAGCAGTTTCAGTTTGGTTCGGAATATGGCGGCAACCCGGACTCAATTTATATGAGCTTGCAGTATTATTTTTAGCCTAACCTGCTTAATGAGTTGATTGATAATCTCTTCATTGCCTTGCAGATCGGCATAGCCGCAGAAAGATCTCTGAGGTAACTCGTTCCTGGTTCTTTTTGGTATCGATTACACCATCAATGCCAATTGGGCCATATCACGTCCAACAATGGATCCCCTTAATCTTCTTCGATGAGGATTCGCGCCTGGGCACCACGCATAGCTACTCATTCTGACGAAGAATATGTAATATAGACACACACATTACTTTGTGGCTCAATCCGCAATACCTGAATAATGTATTGTAAGAAAAGCGTAAGAACGTGATATATCTTGGGGATAATTTAGAAGGAAGTTGATAGTAATGTCAGTATCTGATCAGCAAGGCTCGAGCAAATACCGTCTGTTGTTAGTCGACGACAACAAGGAAATAACTGACATCCTGGAAGAGGTCGGAATCGACGTCGGTTATTAGGTAAGCAGTGTCAACAAATTCGATTTAATTATTCCGCAAATCAAGCAATTCAACCCTACGGTTATTTTCCTCGATCTCAACCTCGGCCCCTCCGAGGATCTGGAAACAGAAGAAGTCCCCCGTGAAGGACTGGAAATTTTGAAATATCTGTCTGCAGCTAAATCCAGAGCGAAGATTATAATCGTCAGCGGGCTATCAAGAAAGTGGAAGCGATCCTGCTCAAACTCAAACTGTGAACTGATCAAGAGTTTTCGCCGCTGAAAATCGCACTTGTGTACACAGTATTACGCCCGCAAATTGCTGGCTGGCAGCTCTGCATTGAAAGCCTTCTAGTAAATTTGTCAGTGTGAAGAGGAGCATTCCCAGGGTTAAAACGTAAAAAATGCGGAGTAGGCCCCGATTTAGCCCTGCAAGCACTCAATGGGTGGATTTAGTACTTCAATGGCCTGTCGAAGATTTCCCGATCAAACTCACCCTCCCAATTAGCCACGGCGGTTGAGACTGAAAGATCACCCCCCACGTTTATGCTGGTACGCAACATATCCAGCGGCCTGTCGAATGTAAACAAGAAGCCGACCACAACCGCGATCTGTTCCGGCGTGATGCCTATCACTTCCATAACCGCCGCAATTAGGAATAAAGACGCACTCGGTACGGCTGCTGTTCCAATTGACACCAAGGTGGTGGTACCTGCAATGAGAATGTAGTCAGTCATACCGAGGTCGTAACCGAACGCCTGTGCTGCAAATACCGAACCTATTCCGACATACAGTGCTGTGCCGTCCATATTGATGGTGGCACCGAGCGGTAATACGGTTGAGGCTACGATTGGTTTAATCCCGAGATTCTCTTCGGCTACCGACATTGACACTGGCAAGGTAGCCGCACTGGATGACGTAGAAAACGCAACCATCATGGCGTCACGTACCCCACGAAAAAACATTACAGGAGAAAGTTTTAGCACAAATCGCATTATGAAAAAGCCGTGCACAAGTATCATGTGTAAGATACAGCCCAATAAAATTACCAATGCCAGAGTAAATACGTTCAGCAGAGCTACGACGCCTTGATTTCCAGCTACCGAAGTAATCAGAGCGAATACGCCAAGCGGTGCTACCTCCATCACCCAGTGTGTAATTCGTAGCATTACATGGGAGCCTGCTTCCATGAGATCAGCAATCGGTTTGCCTTTATCCCCTATGGTAAGCAGACTAACCCCCAGCAGCAGCGCGAAGAAAATTATCGCAAGTATGTTGCCTTCAGCGAGTGCCGCAAATGGGTTGCTAGGTATGATGCTCATCAATCGCTCGGAAAGCGGCATCGCAGCCTGAATTTCATTAGGTGTTGTTGATGATAGATCCACACCAACACCGGGCTGAATGGTGGCAGCAAGAAATAGCCCGATAGAAATCGCAGCCAGGGTAGTTGCCAGGTAGATTGCGAGGGTTTTCACACCGAGAGATCCCAATCTACTGGGATCACCCATGGAGACAACACCAGACACCAGCGTAACGAATACCAATGGCACCACTACCATAAAAATCAGCCGTATGAATAAGGTTCCGATCCAGGCTATGCTCTCCGAGCCAGGCCCCCATATCGAGCCAACGATTACCCCGAGTGTCATCGCTGCAAATATGCGTTTCCACAACGCTATCTCAAACCACATTCCCATTCAATTCTCCAACTTCTGCCAAATGCAATACAAGGTCGCTTCTAGTTTCTATTGCTTGCTGATTGATTATCTCACTGCGGCACAGCGGCGCTTCCATGCGATTTAGTGCTTGCTAGGAGACTATAGAAATTCATACCATAGTTCCACTTAAAAGCGATGCATTAACAGGGCATGACAATGGCGCAATGGATTCAAGGCACAGTAGTCGACAACATTCATTGGACCGAGAATCTGTTTTCGTTAACGCTCGATGCTGCCGTCGATGACTTCACTGCTGGTCAATTCACTAGCCTGGCGCTCGATATCGACGGTGAACGTGTAGCGCGACCTTATTCCTATCTAAACTCGCCAGGCCAACGACCCCTGGAATTTTTCTGCTATACGGCCACCGACGGCCTATTGTCTAATATGCTTGTCAAGCTCGATTCCGGTGATCAAGTTTGGATTAAACAGCAGTCCACCGGCTTCTTTGTGCTGAAAGAGATTCCTGCAGCGGATGAACTTTGGATGTTAGGCACCGGAACCGGCATTGCTCCTTATCTTTCAATTCTAAACACCACCGAACCCTGGGATCGATTCCAACACATCGTGCTTGTGCAGGCAGTTCGCACCCAGGCTGACCTGCGCTACCAGGAATTGATTGAAACATTCAGCAGCAATCATCCCGAGCAGTTTTCATTTCAGGCATACGTGAGCCGTGAACAGGTGCCCGGCACCATCACCGGACGTGTGCCCACCAGCATCGAAGATGGTTCGCTGGAAGAAAGTGTCGGGCGTCAGCTGAATACTGAAGTATCCCAAATCATGTTATGTGGCAATCCGGACATGGTTAAGGATACGGTCGAAGTACTGAAGGGCCGAGGCTTTCGCAAGCACCGCCGGCGCACTCCCGGACATATCACTGTTGAGAACTTCTGGTAAAGGCCGCCTTCGCTTTCCACCAGCGCTTGGGTATCGAAATCGCAATGCCGATGACCATGAGCCAAACCACCAGATTGAACAGTGAAAACAGGCTATCGGGCAGGTCTGCATAAGTACTTCGAAATGCAGAAGTATCCACCCTCTGCGTAACAAAGCAGCCTGCTAACAGGATGGCTTCTGTAGCAGTGCGCAGGCCTAACCGGGCGGGATTCCAGTTCTGATCGATAATCAGATAGACATATTGCGGAATCAGAAAGACCAGTTGTATCTTCATCCAGAATACCAGGGTATGAAAAGGATTGCCGGTTTGCCCTAGCAACACGGCAGTACTGTGTTCCAGATTCACCATGTTGAGAATAATCAACCAGGTAATCGCAGCAACCACTGAAAAAATCGCGCCCCAGGCAGTAGCCACTGCTTCATCTGGTGGCGCCGTTTTGGAAGGCGACCAGCTGTCCAGGAAATGATTCCGTTCGATGACTATTTCGGCAAGAAAAAAGGCGCCAGTAATAATACCGAAGATATAGATGTAGGTATTAACAAACATCCATACGCGCGAAACATCCCCGATATCCAGCCCGAAGAAAAAGTCGATGGCAATGAGAGCGATTAGTATTACTGTTGAAATGCTCAATGAAGCGATAATTGCAATCTTGTAGAAGGGATAGAAATCAGGACCTATAAGCGAGCGCCCTGTGCCCTGATATTGCGCTGCTACTCGCAGCGGATGACCGTATTCACTTAGCAGTTGGATTACTCCCGCATCATCCTGTGCTGCACCTGAAGTCTCTTGCATGTCACTAATTTTGGCTTCAATATTTGTCTGCAATTCCTCAGCAATGTCGTTTCTGGATTTTCTGGGAAGATAGCTTTTAACTTCGGCTATGTATCTCTCCAGAGGAGTTTGTTCTTTAAACAGATTCATGTACTTATCTCCGCAATAGATGTAATCGAGGTGTTTAACTTTTCCCAGTCAGATTTGAGCACGGTCAGAATTTCTTCGCCTCGTTCAGAGATCTTGTAGTAGCGCCGTTTTCGTCCTTCTTCGTTACTCCAACGGCTATTCAATAATCCATAGGATTTGAGACGCCTTACCAGCGGATAGAGGGTTCCCTCTTCGATATCGATATTTACCGCCCCCAGAGCCTTACGCAATGAATAGCCATATTGTTCATTTCGTAGTGCAGTCATTACGGCAAGGATTAAGATACCCCGACGCAGTTCCAAGCGCATGGCTTCGACTTTTTCGCTCATTTGAAATCTCCACTGCACTTACTATGTACCGCACAGTGAGGATACTGTATACCACACAGTAAGCAATTGCAAGCCTACTCCTGCAGTCGAAATTGAGCCAGATCATTAGCGCTGGATTTTTCTATCTTATTGATATTGTTCATGCATTTTTCGGGCAGCACTCAGCTGTTCGAAGCGGGCACCGATATCGATAAGGTCTTGTTCGCGAAAGGAAGGAGCGATCAGAGTTAATCCAATAGGCCTGCCGCTTGCTTCATATCCCATAGGGATAGTCAACGCAGGAAAATTCGCCAGCGCCGCAACACCGGCATGGCGGTTGTTGATGGAGAGCAAAACATCCAGGTTGGATTCATTGAACAACTGCTGCAGGGCAGCACGAGCACCGGATTGCAGGTCGTCAGCCAGGGATCCCAATTCTGCCGCACTGAATTCGAGAGCATCCATCATATCGACGAGTCCCTGGCCGTAAGGTGCACGTGTATCCATGTCGCTGTTGTTAAAAGCTCGCAAAGAAGCTATCGAGTCAATCTGTACTTCATCCGCGGAATAGGATTCCAGATAAAGCGCCAGGTCTCTCACCATCTCTCCCCCCAACAGCTCGCTGAAGCCTTCGCTACGTTCGTAATCCAGTAGTACCTCAACAATGGTGGCGCCATTCTCAGACAGCAAACCCAGAGCAGATTGATAGAACATATTATCTGCAAAACTTTCTAACACACCCAGGCGTTTGCCAGTCAAATCCACTGTGCGGTATTCCAGGGCGAAGTCGGCACTGAGTAACGGCATCGCCAAATCATTCTCATCATAGCCGGTCATGGCATTGAATAGGATCACCGCGTCAGCAACCGAGCGAGTCATCGGGCCGGTTGTGTCCAGGGTTGCCGAGATAGGCACCACCCCGCTCCTGCTTATGGTGCCCGTGGTGGGTTTCAGACCGACCAGGGAATTGGCGCTGGCGGGTGACAGTATCGAGCCCGAGGTTTCCGATCCGATGGCTACCGTGGCGTAGTTCGCCGCAGTCGCGGCGCCGCTACCGGAACTCGAGCCGCCTGTACCAAATTCGAAGCGACCGTAGGGATTCAGGGTTTGACCTCCCATTGCGCTATACCCGGACGGGCAATCGTTGCAGAAGAAGAAAGCCCACTCGCTGAGATTGGCTTTGCCGAGGATTACTGCGCCATTTTCCAACAGACGCTCGGTAACGAAAGCATTGGTTGTGTAATTATTCTGCAAAGCAATCGCGCCGGCGGAAGTGGCCATACCCGCCGCGCCAATATTGTCTTTGAGCAGTACCGGGATGCCAAATATTGAATCCGCAGGAACGCCTCTCCCCTGCCGGCGCAGCTCATCCAACATGCGCGCACGATTTATCGCCACCGGATTCAGCGCGATGACAGCATTGATAAACCTTGAGTCGTCCGATTCAATCTCCCGGATTCTGTAAATATAAAAAGTGGTAAGCGCCTCATATGTCAGCAGACCCGCTGCTACTGCATTCTGAATAGATGAGATCGGCCGATCGAGTATTAACGGTTTGAGAGCCTCATAGTTTTCAGCACCGAATCTGTCCAGTTCTCTGGAGTATGGTTCCCACAATGAATTCTTATCCAGCACTTTAGAATTGAGCAGCGAGTAATGCATGCTGTCGTTTTCATGTGCCGCCAGAGTCGCCAGATCCGTAGATTCATCGTAAGGCATCCACATTATTGAGTTGTCAGCCGCAATGGCCTGGAAGCTTAATACGCCAGGTAGGAAACTTTTGAGAATTAGCCGCACAACGCTATTCATGGTGAAGTATTACATTCCATAGTAGTTCATGATGGTTTCCCGCGTAATGACACCGATGACCTTATAGTTGGGGAACGAAGATGAATCCAGTACAAGTAATGCCTCGGCACCACTGCTGCTGATCAGACTGCTGGCTTCCTGCAAATTGGCCAGTGAATCCAGCCTGCCGGTATTTACCATTTTCTCACTCAGATCTGCCAGATTTATGTCTTCGCCAGCTTCTTCAGCCGCAGTTTTTTCAACCATCAAGCGCGCAAGTTCTGCTGTCGGCAGCAGCGCTTCTCGTTCCACCTGATTAACTACCAACCAAAACTGATTACTCTCAACCAGCTCTTGCGCCTGCTGCCAGTTGACTGTCGCCCCGGTTTGCAGGAATGAGCTGTTCATTACACTACGCACGCCGATGCGACTCAAGAAGCCCTTGCCCGCTTCAGCCGACAGATTGAGTCCCTCGATCTTGAGCTGTTCTGCGAATATGCCTTTGTATTTGAAGAGATGCTGCACGCCGAGACAGGCCACCACGACAGTCAGCATACTGGGAAAGATAATACCGGGACTGTTACTCAGCTCAAGGATGGCAACCAGTGCCGCCAGGGGAGCATTGAGCACTGCACCCATCATCGCCACCATCCCAATAGCCACATAATAATCCGTATCTGAAGCAGACGGGACCAGCACATTGCCGAGTATGCCCAATAGTCCACCGAGGCAACCACCAATTACCAGCGACGGCCCGATCAAACCTCCAACCATCCCCATGCCAGTTGCCATGGCGGTTACGACTAGCTTGGCCAGCACGATTAAAATTAGCAGCCACACACTGATATTGCCGAGCATGGCCGCGTTGAGTGTGTCATAACCGGTACCCATGATCTGCGGAACGAAAACAGCCACAGCACCAGTCACCAGTCCGGTAAAAGTTAACCTCAATACAATCGAATAGGACTGAAGCTGGAAGAAGGCGAGGTGCAAGCGGATAAATCCGGCGGCCGCCACCGAGAACACTAATCCGCAGAACACCATGTATGGCATTTCCAGTAATACATTGACCTCGGAAGCTGCGATCATGAAATTGATATCGCTGCCGAACACCAGCTGACTGGTTGTCGCGCCGACAACAGACGCGATTATCACCGGGACGAAACCGACAACGGTGTACTCCATCAGAATGACTTCCATGGCAAACACCACACCCGCCATGGGTGTATTAAAAGAAGCAGCAATGCCCGCGGCCGAGCCACAGGCAACCAGCGTACGCAGACTATTGTTCGTCAGCCGCCACCATTGACCTAACAGGGAGGCGATCCCGGCCCCCAAGTGAATTGCAGGACCTTCACGTCCCACACTCTGGCCGGAAACCAACGCCACGAACCCGCCCAGAAACTGCACAAGAATATTTTTCACGGGTAGCTTGCCCTGGTGATTATGCAAGCGGTCGAGTACATGGGTTACGCTGACGGAGCGGTCCTGTGCACTCACAAAATGCAACGCCACACCGATTAACAGCGCACCAGATAGTGGCAACAGAAAGCGCACCGAAAGCGACAATGATTCGAAGCCATCCCCGGTTCCTGCCAGCATGAAGAAAGAGGCATTTTCTACCAACCAGCGAAACGCGACTATCAGCAAAGACGCTGCGATGCCGGAGATAATCCCCAGCACAACCAACTGAGGAAGTGCATCGTGGTATGCGAGCCGGTTCTGAAATTCTCGAAAGGCTGTTCTTAGGGTAGTTTTTAATGACATCACAAAGCTAAGAGAATGTCCTGCAAGACAATCTTCAGGGTTATGCAATTATTCGGCTCGTTACTCGTGTCGTAATGCTTCGACCGGATCCATATCCGCTGCGCGCATGCTTGGGTAAATCCCGAATACAACCCCGATCATAGCAGAGATAGAAAACGCCAATATCGGAGCAACCGGCGTCACGATAGTAGTCATACCCCAGAAGATTGAGATGACAAACGGAATAATAATACCCAATACCACGCCAATCAGGCCTCCAACGCCTGACAAGATAACTGCTTCGACGAGAAACTGCGCAATAATATCCCGCTTCTTGGCACCCAGGGCGCGGCGAATTCCAATCTCTCGCGTGCGTTCAGTGACGCTGGCCAACATGATATTCATGATGCCAATACCGCCCACCAACAGTGAGATACCGGCAATGGCACCGGCAACGATTTGATCACGCAAGGCGCTCTCCTCTGCCTGTCTTAACAGTGCCAGTGGTATCTCGATCGTGTAATCAACATCCCGATGTCGGCGCTGCAGGATCTGATCGATGATTTCACCGACTTCAATAACCGCTTCCTGGTCTTCCACCTGGATAATGGCTTCGTGCAGCTCGACTGTCTCCGACTCCAGCCCACCAGCCGTCTGCCGGGTAGTGGTCTCACCGAAACGACTTTTCGATGCAGTGAATGGAATAAACACTCGAGAAGGCGCGGCGTTAGAACTTCCCGCCTGATTCTGGCCCAGATTGGAAAATCCTTCGGACTCCATGATGCCGACGACGTTGTAGTAATCGCTATCAATCTTAATGGAATTTCCGAGAGGATTGTCAATTGGAAACAACTCGCTGGCGACCTCGTCACTGAGCACCACCACATTGGCATGGTCCCGCATTTCCGATTCGCTGAAAAATCGTCCGGCACGCAGGTTGTAGTTGCGCGAAATAGGATAGTCCACCGCAGTGCCAACAACATCTGTGTTCATGCTGATACCGAGGTTCCACACGTTTTTCTTCACAATACGCGAAGCGATAACATTTGAGACTCCCGGTATGGTGTCTCGAATGGTAGTGATGTCGGCATTAGTCAGTCCGTATATCACCGCCTGTGGAGGACCGAAACCTCGCTGGGTACTTTCTTCGACTGCGGCTGGTTTGACACTCTTGATAAGGATATTGCTGGCACCCAGATCGCGAAACTGTTGCTGAGCTTCGAAGCTGGCGCCTTCACTCACTGCCAGCATGGCAATAACTGCGGCGACACCGATGACGATGCCGAGTACGGTCAGCATGGAACGCAAGCCATGGGAGAAAATACTCTTGACGCCAACCTGGGTGATTTTCTTGAAACGCACCAGATTGAATTTCGAGCGAGATGCTGCCCGAGCTTGATGTTCTACAAATGTATCAAGCGTGAAGTCGCTCATCGCTCTCCACCGTGCCATCAATGAGCCGAATTTCCCGTTTGGTTCGCTCCGCCAGTTCATCGGAGTGCGTCACCATGATCAGGGTCTTGCCCTGAGCATGCAGGTCATCAAATAGTTTCAGAATCTCGGCGCCAGATTTTGTATCCAGATTACCGGTCGGTTCATCCGCGAGGATGATCAGTGGATCTACCGCTAGCGCCCTGGCAATTGCTACCCGTTGTTGTTGACCGCCGGACAATTCGAAGGGTTTGTGATCCAGTCGGTCCTCCAGGCCCACCCGTTCGGCCAGTCCCATGGCAATCTCATGACTCTCAGATTCGGAATAACCCTGGTAGAACAGAGGCATCTCGATGTTCTCCAGCACATCCAGCTGCTGAATAAGGTTATAGGATTGAAAGATAAATCCCAGCCTGGCTCCTCGAATGCCGGATAGCTCGTCATCTCCCAACTGCGAAGTGTCTTCGCTACCAAGGTAGTACTTTCCTTCGGTGGCTTGATCGAGGCAGCCCAAGATATTCATGAGGGTTGATTTGCCACAACCGGATGGACCCATGATGCTGATGTAATCTCCGGCATAGAAATCCAGTGAGATGCCATGCAATACCTCGACCGACAATGCTCCCATGTAATAAGTCTTGCGAATGTCTTCCAGTCTCGCGACGACCGATTGGCCAGCAACGAGTCCGGGGCTAGGGATTGCCCCTTGAGCGGAATGGGAATCGAGGGTAGTCATGGTAACGGTCGAAAATCAGGCACCGACATCCGTCAGGCTCTGTTGCGGTGGCAGCAGCAGCACTTCTTCGCCTTCCCGCAGTCCGCTGGTGATTTCGATATATGATTTGGAAAAAGCGCCGATCTCCACTTCTCTGCGTTGCGGGCTGCCGCCGTTTGCGACGTAAACTACTCGCTTGTCGTCCCAGTAAGTCACTGCCTGCACTGGCACATAGATCACATCGCCAAGACTCTGTACAAGAATTTCAATTTCGGAGCTCATACCGGGGCGAAGCCAGTCGTGGGTGCCATCAATCTTTATAGTGGTGGGGTAAACTTTAAGATCAGGATTCATAAATGCATTGGCCGAATCTGCGACTACTGCCACTTTGATTACAGTGCCTGTGAGTTCCTGATCGGGAAAGGCGTCAATTGACACTTTTACACGCTGCCCAACCGCAACTCGCTGCACTGCCGATTCATGGATATTAGTCTTGACCGCCATCTCCCGCATATCGGGAATAGTGAGTATCGCCTGGCGTTCCCGGATGGTAGCACCTTCCTGGATCGCTTCCTGACTACTGCCACCACGGTAGCGCTGCGAATTCTGGTTCGACGCACCATAGACCACCAGGCCTGGTCTTTCTGCCCGGATAGTAGCCAGCTCGATCTGCTCGTTGATGTCCGCCAGTTTCACCCGCTCCAGGTTGAACTTGCGTTCGGCGGAGCTGAACCTGGCTTCTTCCTGGGCCTTCTCAGCAATGTTTTCCTTGAGCTGACGCTGATAGCCCATCACGGCGTTTTCAAAATCGGACAGTTTCTGCTCCGCGTCTTTAGGAAACGTGTATTGAATGTACAGGCTTAGCGCGGTCTCTTTCTCCGCCTCCTTGTTGCGCGACTTGCTCAGATTGAGTTCTTCTGCCTCCAGTTCTGTCGGTGTGATAAAACCGCGGTCTTCCAGCCGGCGTTGCCCTTCGATACGGTCCTGGGCTAGCAGGTACTCTTCCTGAGAAACCTGCAGGTCATCCTGCAGTGAGCGTAGTTGCTGCTTGGCCTCGCCATCTTCCAGATTCTCGATATCCGCATATTGAGTGAAGTCCAGGGTATCGCGGATTGCCATGTAGCTATCATCCATTAGCAGGGTCACTTCAAAGTCCGGGCCTTCCGCTGCCAACGGCTCCAGTCTCAGCTCGGTGGGCTCACTATTGCTAGGTGGACCATCCGGAACAGACACAGCAGGTGCCGCCGCAATAGCCTGACCCCTGTCCTGACCGCGATTCTGGCCACGGCCGGGCCCACCCGGTCCGCGCCCTCCACCGGGAAAGCCTCCCTGTGAGAAACTCTGCATTCTCTCCAGCATCTCTGCCGGGAGCACACCATCATTTTCGGCCATCATCTGTTCGATACGCTCGCGCATCGGCTCCGGGATGGATGACAGGTCAGTAGGATCGAATGCAGATTGGGCGCTTCTTTGTGAGGCGATGTTTTGCAGTGTGCTATCGTCTGAAAGTGCCGATGTAGTTGCTACTGCCGCCAGATCGGCCGCTTCGACCCGAGCCAGGCGTTCTTCGATTTCCAGCTGTTCGATGATTTCTGTAACCACGTTGCCACCCAGAAATTTCTCGAAATCCAGGCGTGCAAAGCGCATCTCCTGACGGGCATCGTTCAGCTCGGTCATGTTTTCATTCAGCTGAATTTCGTATTGGGCCCTGCGTTCGATAAAGGTGGCTTCTGCAGTCTCAACCGCAATTTCCTGGTTGAGTTGCTGGTCGATCAGCTGGGACTTATCCAGTTCCACCAGAATCAGTCCATCGTCTACATCGGCAGGGGTCACCTGATACCCCTCTTCGACGATATTGAGAATCTTGACGCCTTCACGCCCCTTGATGCGGGAGCGGATTTCCTGGGATTGCATGGCCTCGAGCGAGCCCCCTTCCAAAACCGTAATATCCAGGTCGCCGCGGCGCGCCTGAAACGTGATGCTGCTTTCAAAATCTGAGGAATTACCACCAAAGCTGAAAAGTACCAACAGTACCAGCACACCCGCAGCTCCGCTGACTGTGTACTGAACAGGCTTGCTGGTGGCAAGAAAGCGAGACCGCATAGCTGCCGCTGATTCCTGCACCGGTTGAGGAATCCGGTCTTTTAACTGCGACAGAAAACCTGGCTTATCGAGGCTCATCGATACCTTCCTCCCACTGTCCATTGTCATCGACATAGAGTAAGCCTACGTCTCTCCAAAATTCCAGTTTTGCAATATTATGTTCGACGATAGAACTCACCAGCTCGGTTCTCGCTGCCGTCAAATCATTCTGTGAATCCACCGTGTCCTGAATATCACCCAGACCCAGTTCCGCCCGGAGCTCCGCCTCTTCGACACGCCGCTCGTTGATCTCCACGCTGGTCACGCTGATATCGTAACTCTTACGGGCCTCGTTCATGCGTCGCCAGGTGTCTAATACATTGAGTTTTATCTCGTCCAGCGCTAGAAGATAGTCTCGCGTTGTCGCATCGTAGTCGATCAGGCTGCGCCGGTAATTATTCCGCTCCAGCTTGGTATCCACCGGCAGGTCCACATCCAGGCCTGCGCTATAAACGGTGTTTTCGAAGTCGAGCTCTCCAGGTGTCAGCGAGGTGGAACTCGGTACCGAGGCTACCAGGGCGAGATTCAGAGTCGGGCTTAGAGCATTGGCGGCGACTTCAATTCTTCTTGCACTGTCCTGCACGCGGTCCAACTGGGTGTATAAATCCAGACGTGTCTGGATCGCCATTTCAGTGGCCTGCTCCAGGCTGATATCGGGACTGTCCATACCCGTCTCAGTAATCAGCGTCATCTCGTTATCGTCAAGAATAATAGTATCATCGGCATCAAGACCGATAAGTATCTTGAAATTGTCCAGACTGCGTTTGTAGCGGGTAATCGATGAGGTCCAACGCAGGTCTGCCTGCAACGAAGATTGTTCCAAGCGCCCCACTTCAAGCAAGGTGGTGAGTCCCTCTGCCTGAAAAGCCTGCTCTCTTTCCAGTGACAGGTTATTCGCCAACAGGCCGGCGTAGTTGTTCGTGGCAGTCTCTCGATTGAGCAGTATCGAGTAGTAATCAGAAGCAACGCGCACGGCAAAACTCTTGCGGAAACGGGTGAAATCCCGCAGCTGATAAAGCAGGTCGCGTTCAGCCTGCATCAGCACTTCGGTTTCGATATCAGTTCCAAAATTTCTGATCAACGGTTGGGTGAATGAACCAATCAATGCGCCGGTACCGAATTCGCTGACGTCTCCGGTAAGAAAGCGGGTGAAGTTGCTGGTCAGGTTCAGGGCGATAGCCCCACCGCTCTTAAGAAAATAGCGGGCACCGAGGCTGGTAGTAGTGAAAGTGGTTTCACTGGTATTCAGGTCCTGCATGCCAGTCAATGCCTGCATGTCGGTGACGAATTGATCCTCAGTGTCCCATTGGTAGTCACCGCTGCCCGTGGCCGTGAACGCAGGGACGTAACGGTAGCGATCCAGGGTCAGTGCCAGCGCTTCCAGGTAGAGTCGTTCCTTCTGGGTCTGATAATCCTTGCTGTGCTGAAATGCAAGGTCCAGGGCAGCATTGAGAGGGAGTATGCGCGCGTCAATCTCGCTGTCCGCCTCGTTGTCGAGGAATTCGAAGGATTCACTATTGGTCTGGTAAGCGCTGAGATCGACGATCTGTTCCTCATCGACGACCACGCCCGAGTTCATGCCCGGGACCAATTCGGACTTGTCTGCTATCGCCTGGTAGCTCTCATCGTCGGCGCTGCGCCGGTAAGACGCATTGGTACAGGCCGCCATGAGACAGCTAAAAATAAGCATTATCAATAAGTTACGAAAAGCAGGCATAGAAATACCGGTGTTTCTAGAATCAGGGACTCAACTGAAGGATTATACGCCCCAATTCGCAATTTCCGTCACTATTTAGCGACCAAGTGCCTGTGAGGTACGAGGGATAACAATATGATTTCTGTCCCGTTTTTCTTACACTACCCCACTGCTAACTCGCTGGAGCAAGAATGAAGCACAAGACCTTGCTAATATTGAGTTGCCCGTTCACTTATTGGGGCGGCTACGCACAGATGGCTCAGGTGCAATAGTAGGCTAGAAACTAGAGAAAAGAATAAAAAGTGTAGTGCGAAACAACAGTGGAATTCTTCTGGATGTATTCTGGATTGCGATTCACTACCAATCCCCTGCTGACTGACTAACACTGACAACGAAGAGGATTTAACGATGCGATTTTTATTGGCTGCCTTAGCCTTCTGTTTTTCATGTGGCCTGCTGGCCGATTCGGTTGTATTGGATACTCCCCAGGGAGCACTTATTGGAGAAACCACCGGACCCGGCGATTCCGTCAGCGTTTTCAAGGGTATTCCCTTCGCCGCACCTCCCACCGGCAACAGACGCTGGCAACCACCGGCCGATCCCAGCAATTGGGGAGGTGAACTGGTTGCGACGGCATTCGGGCCGAATTGTATGCAGGAGCCGTATGCGGAGAATTCATTTTTCTATCGTCCGGCACGCCTCACCAGTGAGGACTGTCTGTACCTAAATGTCTGGACTGCAGAAGAAGCCAATGCAGAACTGCCGGTCATGGTGTGGATTCACGGCGGTGCCTTGACCCGGGGCAGCGGTGCGACTGCGACTTACGATGGAACGAACCTGGCGCAGAAAGGCGTGGTACTGGTGACCATCAATTACCGGCTCGGTGTATTTGGATATTTCGCGCATCCGGAGTTGATCGATGAGTCGGGCAACAACGCCGCTGGAAACTATGGCGTGCTGGACCAGATCAAAGCCCTGCAATGGGTTCAGAGCAATATCGCTGCCTTCGGCGGCGACCCGGACAATGTGACGATCTTCGGCGAGTCAGCCGGTTCCTGGAGCGTGAATTTATTGGCGGCTTCGCCGCTGGCAAAAGGTTTGTTTCATAAAGCAATCGGAGAGAGCGGTGCCCGACTCGACCCTCGAATGACACTCGGCCAGGCTGCCAGCCAGGGAGCCAGCCTGGGCGAATCCCTGAATGCTAATTCACTTCAGGCATTACGTGCTGTTCCGGCACTCGATTTACACAACGCGGCGGTAGAAACTCGTTTTCGCACCGATGGCATTGTCGACGGCTGGGTTATTCCAGATCAGCCTTTCAATCTTTTTTCCGAAGGCAAGCAGAACAAGGTGCCAGCTCTAATTGGTTATAATGCCGAGGAAGGCACCACACTTGGAGCACTGAGTCGTATTCCCGAGAATGACGATGTGCACATTTCGCGCGCTAGAGAGATTTACGGTGACCTTGCAGACGAATACCTTCAGCTGTATCCCGCCAGCGATCTGCGCAAATCGACGCTGGACGGATATCGTGATGGTGGCTTCGGCTGGAACTCGCTCACCTGGGTGCGGATGACTGCCAATGTCGATGAAGACGCTTACCTCTATTTCTTCAGCCACCGCCCTCCGGGTCCCATGCAGGATGAGCTGGGTGCTTACCATGCTGCTGAAATAGCCTACGCATTTGATAACACGCATACATTGCGCAACCCGGCCACCGCAGAGGATCGTCAGATCGCTGACATCATGTCCGACTACTGGGTAAATTTCGCCAGGACCGGCAATCCAAATGGTACGGGACTACCGCAGTGGCAGCCCTATACGCGTGCCGATCCAAACTACGTGGAATTGAATGTAACCGCCCGACCTGATTCAGACCTCACTCCCGGGGCATGGGATCTATTTGACAAAGTAATGCAGCAACGCCGGCAACGATGAGGGAACATGGGTACTAACTTACAAGGTCAACACATTCCTGGGTCAGCACGCCTTGATAGCAGAATTGGCTGTGGGCCAGAGTGGTCAACTACTTGTTCAGAGGGTCCTTAGTCATGAAATCACTGCCTCTATTTGTTGGTGGGATTATCGTAGGCGGTCTCAGTCTAATCACCTGGAACCTGCAATCCAGTAATTCACAATTGCAGGGTCAATTGGAGTCTGCCATAGGTTTTCGCGAACAGCTGAATGAGCAGGTAGAAGCGAACACTCGCTTGCGCATGGAATCCGAAGCCCAATTGGAGGAACTGCAGAGTCAAATACAGTCTGCTGCTATCCAGCTTTCCAATTTGAGCCAGGCCCTGCAGGAAGCGCGAGAGCAGACTGACCCTGACTACGAAGCCTTGCTGGAGCAGGCGCGACAGGAAGTCGCCCGCACTCGACCAGTGCGCAGAAGCGGCTCAAGCCCGCTGGCTATGTTCAGTGACCCCGATATGACCCGTTCACTGGCGCAGGCAGGTGTCGTGCTGTATAGCGATTATCTCGATTCTCTGGGTATCGGCTCTGCAAATCGGGAAACCATAGAAGATGCGTTAATTAACTATGCCGACTCGCGTTACCAGATGATGGGGCAACTGCTGTCTGGAGATCTGACACAGGAACAGGCCGCCGCCATATTCGGACCGGATGCGCTGTTGAGCAATCTTTCCAATGTACTGACCCAAGAGCAGAGTTCATTGCTGGGTGATTATGATCTGATCGTACGGGAGGAGGCACTGCGGGAGCTGTATTCCAATTCCTTGCCAAATTCCGGCGGCAGTCTAAGCGGTGCGACTCAGGATCTGGTATTGGATGTACTAATGGATGAAGTGTTCTCCCAGGCCAATAACTACGGCGCCATTGTGGCAGCCGATGGCAGCATGACTACTGCAGTGGCGGATCGCAGCTTGGCTTTCAATCGTGCCAGAACACGGCTGCAAGACGACCTGGACGGGACACAATTGTCCCAGTATGACCAGTTCGTGGAGAATCAGAGCAATGCCGTCAATGTGGTACTGGACGCGATTCCCGATGGAAATGGCCAGACAGCGATTAGAAATATGCGCGTCAGCGTGGATAATCTGCCAAACTAGGGATTATTAGCCCAGGATCACCAAATCAGGAGTTTCAACATGATTACCCGCTTCGTCAAAAGGCAATGGTACAGCGTTTTTCTTGCGCCGCTTTTAGTACTGGCACTGGCGGCCTGTAGTGAGCAATCGCCTTCCCAAGTATCTGTTGCTACTGAATCTGCCCAGACGGCGAGTACCCAGGCCGTCGAAGAAATGGTGGGTTACCGGCGCATCAATACGCCCAATGAGGAGGATCCGCTGGATGCTCACATCTACGAACTCGATAACGGGCTGCGGGTCTACCTTACTGAAAACCATGAAGAACCACGCTTTTATGCAGAGATAGCAGTGCGCGCCGGCAGTAAACATGATCCGGCCGATGCCACGGGACTGGCTCACTATCTCGAACACCTGCTGTTCAAGGGAAATCAGAATCTCGGCACCCTGGATTACCAAGCCGAGCGCCCCCACCTGGACCGAATTGTTGAGCTTTATGAGGAACACTTCCTGGAAACCGACACAGCCAGGCGCGCCGAGATTTACGCGGAAATCAACAGCGAGGCACAGCAAGCCGCCGAATACGCAGTTCCTAACGAGATCGACAAGCTCTACAACGGCATGGGTGGCACGGCACTGAATGCGCACACCTCGTACGAAGAAACCGTTTACAAGGTAGGGCTGCCTTCCAACCGCCTGGAACAGTGGGCTGAAATCGAATCCAACCGCTTCGTTAATCCGGTATTCCGTCTATTTCATACCGAACTCGAAACGGTTTATGAAGAGAAGAACCGAACCCTGGACAACAGCGGTCGCATCATCGGCACCGCAGTCGATGAACTGATGTGGAAACAACATCCCTACGGGCAACAACCCACCATCGGCACGGTCGATCATCTGAAGAATCCTTCGCTGGTCTATATCAGGAACTACTTCGACACCTACTATGTGCCCAACAATATGGGCATCTTCATGAGTGGGGATATCGATAGTGAAGCTACCATCGCACTGATCAGCGAGAAGTTTGCACACTGGGAATCCAAAGCTGTTGCTGACGTAGGCCCCTGGGTTGAACAACCGCTGCAGGGTGCTGAGCGTAGAACCGTACAATACCCCGGCCAGGAACAGGTACAGATCGCGTTTCGCACCGCTGCCAATACAAGCAGTGAAAAGGAAGCGCTGATCATGGTGGATATGATTCTGGACAATCGCACTGCCGGACTTATCAATCTCAATCTGAATCAGCAACAGCTGGTGGCGGGTGCCGGTTCATCTCCGATGTTCCTGAATGATTACGGCGTGCAGCAACTGTATGGTGCGCCGAAGCGCGACCAGAGCCTGGAAGAGGTCGAGCAGCTCTTACTAGACCAGATCGAAATCATCAAGGCTGGAGATTTCGAAGACTGGATCATTCCGGCCATCATCAATGATTTCAAGAAGAATGAAAAAGCCAGTCAGGAATTTAATACGGCACGCGTCAGCGTGATGCGGACGGCGTTTATCGAAGGCGCGGAATGGGATCATCACATCGCCGAGATTCAGCGTATGGAGCAGTTGACCAAGCAGGATGTCATCGATGCTGCAAACAAGTATTTCGGTGATGACTATGTTGCGGTGTATCGCGTGGACGCACAGCATGAAGTTCCTCCGGTTGAAAAACCCCAGATCTATCCAGTCACCATCGATCCTACCCGACAATCGGAATTTGCCAGGGCGGTGCTGGCCATGGACTATTCTGAGATAGAGCCGTCCTTCGTGGAAGTGGATAGCGACTATCGGGTGGTGGAATTCGCTGATGGGGTGGAACTGTATTATGCCCCGAATCCATTGAATGACCTGTTCACGCTCTCAATCAATGTAGAAGTCGGCACCGAAGAGAATGAGAAACTCGGCCTGTCCGCCGCACTGATGAACGTTGCCGGTACGCAGAACATGAGCAACGAAGAGTTGCAGAAAGAATGGTACCGCATG
>MPLX02310736.1_pt1 | contig 24729 bp, 19 predicted proteins | sample 1617341 | NCBI WGS metagenome assembly MPLX02 (sample SAMN05944804, study PRJNA350692) | marine metagenome | biome: marine; feature: ODZ; material: water; isolation source: 120 m water sample filtered on 0.2 um supor filter | place: Pacific Ocean | collected 2012-04-08 | depth 120m m | reverse complement strand
TATTTTTTTGAGCTGCATGATTTTCATGCCCAAACCGTGAATTTCCATTTAAGGTATCTATAGAAAATGAAATAGAATCGATTCCAGAATTTATGATTTTCTTTGAAATGGAATCATTTAGGAATATACCATTTGTAGTTAATTGGACCTTAAAACCTTTTTTCTTGCAAATTTTTATCATATCGAAAATGTTAGGATGCATAAAAGGCTCACCCCAGCCAGTCAATGTGATTAAGCGAGCTCCACTTAGTCGATCAACTATTTTTTTAAACAAGTCCAAATCCATATGCTTATGTTCCAAACCAAGGGATTCTCTCGGACACATATTGCAATCCAGGTTACATTTATTTGTAATCTCAATTTGTACCTGATCAGGCATAGATGGAAGGATATAAAACAATCTACCTAATGTTTCTTTAATAACATCAATCATTGAATAAACCTTTTAATAAATTTCCAGTACATATTAACTGCCGGGCTCAAAACTTTGTCTAAAAGCGGATGTTTAATTCCTCCCACGGAGATTGTTCCCTTTAAGATTCTAACAATTTCTTTGTCTGATTCAATTCTATTTTTTTGGATAAACATCCTTTTATCAAATATCAATGGCAGCATCATTAGTATCTCAAAGTAGCTTTTTAATTTTTTTAGACACCAGCCATTGAAAAGAGAAAAACATATTTGAGATGTTTCAACTAAAAATAGCGCAGGGAAGATAAAGATTAAAGTCTTTAAGCTATAATTCTTAAGCAGCAGGTAGAGTCTGTTTTTTTCTGAATAATAGAACTTGTTTTTGTTACGACTAAAGTGATATTTATGATAAATGACGGCTTTAGGGTTTGCAATCAATTTCATTCCAAGAAGCCGTATTCGCCACGAGAGGTCATGATCTTCATGGTAAAAAAAAATAGACTCGTCAAAGCCCCCTAGTTTTTCAACAATATTTCTGTGAAGCATAAATATGCCTCCGCATGGCACTTCTTCTTCTTTTAAAGATTCTCTATCTTTTTCATATATATATCTTGGGCATGCAATTCCAACATAGTTTACATCCACCCCAAATGAATTTATCGTATCTCTTTTTTCAAAAAATAAAATTTTTGGAATAGCTCCTCCCACATCCGGTTTTTCCATTGATTTAGTGAGTTTTGAAATACAATCAGATTTCAGAGAAAGATCATTATTCAAAAAAAGAAAATATTCGCCTTTTCCCGAAGCCAAACCTTTGTTAACCGCCGGTCCAAATCCGATATTATCTTGATTTTGAATTACCTTAACGCTTGGAAACTTGCTTTTAACAAATTCTACAGATCTATCATTGGAAGCATTATCCACCAAGATAATTTCCAGAGAAGAATAATCCTGTTTTAAAAGAGAAGAAAAACAATCTTCAAGATGCTGTTTTCCATTCCAGTTAACTACAATCACCGTGACAAGCTTTTTAAACATATAAAAAAGATTTAGTACTTACTTATTCAAGTTAATTTTGCAGGAGAACAAGATAAACAAGATCATGCATCCATCAATTCAATTATTAAGGGGAGTGAAATAGACTATTTTAGCACATTTTGTTTTTAAAGGTTTTATTTTATTTTATATCCGCTTGCTATACTCGCAGTAAGCCGCAATGAATCTGTTTCTTAAATATTTTCAAAATATTTTTTGTAGTTGGTAATTTTTCTGATAATTTATACATTATGCATTTATCCGTCGTTATTCCTGCATACAATGAAGAGAGTAGAATCGGAGATTCATTAACTAAAATATACGGCTACCTTAAAAAAAGAGATCATGATTTTGAGATAATAGTAATAGACGATGGCAGCAAAGATAAAACATTAAACTTGCTATCAGAATATTCTCAAAATATGCCTAATCTTATTGTTTTGAAAAATGAAAGCAATCAAGGAAAAGGATTCTCCGTAAAAAAAGGTGTTTTAAAAAGCAAAGGAGATATTATTTTATTTACTGACGCAGATCTATCAACCCCTATTGGAGAACTTGATAAACTAATTTCTTGGCTTAGTGAAGGCTACCTTATATCCATAGGATCTAGAGACCTGCCCGACTCACAAGTCAAGAGACATCAAGTATGGTACCGTGAACTCATGGGAAAAACATTTAACAAAATTATCCGTTTAATTTTAAATTTAGATTATTATGATACACAATGTGGCTTTAAATGCTTTAAGAGAAATGCCGCAGTAGAAGTATTTAAATCGTTAAAAATTTGCGGGTTCTCTTTTGATGTTGAAATCCTGTTTATTGCTGAAAAAAAAGGCATAAAAGTAAAAGAAGTCCCTGTTCTCTGGTACAACTCTCCAGAAAGCAAGGTTAAAATAGTGAGAGATTCTTTAAAAATGTTAAGGGATATTTTAAAACTTAGATTTAATAATTTTAAGGATTAGGTTTGCATGGAAACGTATCAGGGTCTTGTTGGTCAAAAGGCTCGTCAATATATATCAAAAGATATAACATTTCATCACCTATATTTTTAATCGCGTGGGTCACATTTGGAGGTATTTTTACAACTACCATGTTTTCATCGCCCATCAGAACCTCCTGACTTTCATCGGAAGTAATGTCTTTTAAAAGAAGTTTTCCTTTCCCCCTTATCACACAAAACCACTCATGTTTTCTTTTGTGATAATGATTGCCCTTCGTAACACCGGGTTTTGCCACGGTAACAAAGATTTGTCCAAAACCCTTTTCTTTTTGAAGGTTCTCTTTACGGAGAATTTCCACCAGCCAACCTCTTTCGTCACTTTTAACATCTAATTTATTTATTATTAAACCGTTAATCATGGTAACTACTCAGGTAGTCAGGTTCAAGCTTCACGGTTAGCAGGCTTGCGCTCTTCATATTTCTTTAGAAGTTAAAGAAGCTACGAATGGCAGCGCGTGTCCGTCTGACCTGCTAAAAGACATCCTTGAATTCGTTAGGTGATCTATGCTTTTCATCCAAAGCAACATAGAGCCTGACAACTTGAATCCTTCAAATTTTCTCACTATTTCTCTATATATTGCTGACACCTTTAAAATACTCATGGGTTTCTCTTAATCCATCTTCGAGATTTATCTTCGGTTCCCAGTTTAATTTCGAGAGAATTTTTTCATGGTTTGTCAAAACCCACCCGGGAGCTTCCTGTCCAGAGGACATATATTTGATTTTAATATCGATATTAAATAATTTTTTGATAATTTTTATGAGCTGATTTAAAGGAGTTAACTTTCCAGAACCCAGATTGAAGACCTCTTTATTTGCTCCTTTATAATCAATGGCCTTAATAAGGGCATCAACCACATCTGATATAAAAATAAAATCTCTTTTTTGTTCTCCTTCTCCATCAATTTGGATAGTTTTGTTATTAGCTATCAGATAACAAAAAGTCGCTATAACCGAATTGTAATGAGGTCTGCTAAAAGGACCGTAAACATTAGAAACTCTAAAAACGATTGAATTTAAGTCATAAAGGCAAACTAATTTTTCGGCAGTCATTTTAGATATCCCAAATGTTGAGTCAGGAAAAAAGTGTTGATCTTCTTCTTTAATAGCTGAATTGCTAGATGATGGGGTGTAAACTTGAATGGATGAGACAAAAATGAATTTTACTTTCTTTTGGCCGTAATGTTTAATTGCTTCCAGAAGGTTCAGTGTTCCTAAAACATTGACGCGAATAAGGTTTGCATTAGTGTCTCGATTTGCCCCGGCTATGTGAAATATTATGTCGCGTCCTGCAACAAAAGATCTAAGACTCTTTTCATCCAAAAGATTATTCTTTTTTCTAGCCAAGGGGACCAAATCATATTTCCCTGATTTTTCCAGAGCTTTTGTGAGGTAACTCCCAATAAATCCATGAGATCCAGTTATACCAACAGATAATTTGCTTTGATCCATTCCTTAGTTTTTTCAATTCCTTCTTCAAGGCTGATCAGAGGTTCCCAGTTAAGAAGTCTTTTCACTTTAGAATAATTACAAATTAATCTTTTTATTTCTGACTGCGGATGAATGTGTGGGACAAATTGAATTTTACTAGAATCTTTACAAACCATAAGCGCCAGATCTTTGATAGCAATATCTTTCCCGAGGCCCGCATTCAGCACTTCTCCATTGGTTTTGTCGGAAAATGAAGCCCTGTCAATAAAATTCGAACAATCTTCTATATACAGGAGGTCCCTGGTCTGAGTTCCATCTCCAAACACAGGAAGAGGTTTATCCTCCAAAAAATTTTTTATAAAAATAGAAACCACGCCTCCTTCCATGTTGCTCTTTTGAAAAGGTCCGTATGTATTAAAAGGGCGCAATATAACAACAGGAAGACCAAATCCATGGCCATAAGAGTCTGCCAGGTTCTCAGCCGCCAGTTTGGAGCCCGCGTAAGGGGAAGCAGGTTTTACAGGGCTATTTTCACTGATAGCCCCATTATTTACCATATCGTATACCATGCAAGTACCAATCAGAACAACTTTTACATTGTGTTTTTTGGCTTCTTCAAGAATATTATAAGTCCCAATTACATTTGAAAAAAAAGATTTAGACGGATTTTCCAAACTTTCATGTACATTTATTTGAGCTGCAAGATGAATGCAAATATCAATCTTTTCTTTAAAAAAAGGTAAAATGTCATTTCTGTTGACAACATCCCCGATTATCAAATCCTTGAGATTTCTATCGTTTTTGAATTCACTTAAATTTTCTTCACTTCCATTTTCTAAATTATCAATAATCCAGACAGAGCATTCTTTCTCCAGAAGTCTTTTAACAACCCACCGGCCAATGAATCCTGCTCCTCCCGTAACTAAAACTTTTTTCTTTCTATTCATTCTGGTTTTTTTTAAGACATTAAAATTATTAGCCACTAATGGTTGCCGCTGCACCGCGCCAAGCATTAAGATATTTTTTTTGTTGGTTTCTCGATCTCCATAAAAATAGTTCCTTTTTTATAGATTCGAACAGTTCCAGTAGATTCGGAAATAACGATAGCCGTCGCATCTGTAACAGAAGTAATTCCCGCTGCGGCAACATGCCGACTTCCCAATCCCTGAGGAAATTCTTCTTTATTCAACGCGGCGCCAAGATACCGTCCAGCCGCAGTTACAACTCCATCATCTTGAATAACAAATGCTCCGTCCAAGGCAGAAAACTCTTTAATTGTCTCTCTTAACTGAGGGTCCATAATATTCCGCTCACCCTTCTGATATCCCTGGAATGGGTTTATAATCAGCTGGCGGGAAAACTGCAATACCTTCTCATGGCTCCCTATAACAAATATAGTCCCAATTGGTTTACCTTCACGCCCCTGGTTTGCCAATTCTATCGCCAATGTTAGAACAGATTCGAAAACTTCTGGCTTGAGTTTGTCCTTTTTCTCCGGGAGGTTTGCAGAAGTGAATACCTCAAATTCCTTCCCAATATCCAGGACTATAAGATTATCAAAATAACCAAATTGTTGTACTCCTGAGAGACAAACTATTTTATCTCCGGAGACAACCAGGCCTGCAGAGACTGCCTTCATTACGGATATCTTGATCTTCCCTATTCTGGTTAAGTTAACTTTTGGAACTTGAAGAACATTTTTAAATGCCTTTTTCGCCTTTGTATATGTTTCCTCATCCTTGGTTGCTAAAATAATGTTAATCTTAGAATTTGATTCTTTAAATTGATCAAGATTATCAAAAACATCAGCATAAATGAGAACGGAATTTGCCCCAACTTTTTTGCAATCGAGTTCGCGAGGGAGATAAAAACATTATTATAATATTTTGGAGCTTTTTTTTTAGAAATTGGTATTGATGCAGATTTTTGCTTTGCCATTATTTTATTTTCTCGGAGACTTATATTCCACTTTCTCGCCAACATCCAGTTCCTGGATACTTTTTGTTACTAAAGCAGTGGCAGTTTCATCCCTTGTGGAAATAATTTTTAATTCTCCAATTGTTATTTTTGGATATTGAAAAACAACTTTCTCGGAAAAACGGCCTGTTGTCTCCGTTTTACTTTTATAGGCAATAAACCTATCTCCAGGAGCAACTCCTTGACTTTTTCCTACATCGAGATAAACAATGTCCCGCAACCCTACACTTCTTCTTTCCTCTTTTGCACTGATTATATAACCTTTAATATTTTTTTTCGGAGGTTGTAATGAAGGATCGATCAATGGGATTTTCAGTTCAAGATGATCTGTTATTAAATCATTTCTTCCAATTTCTTCGTAAGAATCAGTAATTGAAGCTACCGACCTATCTCCCTTAAATTCTTTAATTTTAAGTGTTCCAATAATTGTGATTAAGAAACCCATCTCCTCTTGAGTGATGGGGTGCTTAACCTCTTTCATCATTCGATAAATTGAATATTTTTTTCCCAAAGTTACATTTTTGCCTGGTCCTACATCAGTATAAACGTCATCACCTTTGCTCAGAGCAAAACGATCCAGTGGTGAACCAATTATACTCCCGGCACGAAAATCTTCTCGCTCAACAAAATCGGCTTTTCGGAATACTGACATATTTGTAACGGGAGTTTTTTCAGGTAATGCTGGTTTGGCAATTCTTCTTTTGACGGGCTTGACTACTTTTCTTTTTACCTTTACCTCTTTTTTCTCCTCTTTAGGCGGCAAAGCTTGCTGCAAAAGTTTTCTTAGTAACAGCTTATTTCCCGGATAAATAAGATCAGGATTAATAATATAATCATTATTCTTCCAGATATCAGGCCATTGAAACGGATCTTTAAAATATTCTTCAGTAATATCCCAAAGGGTATCCCCTTTTTTTATAATATATGTTTCTGGAATTCCATCATCTGCTTCTTCATCGGCATATAAATAGTCAACGGTGAATAATGCTATAGTTCCTAAAAAGATCAAAAAAATCAGTTTGTTAGTTTTTTTCTTCATAACAGCAAATACCTCATATTTCAGTTAATTCGTATTGTTCCTGGTGCATATCATAATCCGCCTTAACAATTATTTTTTTATTTAAATTTCCTTCCATTCTATCCAAGTAGGCGCTTTCTTCCCCAAGCAACAAATCTGCTACTTGAGGATGCACATTAATTAGTATTTTTTTCTTATTTGAGTTATTGTTTTCTACTGTTCTTTGAATTTTATCAAAAACTTCGTAGCAAGTAGTTTTGGAAGATTTAATGCTTCCCTTTCCATCACAGTATGGGCAAGGTTGGCAAAGAATGCGGTTAATACTTTCTCGAACTCTTTGACGGGACATTTCGACCAAACCCAATTCAGATATTTTTAAGATATTTGTCCTGGACCGATCCGTTTTAACCGCCTGTTCCAAAGCTTGATAAACTTTTTCTTTACTGCTATCACTCTCCATATCAATAAAATCAATGACTATTAAACCACCTACATTTCTCAACCGCAATTGGCAGACAATCTCTTTTGCCGCCTCCAGGTTTGTCTTGAGTATTGTCTCTTCAGGATTCTCCTTTCCAACATATTTTCCCGTATTAACATCAATCGCAACCAGGGCCTCTGTCTGGTCAATTGTTATATACCCTCCTGACTTCAACCATACTTTCCTTCTAAGCGCTTTTTCGATTTCCATCTCAAGTCCATACGCTTCAAAAATGGGTTCTTTTTCATTATGTAGTTTTACCCGAGATTTAAAACTTGGCATATACGAATCTGCAAAATCCTGACAGCGCTCGTAAACCTGAGGCGAGTCAACTATTAACTGGTCCACATCTTGAGTGAACAGATCCCTCAGCGTACGATATATTAAATCCAGGTCTTTATAAATTAAAGCAGGCACCGTGCTGTTTTCTGCCTTGTTTTTAATATCCGACCACAATTTACCGAGAAAATTAATATCTGATTCAAATTCTTCCTTGTTCTTCCCCTCGCCTACTGTACGAACGATATACCCCGCATCAGTACCTCTTATATCCTGAATCACTTTTTTCAATCTTTTGCGTTCTTCCTCATCTTCAATTCTCCTCGAGATTCCAATATGGTCGATGGTAGGCATAAAAACCAAATATCTCCCTGGCAGTGTTATATATGTTGTAATTCTTGCGCCCTTAGTCCCAAGAGGGTTCTTTGATACCTGCACTAAAATTTCCTGGCCTTCCTGCAAAACTTCTTCTATCAAATATGAACGATCAGAATCTTTTTTATTTCTTCTTCGTTGAAAATTGATATCTTCCTTTTCCGTATCTTCGTTATCTTTTTTAGTCAAAAGGTTTTCATGTTCCTCCATTATATCAAGTATATCAACGTCAGACACATAAAGAAAGCCAGCCTTCCCCTGGCCAATATCAACAAACGCCACCTGCATACCCGGCAAAACACGAGTAACCCGGCCTTTGTAAATGTTTCCTACAATATCTTCATCCCTTTTATGGTCGATGTAGAATTCCACTGCCACATTGCTTTCCATTACACCAACTCGAGTTTCTCTGGGATTTGCATTAATAATAATTTCAGACGACATAATAAGCGGCCTCTTTTACCATTCGATAATGTCCCATCTCATTTTTTAACTCCGGATAGAGGGTACTCAATATTTTACGAGGTGATACAAGCCTCCCGTCGTTAACTTTAGCAATCAGTTCCAGGATTAATCCTTTTTTACTCATTGATTGAATTTTCAGACTATCAAACCATGAGTTGAAAAAAATCTCTTCCATTGCTCCGTCTTTTTCAGGGAAAAGATTTATTTTGTTCCGGGATAAAAACTCGGCAAGCCGTTTCTCATGCAAAGGTAGATCTAATGGTTGAATTTCCCTTATCCCGTTAATATAAATCTTAAAGTGGATCTTATTATTTATAGCGGACAATGGCTTGGAATTCAATGGAATTTCCACTATCGAATGGATTCCCATCCGCAGCGGCATCATATTATTTAACTTACTTCTTATAGAATCTGGTCTCATCTCTTCTGTTAAAAATATATCAAATAATTCTTCTTTACTTTCCATTCCAACCGGCAATGCAAAAGCAAATGATATTCTCGGGCGTGGATGAAAGCCCTTAGAATAAGCAACCGGGATTTTCGCTCTACGAAGAGCCCTAACCAGTAAAGAACTTATTTCTAAATGGGATAAAAATCTCGCCAGAAATGTTTTCGTAAACTGAATACGATATTTAAAAACTGTATCTTCTTGTTTAATCGCATTTTCCCCTGTCAATATTTTATCATATTGAGCAACCTCAGGTTTTCTCTTCTCTATCTCTTTTAGTCCATTAGAGAAAGTCTCAGGTAAAATCGGTGGAAAAGTTATAGAACCTGGTGATGTCGAATTAATGTTGTTATCTGCCGACACTTCTCTAACGTGGTTTATACCAGTACATATGTTCTCAAGACCACACACAATGCACTTTCCCTTGCGACAATCTTCCTCTTTTATCTCTTCTTTTGATTGCAAATATTCCTTAAACAAATACTCTTTTTTTACTCCAATATCGATTAAGTCCCACGGGAATATCTCATTTTCATCAATCCTGTTTTGTGTATAGAATTCCGGGTCTATCTGAGCTTTTTCAAATGCAGCCATCCAGCTTTCAAAGTCAAACCACTCCGACCAGCCATCAAATTTACAACCAAGTTGAAAGGCATGGAGTAAAACTTTTCCAAGCCGACGGTCGCCACGCGCAAACACACCTTCTAAAAAGCTTAGCTTAGGATTCTGCCACTTAATTTTGTATTTCGACCGTGATTTAAATTTACTTTTAAGAAATTTAAGCTTTTTCTCCGCACTAACATAATTGACCTGAGAAACCCATTGGAAAGGTGTGTGGGGTTTAGGCACAAAAAATGAAACCCCGATATTCAGTTTCTTGAACCTTGGATTCTTTTGCTTCGCTTTGGAAAATATTTTTTTGCAAATCAAGTAAATTTCTTCCAGGTCATTATCAGTTTCAGTCGGCAAACCAACCATAAAGTAAAGTTTAATGGTCTCCCACCCCGCTTGAGCAAAGCTTTCCGTTGTTCTAAGAACTTCTTCATCAGTTATTTTTTTATTTAAAACATTTCTCAAGCGCTGGCTGCCGGACTCAACTGCAATAGTAATTCCACCCTTCCCTGTTAATCTCATGCAATCAATCATATCCTTTTTAATTGTTCCCGGCTGCAGCGACGGCAAAGAAAGAAAAACATTAGATGAAGAAAAAGAGCTAATGAATTCCGGAAGCAGTCTGCCTATTTTAGAATAATCTCCCGAGCTTAACGAAAGAAGGGAAATCTCGCCACAACCTGCTTTTTCTATAGAGCTTGCTGAAAGCTCTAAAATCTTTTCGACTGTTCTTTCTCTAACAGGACGATATGTAAATCCAGCCTGACAAAATCGACAGGCCTGAGTACAACCTCTGTCTATTTCTATAGAAATCCTGTCATGAACCAATTTAGCAAAAGGCACTACCGGCGCCACCGGATAGTCTGCCTTATCCAGATCCAGCAAAATTCGTTTTTCGACTTTTGCATACCTTTTATCTTCAGGCTCAATTTGCTTAATACTCCCATCTTCAAAATATTTAATTTTAAACATTGAAGGAACATAAATTCCCTTAATTTCCGTTAATCGCCGGAGGATTTGATTTTTTGTTTCCTTTTTCTTTTTAGACGTAGCAAACAGTTCAAGAATTTCAATAATAACTTCCTCTCCATCGCCAACGATGAAGCAATCGAAAAAATCTGCAAGTGGCTCAGGATTGTATGAGCATGGACCACCACCTATAATTAGCGGATGCTCCTCACCTCTGTCTTTTCTTAAAAGCGGGATATGTCCTAAATCCAATATATTGAGAATATTGGTGTAGCTCATTTCATAGGGTATTGTGAAACCGATAATATCAAATTTATTTAAAGGCAACTTGTTTTCTAAACTTGCCAGAGACATACATTTTTCTCTCAACAACTCTTCATAATCAAGATCCGGCGCAAAAACTCTTTCCGCGGCAAATTCTTCTCTTTTGTTAATAATATGATAAAGAATTTTTAAACCAAGATGCGACATGCCAATCTCATACTTATCAGGGAAAACCAGAGAGATAGAAGCTTGAATCTTTTTCAAATCCTTTTTAATAGAATTCACCTCTTCTCCAATATATTGAGATGGTTTTCTAACAAAAGGAAGTAGATCTTCATAATTTAACTGGCCCTGGCTATCCATTGGAAAACCTCCTCATCCCAATATTTAAAATAATTCCAATTGCTATGTATGTTGACACAATGGAAGACCCACCATAACTCATTAAAGGAAGTGGTATTCCCACCACAGGGAACAGGCCGATAGTCATACCCAGGTTAAACACCACATAAAAGAATAATGTACTGACAATCCCTAATCCCAAAAGCATTCCGAACCGGTCTTTGACTTTGGATATAAGATCTAACGCCCTAATAAATAATAATAAATATAAAATCAATAATGCACAACTCCCGGCAAACCCCATCTCTTCTGCCAGGACAGAAAAAATAAAGTCTGTATGCTGTTCCGGTAAAAACTGTAACCTGCTTTGAGTCCCAGCCAGCAAACCTTTTCCCCAGAATCCACCAGAACCAACAGCTATTCTGGATTGCAATATATGGTAACCAGAACCAAGTGGGTCAATGTTTGGGTCGATGAGAGTTAGCAATCGTTCTTTCTGGTAATCTTTTAAAAAAAACCATGACAAAGGTAAAAATAAAATAGCGGTACCCGTTATTAAAAGAAATGTTTTCTGATGAGTTTCTACAACCAAAATCATCACAAACAAAATAAAAAGCAAGACTATTGAAGTACCAAGGTCAGGCTGTTTGACTATCAAAAGAAATGGAATAATTGTTAAAATGCCCGGGACAACAAAATCTTTTAATCTGTAATCACCAATAAGCTTTCCGCCACCAAAATATTTTGCCAGAGTAATTATAAGAATTATTTTAGCCATTTCCGATACTTGAAAAGTAAAATTTCCAATAGTCAGCCATCGTTGAGCCCCTGAAACTTTTTTCCCAAACAAGAGAACTAAAACCAGTAATATCAAAGAGAGAAAATACAGTAAGTAGGCAAACCTCGCTAAATGTCTGTAATCAAAAAGCAATACAAAAAATAAACATGCCAACCCATACGCAACCCATATAATTTGTGTCATGTAAATATTTTTTAAGCTATCACTTGCTACACCATGCATAGCGCTATAAATAAAAACGATACCTACGGATGAAATAATTAAAGTAAGAATTAGAATCGACCAATCAAAATTTGTGACTATACGGCGATCAAACATTTTTTAAAGGATATAACTGAAAGTATTTTTTTATAATTTCTCTTGCTATCGGCGCAGAGGCACTACCGCCATGCCCGCCGTGTTCAACAATCACGGAAATAGCAATTTGAGGATTTTCTGAAGGTGCAAACGCTACAAACCACGCATGATCCCTGAATTGATAAGGGGTTTCTTCTTTATTTTCTTCCTCTTCCTCGTCACTTTTCATTCGAATCACCTGAGAGGTACCGGTCTTTCCTGAAACTTTAATTCCGGGGATTCTTGCTCGGTATCCTGTACCCCTTTGTTCAATAACAACACCTGATAATGCTTTTCGGATAATATTCAAATGCTCTTCAGATACCGGAAGTTTTTTTAAAATTTGCGGGCTTGTTTTTTTTGTCACAGTTCCATCATTAGAAATAATTTTTTTAAGAACATATGGTTTCCAGAGAGTTCCGCCATTTGCAACTGCACTGATAAGGTTTGCCATCTGAAGAGGGGTTACGAGGTTATAACTTTGTCCAATCGATGCGGATATCGTTTCCCCTAAATACCACTGCTCATTTCTATTTTCAATTTTCCAGGTGGTGGAAGGAACCAATCCCTTTTTTTCTTCCGGCAGCTCAAATCCAGCTTTTTGCCCAAGCCCATATCCATAAGCGTACCTTGCCAACTTGTCGATACCAACGCGAGACCCCAATTTGTAGAAATAAACATCACAGGATTGAACCAGGGCTTTGTGCAAATTGACTTTTCCATGACCGGTTTTTTTCCAACACCTGTATTCTCTATTGCCAAGTTTAAACCTTCCTTTACAAAAAGTCGTAAACTTTTCATCGACCATCCCTTCACCCAGCCCCGCGGATGCCGTAATGATTTTGTAAACAGAACCTGGAGCATATTGCCCCTGTATTGCCCTGTTCTGTAGGGGATGCAAGTTATCATAGATAAGCGCATTCCACGTTGCTTTAGAAAATTTTCCCGCAAACAAATTTGGATCAAAAGAAGGGCTGCTTGCCATAGCTAAAATAGCTCCTGAATTCGGGTCTAATACGGTAACCGCTCCTTCCTTTCCTACGAGTAATTTTTCCACTTTTTTTTGAATTTCCACATCAATAGTCAAAACAAGATTCTCTCCTTGTTTTGGAAAAACCTGATGTAAAATTTTAAGCTCCCTCCCGGAAGCATCTACTTCTATCTCTTTACTCCCCTTTTTACCTCGCAAGCTGCTTTCGTATATCTTCTCCAATCCATATTTACCTATATAGTCCCCTTGCCGATAGTCTGAATCATTTGCGGCAGCAAGTTGAGTTTTGCTTATCTCACCAATATAGCCTAAAACGTGGGCGGCTAACCTACCTTCTCTATAATTCCGTAACGGCTCCACTTTAAAAAAAACACCGGGTAAATCTATTTTATGTTCTTCTATAAATGCCACATCTTCCCTGCTTAAATCCCTTTCGATCAATATATCTTTATAGGAAGGCGCGCTCTTAATTGTTTGGTAGAATTCCTTTTCATCCATGCTAAGACGACGGCTGATAATTTCATAAATGCCCTTAATGTCCTTTGTGTCTTCGGGAGTAATATAAAGGTTAAAAGACGACCTTATATCAACAATCACATTATTGCCTGTATCAAGTATTTTGCCTCGATAATCCGATTGTAATACTTTTTTTGTTCGATTATTTTCTGACAACGTCTGAAGAACATCTTTTTGAAGAATTTGCAAATGCCATATTCGCAAAATTAATACTCCAAAAGAAAGAATGATCACAAAGAGAAAAAATGTTATTTTTCTTTTAATATGTTCAATCAGTAAAGGATTGTACGGCTCAAATTTCATAATAAAGCCTTCAATATTATTAAAAGGAGAAAAAACGTGGCAGTCTGCCTGGCGTTATCTAATTATTAGTTGCCCTCTAAGCCCTGCCCCTCGCCTCCTTTTTTTAAAGGAAACGACCGCTTTATTTTTAAAAATCAGCATAAATAAAGGTGCGACTATAGTTGTGTAAGCAGATGACAATAATAGCTTATTCAGCACTATTGTCACCTGTGTTTTATCTGGAATCGTCAGGAATAAAATTAGCGAGATAATGGCAGCATCAATAAGGGATGCTAAAAGTACAAAAGCAAATTGTGAAAGAGCATTTTCAAAAAAGATTTTATCTCTTAAATAGCCAAAAACAAAACCAACAACTCCTTTCGAAAAAGCATTCGCACCCAATAAATTGCTTGATAAACAATCCTGGATAAGCCCTAATCCAAATCCTGAGATTGCTCCCCTATCTTCTCCTAAATTAACACAAATAAAAAAAGTTAGTATTAAAACAATATCAGGCCTAACTCCCAGAATAGTAAAGCTGTGTAAAATAGTCGTCTGGAATACAAATAACAGAATTATAAAAAAAATATTTAATGCCACATTCATTTGAGAACAAAGACTTCTTCAAGAAATGAAATTTTAACAGATGGGGTTACAACAACATTTTTAAACAAACCTTTATTGGTCTCTTCTACCTTGCTTACTTTTCCTATCAATAAACCTTTCGGAAACACTCCACCTAAGCCTGAAGAAATAACTGATTGCCCTACCCTGATGTCAGCATCCTGCGGAATATATTTCATTTCACAAATATCACTCCCTTTTCCAATAACAACTCCTCTTGTTCGTTTCTCTTGATCTAAAGCATCTACCGCGCTTCTCACATCAGTAATCAAAAGAACTTTCGAGTAATATGGAACCGTTTGAATAATATGTCCCACCAGTCCCTCGTGAGAAACTACCGCCATATTTTTCTTTAAGCCGTCATTAGATCCTTTATTTATTGTAATCATCTTAGACCAGCTGATAGCGTCCGAACCTACCACAGATGCTAAAATCATTTCTCTGTCTGATCCCGATTTGTATTTCAGCATTTTGCTGAGACGTTCAAAAGATTTTTTTTGCTCAGTATATTTCAGGACCTCATGATTTAACTTATTAATCTCTTCTTTGAGATATAGATTGTTTTTTCTGACCTGGGTTAATGAAATATAATTGTTCCATGTATCTTGAACCTTTTTTATCGAATAAAAAAATATCGACTGAAATGGAGAAACAATAGAAACAACTGCTGTCTCTAGAAAGGTCGGACTTTTGATTTTAGTGCTTATCGAGATAATCAGAAGGGAGAAAAAACATATAAAGACAAAAACTAAGAACTTTTTTTTTTGTGTATATCATTCCTCATACTGAAACTTTCTTTAGAAGTTCTATTTCATCAAGAACTTTCCCGGTTCCTAATACAACCGCAGAAAGGGGGTCTTCTGCCAGGCTTATAGGTAAGCCTGTTTCTTCCCGAAGAAGAACATCCAGTCCCTTGATCATTGAACCTCCGCCGGCAAGAACAATACCTTTATCAACAATATCAGCCGCTAATTCCGGTGGTGTTCTTTCCAGGGTTATCTTTACGGCATCAATAATCATATTAACGGTTTCCGACAATGCCTCACAAACCTCGTCTTCTGTAATGAGGAGTGTTTTAGGAATACCTGCCACAAGATCTCTTCCTTTTCCTTCAAGTGAATCATTGTTGCCTGTGGGATATTCAGTACCAATTTTAATCTTTAAATTCTCCGCTGTTCGCTCTCCTATAAGGAGGTTGTATTTTTTCTTGATATAATTGACGAGTGCTTCATCCATTTCATCTCCGGCAACTCGAACAGATTTGCTAAAAACGATACCCGACATGGAAATAACAGCAACTTCAGTAGTCCCACCGCCAATATCTACAATCATATTTCCCGATGGTTCCTGAACAGGAAGACCAACTCCAATGGCTGCTGCCATCGGTTCCTCAATCAAATAGACCTCCCGTGCGCCCGCTGATTCCGCTGAATCTCGAACAGCTCTTTTTTCCACCTGTGTGATTCCAGACGGAACCGCAATAATGATCCTTGGCCTGACAAGAGCTTTCCGGTTATGCACTTTCTGGATGAAGTGCCTGATCATGGCTTCTGTTATTTCAAAGTTTGCGATTACGCCGTCCTTCATCGGCCTGATTGCCTGAATGTTACCAGGAGTTCTACCCAGCATCTGTTTGGCGTCTGCCCCTACCGCAAGTACCTGGCCGCTTCCTGCATGAACAGCGACAACCGATGGTTCTCTTAATACTATGCCCTTCCCTTTCACATAAACTAAAGTATTAGCAGTACCAAGATCTACTGCCAGGTCATTTGAAAACATGCCGCCAATTATATTAAAAACCACTTTTGCTCTTTCTCCTTAATTTAATTTTTGACGTTTCAATATATCAACAGGTTTCAGAAATATCAATATTAAAAAAAAATCATTTTGTTCTTTTTTTAATCAAAAAGAAAAGTCTCCCTTCTCTATTCATGGCGCCCGCCAGCTTTGACGGCTCTTTTCCCGTACCAAAAAAAATATCTACACGTCCTGGTCCTTTGATTGCTCCACCTGCGTCCTGGGCTACTACAAATCGTGAAATCTTTTTCCATCCTGTAACATTCCCTTCCACATCCGTTACAGGTATCTCTGTTTCAATATAGGCCAACCCACCTTTTGGAAACATTCTCGGATCCGATGCAATAGACCTTTCTGCTGTTACCGGAACTCCTGTGCTCCCTATCGGTCCCTGCTCCACAACTCTGAAAAACACATAACTCTCATTGTAGAAAAGAACTCTCTCTATCTCCTCAGGATGAGATTTCAGATACTCACGGATTGCTTTCATTGACATCAGCTCTTTAGGTACCTTCCCCTCCTTGATCAAAAACCTGCCTATGCTTCGGTATTGTCTTCCATTCGCTGCAGCATAATTAACGTTTACTTTAGAACCATCCGGCATCTCTATTATGCCTGAGCCCTGTATATGAAGAAAAAAGGCATCTACCGGATCAGACAACCAGGCAATTTCAAGCCCCTGCCCTGAAAGAAAACCAGAGAGGTCAATTGATTTTCTATCATGGTATGGAACCACGGCCCCGTCTTTTATACGCGCAATGATTTTTTTTCCTTTAAAACCTCGCTTAAAATCTCCAAGGTTGATTTCAATTAAATCATCCGGTTTACTATAAATTGGATATTGGTAAGCATCTGTCTTTTTGAAATTCCCCTTTATAACCGGCTCGTAATACCCGGTAAAAAGCACCTTTCTTGTGTTATCAAACCCAACAGAAGTATAAATATTGAAATCTCTTGCTATCCTGTAGTTAAAGTCCGATCTATCTTCAGACTTTTTTAAAATCGAAATGAAATGTCTAAAAGATTCCTTGATCTCTTCAACACTGTATTTTTGATTTCCATACGTGAAAACCCTGTCTGCAGGGAGTCGATTTAAAAACTTGTTATTTTTTTCAATAGCAGAGAGGAGTGACTCCATCTCCAAATCATCATAGAAATTAGGACGGCCCCACCAACCGATCTTTTTTAATCCATCAGAGGGGGGCAATTCATCGGCAGGCTTAAAATAAGAAGCACAACCGCCAAGGAAAGAAATATAAAATATGAGCAGGAAAAATTTGAAACTCCATGCTGCAAAACCAAAGGGAATACGCTCGCTAAACAGATTCCAAAATGGATTTAAAAATCTACGGGACATAATTAATAAAATCTTTTAAAAAATGAACATTCTCTACCATTGGTGAAGCTAAAAAACGACTAATAACAACGACCGCGAGATTCTTCGCTTCGCTCAGAATGACAAGCGAAGGACTCAGACCTGTCCTGAACAAAGTGAAGGAATGACAATCTAAAACCTCTCACGTGTCATTCTGAGGGAGCGTAAGCGACCGAAGAATCTAATTTTTTGCAACATTAAGGTAGAGTATGATTTATTTTAAGTTCGCTCGCTAAGCACTTTCAATATGATATAATTTTTTTATCGAATTGTATAAAGGTTTCTTCATGAAAAAAATCTTTTTCTTTAGTTTATTTTTTTTTACTCTGCTCGGCTGTGGCACTTCCACGGACAGGGATATGACAGCCTGTTTCATCATCATTCCAAACAATCTTGAATTTGTGCGAATTTCTTATTACTACATTAACAATATTGCTTATGGCGACGAAGATCCTCTCCAATATGTCGTTGAGATAGAAAACGATTCCAATCAGCCTTTGAATGATTTATACCTTACCATTAACTACAAATGGAGGGCTCCTTTAAAAGACATACATTATTATCAAGGCTTTTTAAAAGGCTACAAGCCTTTTGGACAATCCTCATTTCCTGAAAAAAATAAACTGCGATTCACATTTAATAAAAAATCATCAAACCGTTTGGTATTTACTGATTCAGACGGCAAACATATGTCTGATCTCACTTTTTTTCATTCCCTTCACCTGAAAACAGACCAGGGGTCTGGAACCTGGGGTTTCCCTGATCCATAGTTGTATCACTTAAAAAATACACATATACTCTTTGTTGAATGGCATCTTCATTTAAAGAAAAAGCATTAAATTGGAACCGCCCTTACTGGCCAGGCCTGTTAATAATTGTTCTCCTGACCTTCCTTGCTTATTCACCTGCATTAAATGGCGACTTCCTTTGGGATGATGACCTGCATATTACAAAAAAAAAAACCGTCATAGGTGAAGAAAGCTTCAAACGAATTTGGACAACTTCGGATGCCGTTTATTACCCGCTTGTCCTCACAACTTTCTGGGTAGAGTGGCGGTTATGGAACGGACAACCAATGGGGTTCCACATTGTTAATGTGCTGCTTCATGCAATAAATGCAGTCCTACTATGTTTTTTATTCCAACAATTGGGTATTAAGTGGGCATGGCTGGGAGGAGCAATTTTTGCGTTGCACCCCGTTCATGTCGAATCTGTGGCATGGATTACAGAACTTAAAAATGTTCAGTCAGGCTTTTTTTACCTTTTAGCTTTATTATTTTATCTCAGGTTTCTCGACAACCGGAAAAAACAGTGGTACTCAGCCACATTAATAATGTTTCTGGCAGCGCTTCTCAGCAAACCTTCAACAGTAATGCTGCCTGTAATTCTGCTCATTATTCACTGGTGGTTAAACCGTTCTTTGCAAAAAAAGGACATTTTTTATATCGTACCTTTTTTTGTTTTATCCGCCTTAGCCTCTTTATGGACTATATGGGAACAGCAATATCATTCAGGAGCCATAGGTTCCGAATGGTCTATTGGACTGTTTGAGCGAATAGCAATAGCCGGGTATAATATATGGTTTTATATCTCCAAGTTGATATTCCCGTATAATCTTATGTTCTTTAATCCTCACTGGTCAATTGATCCAACATCAATCAACTCCTATTTTCCATTAGCGCTTTTAATAGTTCTTTGCGCTGTGCTTTTACGGAAGTACAAAACATGGGGAAAACCTGTACTTATTGCAGCAAGCTACTTCATTATTACCCTGTTTCCTATCCTCGGTTTTTTTAATTTCTACTTTATGCGTTACTCTTTTGTAGGCGATCACTTCCAGTACCTTCCCAGTATGGGAATAATCGCGTTAATTACGTCCGGAGCTGCCTTGCATTTTGAAAAATGGGATTTGGCGCAAACGAAAAAGACATTTAGCTGGCAAAAAGCAGGGGCGGGTATGGGACTGGCAGTGTTATTAATCTTCACGGTATTGACATGGAAGCAAGGACATATATATAAAGATTTGGAAACCCTTCTAAGGCATTCTATCGATAAAAATCCAAAAGCGTGGATGGCTCATAGCAACCTTGGTATGATGTACGCGGAAAAAGGATTGTTGGATAAAGCGTTATTTGAATTTAAAGAGACAGTCAGGATTTACCCTGAGCACTCAGCAGCCCATAATAGCCTTGGAAACATATATCTTCTTCAAAAAAAATATGTACTGGCTAATGAGAAGTACAGGGATGCCTTAAAATTCGCCCCTGAGGACAAAGGTTTTCTATACAATCTGGCGCTCTCTTATGAGGGTGTGGGAAATTTAAAATTGGCCAGGGAGTATTATAAAAATATTCTTGAAAACGCTTCCCCTGCGGAAAATCAGGATATGATTAAAGAAGTTAAAAATCGTTTTTTAAACTTGCAAAGAAAACAATATAAATAAATTTGCACTGAAATCCAAAAGCCACAATCCTCAACCTAAAATCAAACTACATTTCCACCCCATCAATCTTTGTAAAACAAAAGGGACATTTTGAATTTTTTATTTTGTTCTGTATCACAGAAAAACCATATCTTTCGATTAAAAGTTTTTTACATTTGTAGCAGTAACTGTTTTCTCCTTCGTTTCCCGGGACATTGCCCGCATAGACATACCGTAAGCCTTCTTCAAAACCGATCTCCCTTGCTTTCTTTATGATAGATAAGGGGGTCCTTGGAAATTGAGTCATTTTATATGTGGGATGATAAGCGCTGATATGCCAGGGAATCCCCTGGTCGACACCATATATAAATTTTGCTATTTCTCTTAATTCTTCTTCTGAATCATTTTTTGTCGGAATAATCAGGGTTGTTACTTCTATCCACATCCCCATCTCTTTTAAAAACTTAATTGCGTCCAAAACAGGAGCCAGTTTCGCCTTACAAACCTTTTTATAAAAATCTTCCCTGAAGGATTTCAGATCAACATTAGCCGCGTGAAAAAAGGGTTTCACCTGCTCCATAACCTCTTTAGTCATGTATCCGTTCGTAACCATAATGTTTTTTAATCCATTTTTAGACGCGATAACCGCCGTGTCATAAGCATATTCCATAAAAATTGTCGGTTCAGTGTAAGTGTAGGATACACTTTCGCATTTACTGCTTATAGTCATGTCCACTATTTGCTGTGGAGAAACATCTTCTCCAAGAATCTGCTCCTGGTCTTTGGGCATCTGGGAAATGTTGGCGTTCTGACAATGAAGGCACTGGAAGTTGCACCCAACCGTAGAAACAGAAAAAGAAGATTTCCCCGGTTGAAAATGGAATAGGGGTTTTTTTTCTATAGGATCCGCATGATGGGCTATAAGTTTTTTATAAATAAGAGTATAAAGAGTCCCTTCCCTATTCTCTCTGACACCGCATATTCCTTTTTTCCCATCTCCAATTTTACATGTATGCGCGCAAAGATAGCAGAGGACTCTATTCTTATCCAGCTTTTTATAATATCTTGCTTCCATAAGAGAGACAATTTCCTGGATTATTAAAAGATGGCACTGATTTTTGTGTCTATAGATAGGATAACAGGGTAGGCAAAACCTTTCAATCGTGCGTTAAAATCTTGTCAGCAGTGAAAAATTCAGCAAAAAATATTTTCTTGTCAGTTATTTGTCATGGGCTAAGCGAAAGCCGATGTATGGATTACGAATGATTGGATAGTACCTGGATCGCATAGCGGCACGAATATCCATCGGTTTAGATCCCCATGAACCGCCCCGAATAACCCGGTAATTGCCGCTGTCCGGTCCTTCAGGATTAAGCCGGAGGCTGTTACTATAATAGTCCCCATACCGGTCAGATACCCATTCCCATACATTGCCAGCCATGTCATATAAACCTAAACTATTCGGTTTGAATGATTTAGCAGGTGCTGTATTTTTATAACCATCATTCTGATTTTTCGTTTTCCAGGCAAGTTCACAGTTCTCATCACAAAAGTTAGCATATTGAGATAAATCTCTTTCATCAGAAAAACCTGCCCACTTTACTCTCTTTCCCATATCTCTTGCTGCATACTCCCATTCCGCTTCGGTCGGTAGGCGGTAATTCCTAGTGGTTTTTTTGTTTAGCTTTTTGATAAACTCCTGCACATCATTCCAGGAAACACTTTCCACAGGACAATCACCTCCACAGTTTTTAAATTCTGATGGATTTTTCCCCATCACTTCCTGCCATTCTCCTTGTTTAACCTCATGCTCTCTCAAAAAAAAATCGTCAACGCAAACCTCATGAACAGGCTTTTCATTATCATATTTTTCTCCAAACTGGTCTCCCATTTCAAAGCAGCCTCCCTTGATAAAAACCATGCCTTTTGAATAATCCTGTTCCAACCTATTTTCCCCTATAACTATTGCGGACAAAGGACCATAAAGAAAAAATAAGAAAATTATACTGCTGATTGCTTTTTTCATAGAGATTCCTCTTTTAAAGTTTACAACGGATTAATGCTGGACGGCAAAGAGCAAATACAAAACAAACGGATATGACCTCTTTAAAATTAATAACATCTTATAACCAAAGGGATTGAGAATTGACTTATAAATCAACCTATGCTTAAATTTTTAGAAGAGGCTAAGAAAGTTTATATGAAGAAAAATTTAAATTCTAAAAAAGCTCCTGCAAGTTTTAAGGATAATGTTATATCTGCAATAGCAGAAGAAATAATTATTATTTTTGAAGTGGGAGTTAAAACTATTGATAGACAAAGTAAGATGCTGATTTTGTCTGTCAGTAAAGCCGCCTGTAACTTGTTGCATTATACCAAAGAAGAGCTTATTGGCCGTCCCATAGATGATATTTTTGTGGATTCAAATGAAGCTGAATCTTTGTTAAAAGAATCATTAGATTGTGGAGTCGCGTGCGCTGAGAAAAAAGCGCTTAAAACTAAATCGGGCAAAAAAGTCTATGTGTTGTTTTCTTCTTGCGCGAAGTGTAGTAAAGCAAGCACGGCACAAGAAATAATTCTAGTTGGACAGAATATAACCAACCAAAATGAAGCGGAAGAAGCCCTGTCGGACCAAACGAAATTATTGCAGTCTATTCTAAACAACATGGCGGACGGAGCTGTTCTGGTAGATAAAAAAGGCTATTTGCTGGCTTTCAACCCCGCGGCGGAGAAAATTCTTAGACTGGATTTAACTCAAAAAGATGTGTTAAGCAACCGAGAAGGTTTTTTCCTGCCTGATAAAAAAACTCCTTTCCCCAATCAAAAACGTCCTTTGATTCGCGCAATCAAGGGGGAAGATGTGAATAAATGCGAAGTTTTTGTGAAGCATGAAAGACTGCCTGATGGAATTTTTATTAGCATCAATGCAAGACCTCTTCGAAATGATAGGGGTGAGATAACCGGTGGAGTAGCTGTTTTTGATGATATTACAGAAAACAAACTGGCATCGGCATCTTTGCGTGAAAGTGAAGAAAGGTTTAGAGCGCTCCTTGATGGGACATTTGAAGGGATTTTAATTTATGATAAAGGGAAAATAATGGCTGTAAATAACGCGGCAGCCGAGCTTTTTGGATTTGATGTTGAACAAATGAAAGGCATGAATATTATTGATCTGGTTCTCGATGAAAACAAAGCTGATATAACGAAGAAACTTACCCTGGTAAAGCAAAACCCGGATGTGGATTTTGGAAAGTTTGAAACAAAGATCCGGGGAAAAAATAATGAAGTATTTGATATCAAAGTTTATGGAAGGAGTCTGGTTTTTAAAGGCAAAAAAGTTAGAGTTGTAGCAATTCGCGATATCACCCGGCAAAAAAAAGCTGAAAAGGAGCTGCAATATCGAATGGATCTTGAAAATCTTATCACCAATATTTCTACCAGCTTTATTAATCTTACTCCTGATGAAATTGAATGCGGTATCAGTACCGCGTTAAAAAAAATCGGAGAATTTGCCGGTGTCGACAGAAGTTATATATTTCTATTTACCGAGGACGGGAAAAGGATACATAATTCCTACGAATGGTGCGTTGACTCTGATTGTGTAAAACCCCATATGAAACACGCAGAGGAGATTGATTTATCAAAATTCCCATGGTTTTATAAAAAATTAACAGAGTTTGAACAAGTTTACCTGCCAAGCCTGGAGAAACTACCTGAAGAGGCAAAGATCGAAAGAATGCATTTGGAAGAAGAAGGTGTTCTTTCCCTGTTAATGATTCCCATGGTACATGGAAAATCTTTGAAGGGATGTCTGGGATTTAATGCAATACGGGCACCAAAAGAGTGGTCTGAAGACATTTTTGCACTGCTGAAAATTACCGGTGAAATTTTTGTAAATGCTTTAGAACATAAAAAAATGTTAAATGCCATAAAAAAAGCAAAGGAAGATCTGGAACAAAAGGTTGAAGAACGCACAAAAGAATTAAAGGAAAAACAGGTGCAGTTGATTAATTCTGAGAAGATGGTCTCTCTTGGACAACTTGTCGCAGGAGTCGCGCATGAAATTAACACTCCCCTGGGAGCGCTTAATAGTAATAATGATATATTCATCCGGTCAATAGAGAAGATGAAACGAATAATTCCGAGCTTAAAAAATCAGGACAATGAACTGGATTATTCGGATTTCGACAAGTTAATTAAAAAGATTGAAGAGCTTAACCAGGTTAGCAAAATGGCGGCTGAAAGAATAATTAATATAGTAAATAATTTGCGAAAATTCGCCCGTCTCGATCAGGCGGTGAAAGACAGGGTAGACATTCATTCCGGAATAGAAAGCACGCTCACACTTGTGCACCATGAATTAAAAAATCGGATTAAAGTGCACAAGGAATATGGAAAACTTCCTCCTGTGAGTTGTTATCCAAATCAACTAAATCAAGTTTTCATGAATATTTTTATTAATGCCAGCCAGGCAATTGAG
>MPLX02055036.1_pt1 | contig 24835 bp, 20 predicted proteins | sample 1617341 | NCBI WGS metagenome assembly MPLX02 (sample SAMN05944804, study PRJNA350692) | marine metagenome | biome: marine; feature: ODZ; material: water; isolation source: 120 m water sample filtered on 0.2 um supor filter | place: Pacific Ocean | collected 2012-04-08 | depth 120m m | reverse complement strand
GGGGGCATCGCCCCCTCTTTTTTTGGTCTTGGGTATAGACGAGGCGCTCTGAGGCGCCAGTCAGTGTTAGTGCGTTTCTTTGTCGCCAAAGCCGGCTAATAACAGCCCGTTGATAAAGGGCTCGATATTCCGTGGATCCTGATAGGGCTGGAATTTCCGGCTGTCGTTCACCGTATAGCCCGGTACCTCGGCCATCACAGCGTCGCGCTCGGCGGCCGCTTGGCCTACATATTGCTGGCTTCGCGGGAAATTTCAGTACGGGCTTTGGCACTGGGGGCGAGAGGTGCAAGATTTTGCAAGACCTCGTGGTCGCCGCGATAGGCATTGGCGCGCATCTGGGCGCGGATAGGTTCCATCACGCAACTCCTTTCACGCGATTGACCATGCCGAATAAGTCGCGCGGATCATCGGGGTCGGCCAGCAGATCCAATTGGACAAAATGTCCAGTACGCTCCAATTGATCGCGGCGTATAGGAACTATAAACACGGTCTTCGATAAATAACCAAGGTATTGGGGGATTGCTGTTGGGGGAACTGAGGCTGTTAGCGACATGGTCCGGGGAGGATGGGGGCGAAATTATGCACTATATATGATGCCTGGAACTGGAGTTCCGGGTGTTTTCTGGCGTCAGACTGAACAAGGCTCTGCTGTATTGAGGAACGGCGTCTATGGGAGAGCGGGGCAGTTCAGATAGTGTTGAACAGGCCGGTCTGGGGCGGCGCCCGGGGTTTGGGTAATGCTGCGGGTGCGGTTGCCGGCGCGATGGCGTCCATGTGGGTGAGTATTTTCCGGATGACGTCAGGATCTTCGATGCAGGCGATGATCTTCATGGTAGCGCCGCAGGTCTGGCAAGTCTTGATATCGATGTTGAACACGCGCTTGAGGCGCTGCGCCCAGGCCATGACGACATGGCGTTCGGCAGGTGTCCGTTCTGTAAGAGCATCGGCAGTATTGGGATTGCATCCCTTGCCCCGGCCGGCCGGCGTGATCAGTGCCCGGTGATTGCTGTTGGGGGCGAATACGCCATGGAAGCGGGTAAGATTGACGCGAGGCTTGGGAATTAGTGCAGCGAGCCGGGCGATGAAATCCAGCGGTTCGAAGATCACATGGGAGTTGCCATCGTGCCAGGGGTTCTTGAGAGAGTAGCGGACCTGGCCGTGTTCAGTCAGTGACAGGTGGAATAAAGATTCCCGACGAGATGTCGATTACCGGTTTCGATGATCTCGATATGAGTTCGCAAATAAACCCGACGCTGACTACCATACACGTGCCATCAGCTGAGATGGGTGAAAATGCGGCTGGATATCTGGTGGCGCAAATCGGGCAGCGGCCTCTTGAACCGCCCGCTGAGATAGAGGCCAAATTAATGGTAAGGGAAACTACGGCAAAGCCGCAGAGTAAACTCTGATCAGTAGAAAATAAAGTTAGAAAAGGCGAACGATTTACTGCCTCGGCTTATCAAAACTCCGTCATGACGGGGGTATTCGCGGACAGTAGGCTGCGCAACTGTTTTGGATCGCTCCCGGCCTCTGGTGCAGTCGATTTCTGTGTCAGCTCTCCTCGATAAGTGGACATCACCCACAAATCCCGCCGAGAGGTAATCTCCGGCCACTATCCGTCACTCTGGCGAAAGCCGGATTGTGCATGGCCTTGAAATAACCGACCGGAATGCGCAGACACGGGCTTAAGTCGTTACCGCCGGCCTCGAGTAACAACACCTTGTGCGACGGATTTGCCGACAGCCGGTTCGCGAGCACGTAGCCAGCCGATCCGGCGCCAACGCCGATGTAATCGAATTGAACCACGAGCGCCTTGTCGTTAGTAGGATTCGATTCAACGATGTAATAAAAGATTCTAAAATGGCACAAATATCCTTGTTTAAGGCTAATTGGCAAATCTGTTAGGTGGTTTTGTTCCGAAAACCCTTCATAAAGTTTGGTATTCAGGGTATTGGGGACGAAATTAAAGTGTTTCAGCTCTGTTATTTAGACGCAAAAAGCAGTACCATCGATAATGGAAGTCTCATTTAAGCTATTTTTTGTAATTTAGGCTTTATCGATTTCCGGCATTGAACTCGGGTCGGACCGCCGGCCTAATTAGCTCCGAGGCGCTGCCTTCAACCTCGCGACGCATAAAAAATGAAGGCTTTCTTACATTAAAGAGGACTAGAAATGATCAAACTAAAATATGTTGCTGGCTGTGCAGCAGCCTTGGCACTCATGGCATCTCCTGCCATGGCGGCTGACAAGGTCTTACGTATCCAGTCGGTGCTACCGACCTCAGCTGACGAAGTCGTTATGGTGAAGGAGTTCGGTAAAGACGTCGCAGCACTGACCGGTGGGTCGCTCACCGTCGAAGTACTGCCGGCAGGCGCTGTTGTTGGACCACGAGACATCATTGATGCTGTCGACGCGGGGCTCGTTGAAGGTGGCTTTGCCTGGACACACTATTGGGGTGGCAAGCACGTTGCGGCTAACCTGTTCGGGGCGCCTGTTGCGGGTGCCGGTGTAGGTCTCGATAACATTGCGTTCCTGAGCTGGTTCCAGTACGGCGGTGGTAAGGAGCTATATGACCGCCTGTGGGATGAAATGGGCGTGAACGTCAAAGGTTTTATGCTACAACCAGTAGGCCCTGAGGCACTTGGCTGGTTCCCAAAGCCTATCAAATCAATGGATGACTTCCGTAAATTACGCTTCCGTGCACCTCCGGGCATGGTTGGTGCCGCATACGCTGCAATCGGCGTTCCAGCGGTTGCTATGGGCGGCGGCGACATCCTGCCAGCGCTTGAGAAAGGCACCATCGACGCAGCCGAGTGGTGTTGCCCCAAGCCTGACTCCGTCTTTGGTTTTCAGAAAGTGCTAAAACACTACTACCTCCAGGGTCTGCACCAGGTGACCGTGAACGCGGACATGTATGTGAATGGCGATTTCTACAGATCGCTGAGCCCGATTGAGCAGAAAGCACTGGAAGTGGCGGCAAACGCATCTCTGTCAAAATCCTTGTCCTACCGAATCTATGAGAACGGTAAGGCGCTGAAAGATCTGACTGATAATCACGGTGTTATCCTGGAAGATACTCCAGCGGATTACTTCACAGAATACATGGCGGCCGCTAAGAAGTCGCTCGAAGCCGCTGCGGCAGAAAACGAGTTCTTCGCAGAAGTGTGGCAGTCCCAAAAGGATTTCGCGGACACCGTAGTACCATTCTGGTCTGGTGCTCAAACCTCAAACGCAAGTTTGGGTCGCGCACACGCAGATACACTGAAATAGCAAAGTCTTCAAAGCGAGGCCCGTCAGGGTCTCGCTTTGAAGTTTCCATCAGGTTTTGTGGACCTGTCTAAATAAATAAGAGCCCAAAATAGGCACAAACACAATGGCGGAGTAAGGGCATGACTGAAGAAGAGGTAAATCCGGAAGATTTCGAGATTCCGGACGAACTGATTGCGGAGCGTCGTGCCGAGACACCGGGTGAAACGCCAGAGGATATGACTGCCTGGCAACGCCCGATAACCGCAGCGATTGACGTCATTAATTACCGGGCGGGCCAGATTATTGCCCTGCTCATGGTACCGCTCATTGTAGTAGTGGTGCTCGAAGTCATTTCACGAAATTCCTTTGCGATCTTGCAAAATGCCGGGTTCGAAAATCTCGCCCGAACCTTTGGACTAGGCCCCACGCTCTGGGTGTATGACACCAGCCGTATGATAGCCGGGGTGCTCTTCATGGCGGCCGCGGGCTATGGCCTGATGCGCGGCGTTCATATTCGCGCCGACTTTCTCTATCGAAACTGGTCGGCAAAGACACAGGCGACAGTGGATGCGACACTGTACCTGCTGTTCTTTATGCCTTCGATGATCTTCTTCACCGTTATCGCCTCAGAGTTCTGGTGGGTCGCCTTTTCAAGAGGTGAAACTATGCAGGTCGACAGTGCCTGGGGTCCACTTTTGTGGCCCGCGCGATTAGCGATGCCAGTCGGCGCCTTCCTCTTGATGCTGCAAGGCCTTCCTGAGATTTTCCGCGCATTTCACAAGATGGGTAAAGAGCGAGAGCGTTGGTTCGTACGCGCTTTGCCTGTCTATTTAATCGCACTGATCTGGCTTGTTCTGGCGGTGTTCCAATCGGGCATCGTGCCCGGTGGCGAATTATTTTCCGACCTCATGTCTGCCCGCCCGGACATGGACAAGGCTACCATCGGATTGATCATGCTGGGAGCCATGCTCTTCGTGATCTTTATCGGCTTTCCAGTTGCGTTCACGTTGATCTTCCTTGCCTTTATCTTTGGCATTTGGGGCGCCAACTTCAAGTTGACCACTCTGTTGATGACCCTGAACACAAACTCCACCATGTTGAGCGATCAGCTCATGGCGGTGCCGCTCTTTGTCCTGATGGGGATCGTTATGGAAGCGGCAGGTTTGATGGACCGACTGTTTGCGTCGATCCAGATGATCATGTCCCGTGTCCGCGGCGCACTGTTCATCGCCGTGCTGATCGTATCCACGATTTTTGCGGCAGCCACTGGTATTGTCGGTGCTTCAGTGACCCTGCTTGGGATCATGGCAGGCGCGACCATGAGCCGCTCTGGCTATAATGTCCAGCTTGCGGCAGGAACCATCACCGCCGGCGGCACATTGGGCATTTTGATCCCGCCCTCGATTATGCTGATCGTAATGGGACCTGTTCTGGAGGTCTCAACTCTCGATCTCTTCCGTGGTGCTTTTATTCCCGGTGCCCTGCTGGCTAGTCTTTATTTGATCTACACGCTTGGACGCTGCTGGCTGAATCCCTCTCTCGGACCAATTTTGGCAGAAGGGGATCAACCGAAGACGTCGGCATTTTATGGCGCTGAGGTGGCGCTGATCTGCCTGGGCGTTTTGACCGTCTGCCGAGTCTTTGGCCTTGCCATGGGCGGTGTTTTTGGCGGTGTGATGCCATTTGGCGGCTTGATCGTTTTGGCCATAACCTGTGCCGTAGCCTATGCTGCATATCGACGATTGAATGTACTCAGGATCGTGCTTCCGATCGCGGTAATCTTCCACTTCTATATGATTGTGGCGAATATAGGCGAGGACGGTAGCCTACCGATCTGGTCGATGACCTTTGCTGCATTCACCCTGCTGCTGGCGTATCTGGGACGGCCAATTTATAGTACCGAGTCAGACGCCGGGTTTCATTTCTCGGATCTCTGGGATGAGTTCTTTGGCGGGCTAATGCCGCCGACAATCCTGATTTCTTTTGCTTTGGGGTCGATTCTCCTTGGCCTGGCAACACCTGCTGAAGCCGCAGCGATGGGCGCCTTTGGCGCCATCTTGTTATCTGTTGTTTACCGCAAGTTCTCCATGTCCAGTTTCTTTGACAGTCTGGTCAAAGCCCTGGAGATCACGGTTTTGATTATGTTCCTGGTTGCTGCATCGAACTTCTTTGGCGCTGAATTCAGTGCCCTGGGCACGCCAAAGATGATGACCGAGATGCTACTAGGCCTGGATATGTCGCCTTACTTGATATTGTTGGTGATCATGGCATTGATCTTCTTGCTCGGATGGCCACTGGAGTGGGTACCCATCGTTCTGATCGTTGTGCCAATTTTGCTGCCGACGGTTGAGGCGTTGGAGATCCACGGGCTGGTTCGCTACGACCTGATGGTCTGGTTTGGTATTCTGGTCGCGGTGAACCTGCAGACCGCATGGCTATCCCCACCTGTGGCCTTGTCAGCCTACTTCCTGAAGGGGGTCGTGCCGAATTGGGATCTAAAAGACATCTATCTCGGCATGATGCAGTTCATGGTGATTCAACTTGTCGGTCTCATCCTGCTGTTTGTCTTCCCTCAACTGGTGCTTTGGTTACCCAAAGTAATGTCGGGTGGGTAAATCATTGCACATCTCCTACAACTCAAGTGCCTGGCACGCTAATATCTATCCTGGCAAAGGCTGGCGGCTATGAAACGCGAACGTGGTTCCCCGATCGATCGGGTGCTGGATATTCTTGACACCGTCGCCGCATCGACGAAGCCGCTTAGCGCAACCGATATTAACGAGGCGCTGAATCTGCCCAAGGCAACCGCACACCGGCTCTGCGCCAAGCTCGAAGCGCGGGGATACCTACTTAAGAGGATCGATGGTAAAAGTTATCAGCCCGGCAATTGTCTTTTTGATGTTGCTGTCGGAGTCCTGGCTAACTCTCGTTTCGGTGCGACACGCCACGCTATATTGACCGAGCTGTCAGAAAAGGTCGGTGAAACCTGTAATATCGCCTACCCCGATGGTCTGTACATGGCCTATTCCGATCGAGTTGAAACCAAAGCACCATTGCGGCTGCAGTTTCCAATCGGGACGCGGGTTCCACTTTACTGTACCGCGAGTGGCAAACTTTACTTGAGTACGCTGCCAAAATCCCGGCGCAAGGCGGTTATCAATAAGTTAAAGCTTGAGGCTCGCGCAAAAAACACGATTACCAATCCCGACATGCTGCTCGCCGAAATCGATAATGTGAAACGGCAGCAGGTCTCAATAGATAACCAGGAATTGTACGATGACATTGTCGCCATCGCGGTACCGATTACGGACAAACAAGGGCGATTCTACAGCTCGCTTGCAATTCAGGCCCCGGTGTCGCGTATCTCTATCCATCAAAGTGATCGCTACGTACCAATTTTGCGTGAGGCGGCCAACGATTTAGCGATGCTGGCCGAAGACGAGTAGGTTGATGAGATAAGTTCCGCCCGATTGTTGGCATACTGCGCTGTATCATGAGTTGCAAGTAAGCGCCATATAAAGGGGGCCTATCATGGATTGGTTTTCATCATGGGCTTGATTTATGTAATTGCACTGGATTAACTCGCTTCTTTCGCAGTCGAATATTCAGAGTCTCAACTAGCACAGAAAAGCCCATGGCAAAATAGATGTAGCCTTTCGGTACGTGCATATCCAATCCGTCACCGATCAGAACGACACCGACCAGAATCAAGAAACTCAATGCAAGCATTTTGATACTTGGGTGTTCGTCAACGATATCTCCGATTGTTTTGGAAGCCAGCATCATTATGCCGACTGCAATTATGATAGCGATCACCATGACAGGAACATGGTCGGCCATACCAACCGCCGTTATGACGGAATCGAGTGAGAAAATAATATCGATAACGGCAATCTGGGCTAAGATCATCCAGTAATTCGACACAGCGGTGATACGGTTCTCATCCTCTTCTGCGCCCTCGAGGCTTTCCCAAATTTCCTGAGTACTCTTCCATAACAAAAACAGGCCACCGAGTATCAAAATCAAATCCCGACCTGAAATCTCATGAGTTAGAACAGTAAAAAATGGATTGGTTAATTGCATCATCCAGGCTAATGACAACAGCAACATAATGCGAGTAATCATGGCAAACGCCAAACCCTGGATACGAGCAGCGTTCCGTCGCTCCGCTGGCAACCGACTAACTATGATAGAAATAAAAATTATGTTATCGATACCCAGAACGATCTCAAGCGCCGTAAGGGTAAGCAGAGCCAACCAGGCCTCTGGGCTTGCAATCCACTCAAACATTTATCTTTCCGAATTAAATAATTTTGGTAATCCGGTGGGCGCCTGATGCGCGCACCATTTTATTGAACATCCTGTTCTGAATTCTTTAGTTTGCCTGGTAATTTCTAATTACCCTTAAGAATCATATCTGCGGCTTTTTCTGCGATCATGATCGTTGGTGCATTGGTATTACCGGATACGATCTCTGGCATGATCGACGCGTCCGCAACACGTAGGCCTTCGAGACCATGAACTCGAAGTTGATGATCCACTACCGCCATGCTGTCGTTACCCATCTTGCAGGTACTGGTTGGGTGATAAATAGTTTGGCTATAGCGTCGCGCAGCATCCAACAACTCATCGTCAGTTTGAAATTTCTTTCCCGGGACGAATTCTTCTATCACGCAATTAGTCAATGACGGCGCTTCAGCGATTCGCCTGGCCACCTTGATACCACCGACTGCGACCTCACAGTCGCGCTCATCAGAAAGATAGTTTGGATGGATAGTGGGATGGGAAAGCGGGTCTGGAGAGTTAATTACTATCTCTCCGCGGCTGTATGGGCGTAATTGGCACACGGATGAAGTGAATGCCGAAAACGGATGCACGCCATCTCCGGGTTTGTCCGCAGAAAGCGGTTGCATGTGAAACTGGATATCAGGGCGAGTAACACTGTCACTCGAGCGGGTAAAGATGGCGACCTGGCTTGCCGCCAGCGTTAGCGGTCCCGTGCGTGTTAGCATGTATTGCAATCCGACCAAAAACTGCTTAAGGGGATTGTTCAGTTCATCATTCAGTGTGCGTTTATTCGTCTTGAATACCATTCGAATTTGCAGATGATCCTGAAGATTCTTGCCGACACCTTTAAGGGCGTGGGTAGTTTCTACGCCAGCCTCCTTTAGCTGTTGGGGGTCGCCAATTCCTGAAAGTTGCAGGATTTGCGGGGAGTTAATCGCACCTGCGGATAACACCACTTCGGCAATGGAACGAGCAGACCTGTTTTCGCCACCCTGCAGATAAGCAACCCCGGTGACACGCTGGCCGTCGAGAATCAATCCCGTCACCTGCGCGCGGGTTACGATCTTTAGATTACTTCGGTTGCGCGCGGGTCGCAAAAAGCTCTTTGCAGTGCTCCATCGAAACCCGTTGTATGCGGTTTGCTGAAAGTAGCCAACCCCCTCCTGTTGTGAGCCATTATAGTCCTCGTTGTAAGGTATACCGACTTCCGTAGCGGCCCTCACGAAATGATCTGCGATTGGTCGTCTCAGGCGCAAATCAGACACTTTTTGCGGACCGCCAATACCATGAAACTCATCGGCACCTCGCTCGTTGTCCTCCGACCTCTTAAAAAGGGGCAGAACGTCTTTAAAGCTCCATCCTGGATTACCGAGCTCGGCCCAACGATCATAGTCCTCAGACTGGCCACGCACGTACAGTAGACCGTTCAATGCGCTCGAACCACCCAACACTTTGCCCCGTGGCCACTGCAATTGCCGACCAGCAATACCTGGATCAGATGCGGTCATGTAGCACCAATCGTAAGCGGGGTTGTGCATAGTCTTGAAATAACCTACAGGAACATGCAGCCATGGATTCAGATCTTTTCCGCCGGCTTCGAGTAACAACACACGGCTGGAAGGGTACTCGGATAGTCGATTGGCAAGCACGCAGCCAGCGGAGCCGGCGCCAACAACGATATAGTCAAAAGTTTCCATCGATGTAACTACCTTTGGTTCTCAGATCGATTGGACCTGAATGATTTCGGAACTCTCCAAAAAGGCTTTAAGTAACATCTCAAACCGTAGGTGTTGAAGATGTTGGCCTGACCGCCAACACTTTTAAAACGCAAATTCACCGAGCCCAAGTTGAATTCCGTAATAGAAATTTTCAGGAATATACATCAAATCATTCTATAATGGTAAATATATTCCCGTTTTAGAATGTTTAATTCATTTTGATGTATAAGTCTCTTCTATGGGCAAAGCTACCTTCCAACAGTAGGTCGCATAATTTTTAGGATTCATATGAAACGTGAACGTGGCTCGACAATTGCGCGTGTACTGGATATTTTGGATGTTGTCGCCAGCTCACCTGCGCCTATAAGTGCATCAGAACTAGGTGAGACATTGAACGCGCCGAATACGACCGTGCACCGACTCTGCGCGGACCTGGAAATACACGGCTATCTATTAAAACGTGTAGAGGGGAAGAGCTATGTTCCCGGTAATCGCCTACGCGATGTGGCGGTCGGCGTGCTTGCCAACTCGCGTTTCAGCGTGACGCGCCATGCCGTTCTCACGGAGTTGTCTGAGAAAGTTGGCGAGACCTGCAATATTGCGTATCCAGACGGTCTTTACATGGCGTACTCAGATCGGGTTGAAACCAAAGCACCACTGCGCCTGCAGTTTCCCATAGGCATGCGTGTCCCCCTGCATTGCAGTGCCAGCGGTAAGCTTTACCTCAGCACACTCACCAAAAACAGACGCGAGGCTGTCGTCAGCAGGTTAAATATGGAACGGTACGCCATTAACACCATCACAAATCCTGATGATCTACTAAAAGAGATAGCGAAAATCGCCAAGCAGCAAATCGCTATTGATAACGAGGAGTTATATGACGATGTCGTTGCTATAGCCGCCCCAATAAAGGACAAGCAGGGTAGATTTTATAGCTCACTCGCTATCCAGGCCCCCGCATCCAGGGTGTCTATAAACGACGTCGAAAAATACACACCTGATTTGCGTGAGGCTGCCAATGAACTCGCCCGCTTGGCGGAAGGGTAAATCTTTACCCAAGACTTAAGATCCATTTTGTATTGTAAACCTAAGTTCGAAGGTTATTTCACATCGCAGCTATACAAATGCAAAATGATTAGCTAAACACAACGTCCGTAAGGACACTAAATACCAGCCAGAGGGCTAAAATGAGCAACTACAAAACTATTCTGATACCAACCGATCTTAGTGAAGCCAGTGAACCTGCAGCGGACAGGGCCAAGTCACTCGCAGACTTAAGTGGAGCGAAAATAGTACTACTCCATATCGTCGACTATTTCCTGCCAGGTCAGGCGGGAAAATTCGACGATATCCCCATGCAGCACCGCCAGTAGCACTCGCTCAGTTTTTTCTTTAGTTTTGCCCATGGCAGATGCTCAACGGGGTTGATGGCGATTCCAGTTACTGATCAGCAGCCACTGCCTTGGAGTGCTGACTTTGCAGATGTGACCTACTCAGCAAAAATGGACTCATGACATGTCCCCTAACCTTACCGGAGAAAGTGTATGTCAGGCATGGCCGAATCGCATAGTTTGTACAACTGCACCTCTGTTAAAGACTACTTCAGGCAACAGGTGGCCAATGCGATTGAGGAGGAAAGTGTCAGCGTGATGGATGAGACACGAGCCTATATCGTCAACCTGCTGGATTTTTACTCACGCACAGATCATTTTTTCGAGCACACTGCTGACGGCCTGGAGTTGCGGCCGCTTGCGATTGTTTACGGGGAGGCACTTGCCGCGAAAACCGGTGCCGAGCGGGTAGCTGGATTGCGCCGGGTAGGCGATGTTGCGTTGTTTGTGGCCGGGGTATTCCGGCACAGTTTCAGCCGCAAGCCGATCGGTGTCGATTACTACATTGCCATGGGCGGCAACGCCTATGAGCATCTGTCGCTTGCCTGCACTCGAGCGGGAAAGGGTGCCGGGGTGGTTTTCCAGGAGTTGGGCACGAAATTTGCCCTTCTGGCAGAGGTGCTGTCGCGTAGCTTTGAGCCGGGTGTGGAGAACGATAAAAACCTGCTGGCTCTTTATGAACGCTGGCGCCAGACCGGCAGCAGTCGTTGTGCCCGCCAACTACGCCAGGCGGGCATCAATCTAGGGACTTCTTCTGCGCAGGTGCACTGAATGCGCTCCCTGACCCGGCTGCAGCGCTGGCTGCAGGCCGTGTATGAGATCGATGTCGATTACGACGTGATGGATTTTCTGATCACCGACCAGGCGCTGGCCCAGACTCTCCAGGGTGATGCCAGTCGAGCGGCTTGCCCGGAAAAATTGCTCTTGTATCAGGCGCCGGGGGAGTTGGCCATTACCTTATATCTGGCTCCAGAGGTTCTCGCGGGGCTGGCGACTGGTAATGTCGCCCGCAGCCCACAGGATGCGCAGGCGTTCTGCCAGGCGATCGAAGGCGTCAGTCATTTTCTGTACCTGGCCTGGCGAGCCGGTTTTGACCGGGAATTAACGCAACTCGAACTGGAGCTTCAGGCAGAGATAGATAAGTTCATCGGTTTACTGGTGCTGAACGGAGCTGCGCAGCCACCGGATGGGACCTCGCTTTGCTCCTGGTTGTTTGATCACGCCACTTTTGAGCAAGGCCTTGATCCTCAGACACTGGCGCGTTATCAGGCTGCCCATTTTTATGCGGGCCACTATTGCCGACAACTGGATCAGCAATACCTGCAGATCCACGATGGGCCCGGCCTCACCCGGGAACTGCGTCGCTTCTACCGGCAGGATCAGCACGGCAAACTGGGGATGATCGGATCCCTGCCGGCCTGATCGCACCGCGGTGTGGTTGTGTGCGGGTGGTGAGGTTCTGGGTTGCACCGATCTGTCCGGTCCGAGCGAACAACTTCAATTAAACAACCATTTACCTATACAATATCGTGTTCTTTGACAGATCAACCGGTACCCCGGGAGATGTTTGATGCGAGAACATGTGTTGTTGATGGATACCACCCTGCGGGACGGGGAGCAGACCCAGGGGGTCTCGTTCGCGCCTGATGAGAAAGTCAGCATCGCACGGGCGCTGCTGCACAGTCTCAAGGTGGATCGTATCGAGGTTGCCTCGGCTGGGGTATCGCACGGCGAAAAAGAAGCCGTTACCCGGATCCATGACTGGGCGGCCCGCCATGACTGTCTGGATCGGGTTGAAGTGCTGGGGTTCACCGATCATCGGCGTAGCGTTGATTGGCTGGTTAGTACCGGTGGCCGGGTGCTCAATCTGCTGACCAAGGGCAGTGAAAAACACTGTACTGAGCAATTGCGCAAGACCCTTGATGCCCACCTGGAGGATATCCAGCGCACCGTCGGGTATGCACATGAGCGGGGCCTGCTGGTCAATGTTTATCTGGAGGACTGGTCCAACGGTTACCGCGATAGCCGGGATTATGTATACCGCTTGGTCGAGGGTCTGGTAGGGATGAACATCTGCCATCTGATGTTGCCGGATACCCTCGGTGTGATGAGCCCAGCGGAGGTGACCGTCGCTGTGGGTGATATGTGCAATCGCTTTGATGGGCAGGATTTTGATTTTCATCCGCATAACGATTATGGCCTGGCGACCGCAAATGCGATGGCCGCGGTGGAATCGGGTGCGGCCGCAATCCACACGACACTGAACTGTCTGGGAGAGCGGGCCGGTAATGTTTCGCTTGCAGAAGTGGCAGTGGTGCTCAAAGACAAGCTAGGGGTCAGGGTGGGCCTGGACGAATCCAAGATCCATGACCTCAGCCAGATGGTGGAGAACTTTTCAGGCAAGCGGGTCGGGGCAAACGCGCCGGTCATTGGCAGCGATGTTTTTACCCAGACCAGCGGCATTCATGCTGATGGTGACCGCAAGGGTCGGCTCTATCAGACTGAGCTCAACCCGAACCGTTTTGACCGTCGCCACAGTTATGCCCTGGGCAAGATGAGCGGCAAGGCTTCACTCACGAAGAATCTGGAAGAGCTCGGTATTGAGCTTTCAGAAGAAAACCAGAAAAAGGTCCTGCACAAGATCGTTGAGATCGCCGACACCAAGGCGACCATCACGCTGGAGGATCTGCCCTTCATCATCGCCGATATTCTGGAGAGCGGGGATTACCGGCATGTCGAATTATTGAACTGTTCGATTAACAGTGGCTATGAGATCGAATCTACGGCCAGCGTACGGGTGCGGGTAGGTGAACAGATTCACAAGTCATCTGATTCGGGTAACGGTGGTTTTGACGCCTTTATCAAGGCGATGAAAAAGGTCCTTGAACCGGATGGCTTTGTCTTTCCGGAGTTGGCGGATTTCGAGATCCGTATTCCCAAAGGCGGTCACACCAGTGCCTTGACCGAATGTTTTATCACCTGGGATGACGATGGCCGCGAGTTCAAAACGCGAGGTGTACATGCAAACCAGGTTTTTGCCGGCGTCAATGCGGCGCTGCGTATGCTCAACATGAAAATGCGCCAGGAAGCGCCCGGCGGTGAATCCGGGCCGCTGGAGCAGCCTGAGTAAGGCACCTAGCCAGCGCTGGGCATGGCGTCGAGTGCGTCGACAACCCGGTCACCAAATTCACTGGTACTGATCTGCTTTTCTGCGTCACCGCGGCGTGCGAGATCCGGAGTGGTATAGCCGCTACTGAAGACGCTCTGCATGGCCCGCCACAGGTTATCCGCCTCGCTCTCCATGCCAAAACTCATCTGCAGCATCATCGCGACAGAGCCCAGCATGGAGTAGGGGTTCGCGATGCCCTGTCCGGCAATGTCGGGCGCCGAACCGTGCGAGGGTTCGTAGTAGGATTTCTCTGGACCGACGCAGGCCGAGGGCATCAGGCCCAGCGAGCCTAAAATACCGCCGCACTGGTCGCTGAGAATATCGCCGAACATATTTTCCATCACCATCACGTCAAAGCGGGTTGGATCCAGGCACAGGTAGGTTGCCGCGGCATCGACCAGTACATGCTCGACCTGCACCTCAGGGTAATCGACGCGCACCTCTTCAAGAATCTCATTCCACAGGACGCTGGACTTGAGGACGTTGCTTTTGTGTACATTGGTCAGCGCTTTCCTGCGCTGCATTGAAAGTTGGAAAGCCACCTCGAGCACCTGGCGTATCTGATCTTCGTCGTACTCGAGCATTTCATGCACGTAGCGACGTCCGGCGTCGTTCACACCGGTTGTCTTTGATCCGAAATAAAGACCCCCCACAAGTTCCCGGATGATCACAAGGTCGATTCCGTTGCCGATGATTTCTGGACGCAATGGTGAAAAATGGGCCAGGCTGGGCGGCAGGGTAACCGGGCGAAAATTCGCATAGGTCTGGTAGCGTCGGCGCATCGGTAGCAGCGCACCGCGTTCAGGTTGCTCGTCGATCGGAATTTTTCGTGACTCTTCATGGCTCAGGCCGATGGTGCCCTTGAGAATGGCATCTGCCTCATCACAGATAGCGATCGATTCATCGGGGAAAGATTTGCCAGCCTCAAACCAGGCGCAAGCCCCGAACAGGGCAGGTCTGAGGTCAAAGGAAACCGGGTTGCGTTGTTCGATTCGTTTCAGGACCTTGACCGCTTCGGTCATGATTTCAGGGCCGATACCGTCACCGGCCAGCAAAGCAATTTTATGTGTCGTCATGTTGTTAGAGGCTTTAGTTTTCAGTCAGGGGTGTGGTCTATTCACAGGCATCACCGATGCCGTTATGGTTGTCGTCAGTCTGTTGAGGGTTGAAGTGGTCGGCACAGTTGTCGAGCACATCCAGTATCCCGTCTTCGTCAAGATCGTCACAGATCAGGATATCATCCGCATCCTCAGTATCGGGGTAAATCTGGCCGATGGTTTCCGCGCCGGATGCGCGGACCCAACAAAGGGCCGCCAGCAGAACCGCTGCGGCTATGCAGCGCCCAGCAGTATAGCGGTACGCCGGATTCACCGGGGGATCCGCTCCCCGGTGTCATCAAGAGATGCACCATTCTCGCTCTGCAGCGGGGAGAAGGCTTGGACCATTGCTTCGCGGGCCCGAACGGCTTCATCAGTATGGTCCAACTCAACATCATCGTGGCACAGTATCTGTCCCTTGGCTACGTTGCGGGTCAGTCGCACTCCGCCGGACAGGCCCAGCGGGAGTGCCCGTGCAGACAGGGCGCGGTCTGCGGGCATCTGCTGGCCAAAGACACAGTGACCGCCCTCACCATCCAGTATTTCTTTGGCTTTGAGTTCCCGTTTTGCTGTGGCGACGACATCGGACGAAAAACAGACAGGTTGACCGGTGGGTTCATCGCGCAGGGCAACCGAGGCGATCGACACGCCTAACTCCAGTCCAATCATATGGGTAGGTCGGTACAGGGCACCGTAGTTGCCGGTTTTATCCGGCAGCATATGGTATTCGCGCAGGCACTGGCGGGCGTAATCGCTGCCGGCTTTAACGACAACAAAGGTGCCCATGGCAAGGTGGTGGGGCACCGTTTTGCCGGCGCGGGTCAGCGAGGAGACAACTTCGGTTGTACCGTGGCGTGTCAGGCTGCCGCCATCCGTGCGGGGCTTGCACACATCGGCCAATTCAAACCGGGAGGCGGGTGGGAACTGGAGACCCGCATCCTGGGGCATCAGCCCGGTTGCGTTGCACACAGCGGTCATCTCAATTGCCGATTTACTGCCATCTAGAAACGAGTTGAACATCTGCAGGTTGATGCTCCCGGGATCATCGAAGTCCAGGTATTCGCGCAGCACGTTCCAGACGTTATCTGGAGTGAGGGAATGGTAATCGGGCAGGTAGCGGGTGCCTTTGCCGGCTGCAGTGACCTCAAAGCCACAACTACGTGCCCAATCCACGTGCTCGCAGATGAGCGCAGGCTGGTCACCCCAGGCCAGGCTGTAGATAACCCCGGCCTGGGCGGCCTCTTGTGCCAGCAGTGGGCCGGCCAGTACATCAGCCTCAACGTTGACCATCACGATATGGTGGCCCGCGGCGATGGCTTCGCGACAGTGACGGATACCCGCACGCGGTGCCCCAGTGGCTTCGATGACAACGTCCAGCGCCTGCGTATTGATCAGCGTTGACGCATTTTCGCTCAGGCAGGTACCGCCGCTGGCCAGTGCGGCATCAATCGTGGGTGCACTGAACTGCGCTTGTGGCCATCCTGCAGCACCTAGATTTTTGCGGGCCCGGCCCAGATCAAGATCTGCAATACCGACGACGTGTATGCCGGGGGTCAGGCGGGCCTGAGTCAGATACATGGTGGCGAATTTGCCACAGCCGATCAGAGCGATGCGTAGCGGTTGATCGTTGGCGGCACGTTCCGCCAGCAGTCGCGAAAGATTCATCGAACCAGACTCAACACAGGGTTTTAAGCGAGTTAGTGTTGGGCCACACGGTGATCACGCACCCGCTCCCAGGCGCTGCGGATTTCCTGGGTTTTCTCATTGGCAAGTTGGATCATCTCCTCGGGCATTCCCTTGGCAACCAGCTTGTCGGGGTGATGTTGGTTGGTGAGTCGACGGTAGGCTTTTTTGACCTCGGCGTCGGTCGCACCAGCGGTAACGCCCAGCACCTTGTAAGCGTCTTCGATTGGTTGTACGACCTGGCCGGGCCTGTGTCCGCTTGCGGCACCGGTAACGAAATTAACCAGTTGCTCGATCTGTGCCCTGTCAAAACCCAGAACATCTCCCACATGCTGGAGAATCTGGTTTTCCGCGGGGTCCATACGGCCATCCGCCAGCGCTGCCTGCACCTGTATCTCAAGGAACATGCGCACCAGGGTTGTGCGCCGGTGGCATTCGTCGCGAAACTGGCGCAGCACGGCGTCCAGGGGAAAATCGGGGTCTTTGCCCCGCTCGAACAGTTCAATAGCCGTTTCCTGCTGAGCTTCGTTCAGTTGCATCTGATGCATCAGGCTGCGGGCTGCCTGAATCTCGTGTTCAGAAACTCGGCCATCGGCCTTGGCCAGGTGGCCCATCACCGAAAAGGTCGCGGTGAAAAATGCCGCCTGGACGCGCTCCTGATCGCCGCTGCCAAAGCCACCGGCACCTGCCCGCCCCATGCCGCTATCAAATTGGTGACCGATACTGCCGCCGAGCAGCGCGCCCAGTGGCCCCCCCATCATGAAGCCCAATGCCCCACCAATCAGTTTGCCCCACCACGCCATCTTTTAAACTCCTGAAATTGCTATCTGCCCATTGTAAAGGACCACATGATCCCGGCGCCTACACCCTATTTCTCAGCATCATTTCCGAGGGGTGTGGTTCCAGGTAGACCTGGTTGGCCACCCAGTCGTGAGGGTGTTTGCGCAGGTGGTGTTTAAGCAGTGTTAGAGGTACGACCAATGGCACCTGACCACGACGGTAGCGTTGAATCAGTTCAGCCATTTCCTGTTTATCAGCGCGATTGATGTTTTTCTTTAAAAAGCCCTGAAGATGTTCCAACACGTTGGCATGGCCTTTACGACTGGCTGGTTTTTTCAGCGCTGGCATCAGCCGGGTGATGTAACTTGTTGCAGTTTCTGTCAGCGGTGTTGCGCCAGCCTGGGATACCAGGCGACCCAGAACGCGGTAGGGCGCCACGCCGTGCGCCATGATCAGGTACTTGTGCTGGGTGTGAAAATCGACCAGCCCCTGGGGGGTGATCCCGCCGCGGATCAGTTGTTGCCAGCGCTGGTAGGTAAAAACCCGCTCAATGAAGTTGTCGCGCAATGCTGGATCATTCAATCGGCCTTCTTCCTCAGTGGGCAGCAGGGGTAGGGCTTCCATCAGTACACCGGCATAACGCCCCTGTGCGTCACGATTCGGTGGCGCGTGGTTGGTTGGATAGCGCCGGACTTTTGCCATGCCACAACTGGGCGAACCGTGTTTGAAGATATACCCGCTGATGTCAGGTAATTTGCCTGCCATTATTCGGGCGTGGGTTTCGAGCGCTTCGGTCACATCCAGCTTGGGGTCATCAGCGCCGATGACGCGTTCGTTACCGAGGTCGCCAAAGATGCGAATCGGTGGCCTGGGGGCGCCCAGTCCGATTGCCATTTCTGGGCACAGAGGAACAAAGTCCACGTAATTTGCCAGGGTGGCGCTAATCCATCGGTCACGCTTATGGCTGCCGTCATAGCGTACGGGCTCGCCCAACAGGCAACTGCTGATGCCCAGGCGGGGTCGGACCGGTTTCACCGCAGGGTAACCAGTTCCTCAGCTGCGGTGGGGTGGATGGCTACTGTGTTGTCCAGATCGGCCTTGGTCGCACCCATCTTGATCGCAACCGCGAAGCCCTGGATCATTTCGTCTGCACCGCGGCCGATCACGTGGCAGCCGACCACTTTTTCCTGGGCTCCTGTGACCACCAGCTTGACGATAGTTGGCAGCCGATGACGGGCCACTGAGTAGTAAAGGTCGGTAAAGCGATTCTGGTAAATCTTGACATTGTCATGACCGTAGGTTTCCCGGGCCTCATCTTCAGTCAGTCCGACGGTACCGATAGGAGGATGGGAGAACACCACACTCGGGATATTCTGGTAGTCCAGTCGTGCCTGTGCCTGGCCACCGAAAAGCCGATCTGACAGACGTCGTGCTGCCGCGATCGCGACTGGGGTCAGGGCCTGGCGTCCGGTAACATCACCGACGGCATAAATGCCCGGTACCGCGGTGTTCTGCCACTCGTCTGTACGCAGGTAGCCTGCGTCATCCGGTTTAATGCCTGCTGTGTCCAGACCCAGTCCATCGCTCGCCGGATCGCGCCCGATCGCCGTGATGATGCAATCGATCCCGCGTATCTCTTCACCGTCGTGACGGCGCACCGCCAGCAGGTTGTTTTCCTGCGGAACAATAGCTTCCATTTGCACACAGGACAGGATGTTAATCCCAGCAGACTGCATCTCATCCATGACAGTCTCTTGCAGCATGGTGTCAAACCCGCGCAGCAGAATATCTTTTCGCAGCGCCATGGTCACCTCGGAGCCCAGCGCGTTGAATACCCCGGCGAGTTCGGTCGCAATATACCCGGCACCGATGATCAGGGGGCGCCGGGGTTGCTGGGAAAGGCTAAAGAAGCCATCGCTGGTAATGGCCATTTCTGCTCCGGGGATTTGCAGCGCCATCGGCCGGCCACCCGTTGCAATCAGGATGTGGTCAGCGCTCAGGCAGGTGTCCCCGATCCGTACCCGCGAGGCAGATTCGAACTGTGCCCAACCGGTATAAAGCGATACCCCAGATGACTCGAGGTTACGCTGGTAGATGCCATTCAGCCTTGAGACAAACGCATCCCGGGCGTCTTTCAGCGAAGCCCAGTTGAAGGCAGTATCGGCCAGGGAGAAGCCGTAGTCATCAGCTATCGCCAACGCATCGGCAAGGTGTGCGGCATTCCACATGATTTTTTTGGGCACACAGCCCACATTGACGCAGGTGCCGCCAAGTTGTTGAGCCTCCACCAGTGCCGTGCGCGCCCCGTACTGTGCTGCGCGTCGTGCGCCGGCTATGCCGCCACTGCCGCCGCCAATGACCAGGAAATCAAAATGTGTTGTCATGTTGTCAAGGTCCAAAGATCATGGGATTCGCGCCTGTTGGGCCGCGGCAATGATAGAGTAATTGCACCGAATTGGGCAGTTGCCGTTATCAGGGGTGGCCCTGGTATTGGCGCTGTCTTTGCTGCCTGAGATTAACCGATGAGCCCTAAAGACCCTATCTTTTCCGACAACCCCTTGCTGGATCTGGGTGGTCTGCCACGATTTTGTGATATCGAAGCCGCTGTGGTAGAGCCGGCGCTTGATGCGGTGCTGTTGCGCAATCGCGCACAGATTCAGGTACTGGAATCGGGCGCCAAAGAAGCATGCTGGGATTCCTTTGCCCAGCCGCTGCAGGAAATGGAGGAAGAATTGGAACGGGTCTGGGCCCCGGTGTCGCATCTCAATGCGGTGCGTGACAGCAAGGCTTTGCGCGCTGCGGTTGATGCCTGCCTGCCAAAGCTGAGCGCATTTCACAGCGAGGTTGGGCAAAACCGGGCTCTTTATCGTGGATACCAGCAGATCGCCAGTGCCAGAGCGTTCGCCTCGCTGTCACCGGCACAACGCCGGGTGGTGCACAATGCGTTGCGCGATTTTCGTCTCGCCGGCGCTGAGCTCGAAGGGGCTTCGCGCGAACGATTCCGCGAAATCGTGACCGAGCTGACAACCTTGTCTAACCGTTTTGAGCAGAACCTGCTGGACGCGACTGATCACTGGTACCTGGATCTGGATGATGCAGCGGACCTTGCCGGACTGCCCGATAGCGCAGTTGAACTTGCTCGGGAAACCGCACAGGCGGCGGGGCTCCCTGGCTGGCGGTTCTCGCTTCAGGCGCCGTCCTACCTGCCCTTCATGATGTTCGCTGATCATCGTCCGCTGCGCGAAAAGATGTACGAGGCTTATGTCACCCGAGCCAGTGATGTCGGCCCTGACGGGGGGTCTTTCGACAACGCCACCCTGATGGTCCAGATTCTGGCGTTGCGCACCGAGATGGCCCAGTTGTTGGGTTTTGCGAGCTACGCCGAGTATGCGTTGGAGGATCGCATGGCCCGCTCTACCCAGGAGGTGAGCGACTTTCTGGACCGACTCAGCGCTTGCGCGTACGCGGCCGCGCAGCATGAACTGGAAGAACTGCACGTGTTCGGTGCATCCGTGCATGGCGAGGATAATTTACAGGCCTGGGATATTCCCTACTATTCGGAGAAGCTCAAGCAGTCGAGATTTGCGTTTACTGATGAACAGGTTCGGCCCTACTTTCCACTACCCAAGGTACTGCAGGGTCTTTTCGGGGTGACTGAAAAACTTTTCCGGGTCCGTATTCGCGAGGCTGAGTGCAAAGAACTTTGGCACGATGATGTACAGTTTTTTGAACTGTTAGATGCCAACGGCAGCGTGCGGGGCTGTTTTTTTCTGGATCTTTACGCCCGCGTCCACAAGCGCGGGGGTGCCTGGATGGCAGACTGTATGGGTCGGCGGCGTCGGGCCGATGGCACGGTCCAGGCCCCCGTTGCCTTTCTCACCTGCAATTTCAGCCCCCCGGTGGGTAATAAGCCCTCACTGCTGGCTCACGACGACGTGGTCACGCTGTTTCATGAGTTTGGCCATGGTCTGCACCACCTGCTGACCCAGGTCGACGAGCCGGCTGTTGCCGGCATCAACGGTGTTCCCTGGGATGCGGTGGAATTGCCGAGCCAGTTTCTGGAGAACTGGTGCTGGGAACCCGAGGCGCTGCTCGAGATTTCAGGTCACTACCAGAGCGGGGCGGCACTACCGACAGACCTGCTTGAACGGTTGCGCGGTGCGCGCAATTTTCAAAGTGCTTTGCAGATGTTGCGCCAAGTGGAGTTTGCGGTTTTCGATATGGCGTTGCACGGCCCAGGGTCGGTGCCTACAGCGCGGGCCATTCAACAGCAACTCGACGAGGTGCGCCAGCGTATTGCCGTTATCCAACCTCCCGCGTGGAATCGCTTCCAGAACAGTTTCTCGCATATCTTCGCCGGCGGATATGCGGCGGGATACTACAGCTACAAGTGGGCAGAGGTGCTCTCGGCCGACGCTTTCAGTCGTTTTGAAGAGGCAGGGATATTTGACCCGCACAGTGGCCGTGATTTTCTGCACCTGGTACTGGAAAGCGGGGGTGTTGATGACCCGTTGGATAATTTCACGGCGTTTCTTGGACGTGCCCCTTCAGTCGACGCCCTGCTGCGCCATGCCGGACTGGGGTCATGAGAAGAATACTGGGCGTTGCCTGCCTGTGGCTGGCACTGACAGCCCAGACGCAGGCGCTGACCAACCAGTTGGCGGGGCATCCATCACCCTACCTCGCGTTGCATGGCGATGATCCAGTGGCGTGGCAGGTCTGGGGTCAGTCGGTATTCGAGCAGGCTCGGGAAGAAAACAAACTGATCTTTGTTTCGGTGGGTTACTTCTCATGTCATTGGTGCCATGTGATGCAGCGTGAGAGTTACCGTGATCCGCAGATTGCGCAGATGCTGAATCGGGATTTTCTGCCGGTCAAGGTTGATCGCGAACTTCAGCCGGCCCTGGACCAGTCGCTGATGAGTTTTGTCCAACAGACCCAGGGTCGTGGCGGGTGGCCGCTGAATGTCTTTATAACCCCTGAGGGGTACCCCCTGTACGCGGTCTTGTATCTGCCACCGGACTCATTCACTCAGGCCATCGCCCGTCTGCAAGCCTTGTGGCGTGAAGATTCGCAGCACTTCGCTACGATCGCCCGGCACAGTGGTCCCGGCGGGTTTCCTGATAGCAAGGGAGAGATTGACCCGGCCCAGATTACGTCGTTGGGCGAGGCTTTTGAGCAGATGGCGCTGGGCTTGGCCAATACGATCGAAGGCGGTTTTGGCAATCAGTCCCGCTTTCCTCACGTGCCACAGCTGCAATACTTGCTGGACCGTTACCAGCGACGCTTGGGTACACCCGTGCGTGAAGTGCTCGAGAGCACGCTCGATGCCATGGCGCAGCGCGGTCTGTATGATCATGTCGACGGAGGTTTCTTCCGTTATACCGTGGATCCCGGGTGGCGTCAGCCACATTTCGAGAAGATGCTCTATGACAATGCGCAACTTGCGCTGTTGTTCTTAAGAGCGGGTGAGGTGTTGCGTCGCGATGATTATGTCGATGTTGGGCTCGGGGTTCTGGACTTCATGGCTGGGCACATGCGCAGTGAGTCGGGTGCGATGGTCGCCTCGCTGTCAGCCATTGATGCCCAGGGTCGCGAAGGCGCCTATTACCTGTTCGATCGGGAAGTGCTGCAGCGCACGTTGCATCCAGAGGAATTTCAGGCCTTGCGCGAGGCGTGGTCACTTGAGGGGCCGGCTACCTTTGATTTTGGCTACCTGCTGGTCCATCGGTTGCCCCTGGAAGCGGTCGCAAATCGATTGGGGTGGTCAGTAGCCCAGACCCACAACAGGTTGGCCAGTGGCCTGACCAAACTGCGTGCCCTGCGGGCGACCCGGATGCTCCCGGTAGATAACAAACTGCTGGCGGGTTGGAATGCCCTCGCCCTGGAGGCGTTTGTTGCTGGACTGGCCAAAACCGGGGCGCCCGAGTACGAAGAGATAGCTCGAGGGATTAAACGCTATATAGAAGAAGTGCTGTGGCAGGGCTCGGTTCTTTTTCGTGCTGTGACCGGGACTGCACCGCTCGGGACGACGTCAATCGGGGACTACGCCTATCTGGCACGGGCGTTGCTGGCATATGCCCGCTGGTCTGGTGATCCAGCGGATCTGGAATTCGCCACCGAAGTGGCCAAGGCAGGCTGGAGAGACTTTCACACAGCCAACGGTTGGCGCCTTGGGGTCGGCGACCTGCTCAAAGGTTCCCAATTACGCGAAATCTTTCGCGATGATGCCTTGCCGGCGCCAGATGCTGTACTCGCCAGCGTCAGCTTGCAACTGGCGCGCACGCAAAATGATCTGAAATTGGCCAGCACGGCCCGGGCTGCACTGGATCGGGCCTATGACACACTCGGGCGCGACCCCTTTGCTTACCCATCGCGTTTAGCGGCATTGGAGAGGGCGGTTCTCGAGGGGGGTTAATCTCAAAAAGTGCGCGCACTTGGGCGAGTAAACGGCCTGATTTGTTATAATCCCGCCTCTTTTCAGCCTGTGCCTGCGATCTCAGTAGGACACTTCTGGTGATTTAAGCAAGAGGATTTTCATGACTGACGGCGTTAACAACAGCAGGCGTCGCCTGCTTACCACTGTGACCACGGGCGTTGGCCTTGCCGGCGCTGCTGCTCTGGCTGTGCCGCTGGTGGCTAGCATGAAACCCAGTGCTCGGGCGCGGGCGGCCGGCGCCCCGGTCGAGGTGGATATTGATGACTTGGCCCCAGGACAGATGAAGGTGGTCGAGTGGCGCGGTAAGCCGGTATGGATATTGCGCCGTGACGAGACCATGCTTTCCGATTTGGCTGAGATCGTCGAAGAGTTGGCAGATCCGGATTCCAACGTGCTTGAACAACAGCCTGTTTACGCACGTAATGCACACCGCTCGATCCGCCCCGATGTTCTCGTGGTACTCGGGGTCTGTACCCATCTGGGTTGCGCACCGAGTAAGAATTTTGACAAGGGCGCGGCATCTGGCCTCGGTGATGATTGGGTCGGGGGCTTTTTCTGTCCTTGCCATGGTTCAAAGTTTGATCTGTCCGGCCGGGTTTATAAGAGCGTGCCGGCACCGACTAACCTGGAAGTCCCACCGCACTCCTATGTTTCCGACAACCGCATCATCATCGGTGTCGACGAAACGGAGGCGACAGCATGAGTTTGCTCAACTGGATAGACGATCGCTTTCCGCTGACCAAAGTCTGGCAGGAGCACATGGCGCAGTACTACGCGCCGAAAAACTTCAATATCTGGTATTACTTCGGTTCACTGGCGCTGGTGGTGCTGGTGCTGCAGATCGTCACCGGGATTATCCTGACGATGCATTACAAACCTGATTCTGACCTGGCGTTCGCCTCAGTCGAATACATCATGCGCGATGTGCCAGCGGGCTGGTTCATCCGCTACCTGCACGGCGTGGGGTCATCGATGTTTTTCCTGATGGTGTACCTGCACATGTTTCGGGCCATGCTGTATGG
>MPLX02052797.1_pt1 | contig 24884 bp, 20 predicted proteins | sample 1617341 | NCBI WGS metagenome assembly MPLX02 (sample SAMN05944804, study PRJNA350692) | marine metagenome | biome: marine; feature: ODZ; material: water; isolation source: 120 m water sample filtered on 0.2 um supor filter | place: Pacific Ocean | collected 2012-04-08 | depth 120m m | reverse complement strand
CGACTGGTGGTCGAAGAGGATATTGACGTCCGGCCAAGGATAAGCGGTAACAGTACGGTAACCACAATGACCGCTATCGATACTTTGCTGGAGATTATCAATATCGTTGCGCTTTTCAATCCATCAAAGATTTTTCTGCCGACAGGATTGGTGTTCATCGTGCTTGGGCTAGTGTGGGGGCTTCCATTCATATTACGCGACGAAGGCGTCTCGGTTGGGACGATGCTGTTGCTCATCTCCGGCCTGATCTTTTTCTTAATGGGCCTGGTGGCTGAACAGATTTCCATGATTCGTCGCGGGCAAATCGATGAAGAAGATTAATGTTGCCACTGGCCAGGGACGGTTCACACATGGTATTGGTGCGGCTTACGGGATATAGAAACCTGTCGGTATAACCATAGGAAACCCGTAGATGACCGGCACAGTGCTGATTATTCAGCGTATGGTCCCTCGGCTTACCGCAGCAGATTTCTCTCCCAATGCGTCCTGGAAGTCCGCAGTCGGAGAGCCTTTCGTCCGGTCATACCATAAGAATGGTACACGTAGCCAATGACATCGCGGGGATTTTCTGAGCAGATAGGATCAGGTGATAAACTTTGCCTCATTGATCATCACTATGTTAAGCACTCTGGATGTTGATATCTGTCTCTGAACTGATCGACAGGCTCCCGGACAAGGAAATCCGGATCTATGACTGCCGATTTTCGCTTCTGGATCCAGCAGCCGGACTCCGGTCCTATCAGGAAGGCCATATACCCGGGGCAGGATATTTTGATCTGGAAAAGGATATGTCTGGAGCGCCTGGTCCGGCAACTGGCCGGCACCCATTACCGGTCGCCCGCGAATTCGGCCGATTAGTCCAAGAACGTGGCATCTCGGGCGATGCGACCGTAGTCGTGTATGACGAAGGCCCGGGCACCATAGCGGCCCGCCTGTGGTGGATGCTGGGTTGGCTGGGTCACACAAATGTGCGCGTGCTTGATGGTGGCCTGGCAAAATGGCTGGAATACGGAGGCTCCCTCGAAGGTAACAGGGAAGCCTATCCATGTGCGAATTTTTTGTCGCAGCCCGACGATCAAAGGTGGGTTTCCGTAGAACAACTCGTTTCAGAGATGGCCGGCGATGACTGCCTGGTCATAGACGCCCGCGAATCTGGACGGTTTGTTGGAAAGGTAGAACCCATTGATAAAGTGGCCGGCCATATTCCGGGTTCGATCAATCGACCGTTCACCGATAATCTGAGCAGTGGTGTCTTCAAATCCCAAGACCAGCTTCACCTGGATTTTTCGCAATTGCTCAGTAACAGGCCTGCAACTGATATCGTCCACAGTTGTGGTTCCGGCGTGACCGCCTGCCACAATCTTCTAGCAATGGAAATCGCCGGACTGAAAGGATCCAGACTATTTCCGGGGTCCTGGAGCGAGTGGATTACTGACCCGGCGCGGGCAGTATCCCGCTCGGACTAAGCCCTTCAGGAGACAGGCGGCGCCCAGCACTTGCTGCTTGTACAAATGGACAACAGCTCATGAACATCCACGAATACCAGGCAAAAGAGATCCTGAACCGGTACGGGGTACCCGTACCGCAAGGTCGTTGCTGTTCGAGTGTTGAAGACGCCGTCAATGCTGCGAAAGCAATCGCCAGTGACAGGTGGGTTGTTAAGGCGCAGATCCATGCGGGTGGGCGAGGAGAAGGGGGCGGAGTCCGGATTGCCCACAGCCTTGACGAGGTTAGACAGTATTCTTCTGAAATCCTGGGTATGACGCTCGTCACCCATCAAACAGGGCCAAGTGGCAAGGTGGTTCGTATTCTCCTTGTTGAAGAAGGCGTGTCCATTTGTGAAGAACGCTACTTGGGCCTGGTGGTGGACCGCGATAGTCAACGCATCGTTCTGGTTACAAGCTCGGAGGGCGGAACGGCAATCGAGAGTGTGGCTCGGGATACTCCGGAAAAGATTTACCGGATTCCGATTGATCCAACAGCAGGACTGAGCCATGCGAGTGCCTTAGAAGCTGCTCGGGGCACGGGTGCCAAAGGCCCAGTTTTGGCGCAGATCGCGAACGTGTCAGAGAGGTTGTACAAGCTTTTCTGGGAGCAGGACGCGAGCCTTGCCGAAATCAACCCATTGGTGACGACCGAGAGTGATGACGTTATTGCGCTCGACGCCAAGATCAATTTTGACGACAACGCTTTGTTTCGAAACCCGACGATATCATCATTGAGGGATCTTGATGAAGAAGACCCCAGCGAAATTGAAGCCTCAAAACATGGTCTGAATTACATCGCCCTCGATGGGAATATTGGATGTCTGGTTAATGGTGCGGGTCTGGCGATGGCGACCATGGACATCATCAAATTTTACGGAGCGGAGCCTGCAAACTTTCTGGATGTTGGAGGAGGAGCGTCAGATGAACAGGTGACCCAGGCTTTTCGGGTTCTGCTGGAAAACAACCAACTCCGGGCTATCCTGGTTAATATATTCGGTGGGATCATGCGCTGTGATGTTGTTGCCCAGGGCCTGGTCAATGCAGCCAGGACGGTCGACCTGCATGTGCCGCTGGTGGTTCGACTCGAAGGTACCAATGTTGAACAAGGCAGGCAGATACTGGCCAATTCAGGGCTGAACATGATCGTCGCGAACACCATGGACGAGGCTGCGAAAAAAGTGGTACAGGCAGCGGCGTAACACCAGTGTCTATTCTGATCGACAGCAGCAGTCGCGTTCTCACGCAGGGAATCACCGGCCAGACCGGGCGATTTCACACTCGACAATGTATCGACTACGCACTGGGCGAAATAGCCTTCGTTGCCGGGGTAACCCCCGGTAAAGGCGGGGCCGACTTCGATGGTATCCCTGTTTTCGATACGGTCGCTCAAGCTCGGAATAGTACGCAGTGCAACGTGTCTGTGATTTACGTGCCACCGCCGTTTGCAGCGGGTGCAATCGACGAAGCTGTAGATGCGGGTATCGAAACAATCATCTGTATCACAGAAGGAGTGCCGGTCAAGGATATGATTCTGACTCGCCACAGGATGGCGGATACTAATTCAGTGCTCATTGGCCCAAATTGCCCGGGGATCATTACGCCTGACGAGCTAAAGATCGGCATTATGCCGGGGTATATCCACCAGAAAGGCTCAATAGGCGTTGTTTCCCGGTCGGGCACGCTCACCTACGAGGTGGTAGACCAGTTGACTAAACTTGGATTGGGTCAGTCTACCTGTGTCGGTATTGGGGGTGATCCGGTTGGCGGAATGAAACACTTGGACATCATGAAACTGTTCAACGAGGATCCCGACACTGCGGCGGTTGTTATGTGTGGTGAGATCGGCGGGACGGATGAGGAAAATTGCGCCGAATGGATCCAGAAGTACATGAACAAACCGGTTGTAGGGTTCGTGGCGGGTAGCACAGCACCTTCAGGTAAGCGAATGGGGCATGCGGGGGCCATAGTCTCCGGTGGGAAAGGCACGGCGGAGGCAAAGATCGCCGCATTGGAGCGAGCCGGTGTTCACATGGTGCGTAGTCCGGGAGAGATCGGCCAAGTCATGCTGGCCGTGCTTGAGGCCACCGGGCAGTAGTTAGCGCAGTTCAGCCAGTACCTGTTCCATGCTGTCCTTGGCATCTCCAAATAGCATGCGTGTCTTTTCCCGGTAAAACAAAGGATTGTCTACCCCGGCGTATCCCGTTGCCATGCTGCGCTTAAGTACGATGGTCGTTTCGGCTTTCCAGACTTCCAGCACAGGCATGCCTGCAATGGGACCATCTGGGTCTTCCTGGGCTGATGGATTAACAATGTCATTGGCACCGATGACGAGCACCGTATCGACATCCGGAAGCTCATCGTTGATTTCGTCCATTTCAAGAACGATGTCGTAAGGCACCTTAGCTTCAGCCAGCAGAACGTTCATGTGCCCCGGCATGCGGCCTGCTACCGGGTGAATCGCAAATCTGACCTTTATGCCCTTGTCCCGCAGAAGGCGGGTCAGATCTGATACCGGGTGCTGGGCGTGAGCAACTGCCATGCCGTAACCCGGGACGATCACCACCTGCCTTGATTCTCCAAGAAGTTGGGCGGTTTCAGTTGCGTCGATTGCAATGACCGTGGCTTCACCGAGATCCTTTGAGGCACTGGTCGTAGTGGACCCAAATCCGCCAAGGATCACCGACAAAAAATGACGATTCATGGCTCGGCACATGATATAACTCAAAATTGCGCCACTGCTGCCCACCAGTGCCCCCGTCACAATCAACAGGTCGTTGGATAACATGAAGCCGGTGGCTGCAGCCGCCCAGCCCGAGTAACTGTTGAGCATGGAGATGACCACCGGCATGTCAGCACCACCTATCGCCATGACCATGTGGACACCGAAAAGAAGTGCCAGAAACGTTGCGATCAGCAGAACAAGCATGCCCCCGCTTAAAGGGTCGGCTCCGACAAATATCCAACCCAGCCACACGCATGCCAGGCCGATCAGGATATTGATGACATGTCGTCCGGGTAGCATCAACGGCCGGCTGTGGATCACACCCTGGAGTTTTCCGAATGCGATGACTGAACCGGTGAAGGTTACGGCGCCAATCAAAACGCCCAGGAAGATCTCGACCTCATGGATCGCCTTTTCTACCCCAATGTAGTTCGAGTCTGGGTCGATGTACGTCCCAATACTCACCAGTACGGCGGCAAGGCCGACCAGGCTGTGTAACAGGGCCACAAGTTGCGGCATCGCTGTCATCTGGACTCGGGCCGCGACGATCGCTCCGATACCGCCGCCCAGCACCATCAACCCGAGAATCAGACCATAATTGCCGACCTTCGGAGTAAACACGGTTACGGCAATGGCCAGGCCCATCCCCAGAATTCCAAATAGATTGCCTCGGCGAGCGGTTTCCTGGCCACTCAAGCCTCCCAGGCTCAGGATGAAAAGAATGCTCGCCGCGATATAAGCCGAAGAGATCATCCCGGTACTCATATTCAGAGGTCCCTCCTGAACATACGAAGCATTTTCTGGGTTACCAGGAAGCCACCGCAGACATTGATGCTGGCAATCAACAACGAAACGGCCGCCAGGACCACGACCAGCACCGGCTCAGCGTTAATTTTTAGCAACGCGCCTATTACGATGATGCCGCTGATGGCGTTGGTAACGCTCATCAGCGGTGTGTGAAGCGCAGGGGTGACGTTCCAAATGACCTGCCAACCGACAAATATTGACAGAATGAAAACCGTAAAATGATTCATGAAAGAGGCCGGGGCCACGGAGCCAACAGCGATTATTAACGCGATGACGATGCCAAGACCGATAAGCCCGCTTTTTTTGTTACCCCCAGACGTCTTCGTTACACCGGTTTGTGTCTGTACGTCCGGCTTGGGTTTAGCTGGAATCACAGGTACTTTGATTTCTGGCGGTGGCCAGGTGATTTCACCGGATTGAACTACAGTCATTGAACGCAGGACTTCATCGCTCATGTCGAGCAGAATCTGACCGTCTTTACCAGGGCAAAGGTCCTCCAGCAGATATCGGATATTAGTACCGTAAAGTTGACTGGATTGGGCCGGCATTCGACTGGGCAGATCGGTATAACCGATCACATTCACGCCTTCGATGAGGGCGACCTCACCTGGCCGAGTAAGCTCACAGTTGCCCCCCTGTTCAGCGGCGAGATCAACGATGACACTACCGTCCTTCATGGACGCAACCATGTCTGCGGTGATCAATCGAGGTGCCGGCTTCCCGGGGATCAGTGCCGTGGTGATGATGATGTCGAGCTCACGGGCCTGCTGGGCAAACAGTGCCATCTCAGCTGCGATGAATTCTTCACTCATCACTTTGGCATACCCGCCAGCCCCCGATCCTTGTTCCTCGAAATCGAGCATCAGAAACTCTGCCCCCATGCTTTCAACCTGCTCCTTTGCTTCGGGGCGAGTGTCAAAAGCACGGACCACAGCGCCCATGTTGCCAGCGGCACCAATCGCAGCAAGCCCCGCCACCCCTGCGCCTATGATCATGATCTTGGCTGGTGGAACCTTGCCGGCAGCCGTCACCTGGCCTGTGAAGAAGCGGCCAAAATGGCTGGCCGCCTCGATCACCGCTCGGTATCCCGCTATGTTAGCCATGGAACTCAACGCATCGAGCTTCTGGGCTCTGGATATTCTCGGCACAGCGTCCATTGCCAAGACGCTCGCTCCACTGGCGGCCATCAGGCCAAGTAATTCTGGATTCTGATCGGGCCAGATAAAGCTGATCAATGTGGTATTTGGTTGCAGCAGGGTGGTCTCTTGGACTCCGAGAAGCGGGTGGTCCGAAGGTGCGCGCACCTTGAGTACGATATCGCTGGAGGCCCAAAGCGTGCGCGCATCAGGTTCGATACTGGCGCCAGCTCTTTGATAGGCGGCATCGGAAAAGCTGGCTGGAAGACCGGCTTCCTGCTCGATGCTCAAATCGAATCCGAGCTTGATGAGGTGCGATACAACTTCGGGAGACACCGCGACGCGACGTTCTCCGGGGTAGATTTCCTTGGGTATTCCGATATGCATCGGGCGCCTTATCGATATTGGTTTAACGCAATGTCGGGGTGTGGATCAACCACGAGGAGCTAACAGAGGTCATGCGGTCCATGTAAATCACCAACAAATCGAATAGCGTCCATTGACAGCTTATCCCTGGTGATGCCTGGCCGTAGACTCAAAAGAAACACATTCGTACCGAATGATCAGTAAATCCGGTATCCTTCACCCTCACACGAATTATAACGCATCAGTTAAGGATATTAACGGTGGAGACTGGCGAGATATTGGGCGACCTGACTGACTACGCACAGCGGGTCGATGGACTCAGGGGGTATCTTTGACTATCAGGGACGCAAGGAACGCCTGGAAGAGGTGCTTATCAGGCTTGAAGACCCAGCCATATGGAGTGATCCGAGTGAGGCCCAGTCGCTGGGGCAGGAGCGTGCACGCCTGCAAGAGACCGTAGAGATCCTGGATTCTCTGTCGACGGAGGTCCAGGAAGCATTGGAATTGCTCGATCTGGCCCGAGAGGAGAACGATCAGGATACTCTTGACGAGCTGGCTCGGGAGGCTTTCGGACTCGGACAGAGACTCGAGCGGCTTGAATTCCGGCGAATGTTCTCCGGGGAAGCAGACGAGGCCAGTGCGTTTGTCGACATTCAAGCCGGTTCCGGCGGCACTGAGGCTCAGGACTGGGCCGAAATGCTCCTCAGGATGTATCTTCGCTGGGCCGAATCTGAAGGGTTTACAACTGAATTAGTCGAAAAGTCAGAGGGCGAGGTCGCGGGCATCAAAAGTGCCACGATTCATGTTACCGGTGAATATGCCTACGGGAACCTGCGTACGGAGACCGGTGTACATCGACTGGTGCGAAAATCACCGTTTGACTCGGGAAACCGACGGCATACGTCTTTTGCTTCTGTATTTGCCTATCCCGAGATCGACGATAGTGTTGAGGTAGAGATCAACCCTGCTGACCTGCGGGTAGACACCTATCGAGCCAGTGGGGCTGGCGGACAGCATGTTAATCGGACTGATTCTGCAGTACGAATCACTCATCTGCCAACTGGAATCGTCGTCCAGTGTCAGAACGATCGTTCGCAACATAGAAACAGAGCGGAGGCCATGTCCATGCTGAGAGCTCGACTCTTCGAAGCTGAGATGCGGGCAAAGCGTGAAGAACAGCAGATATTGGAGGACTCTAAGGCCGACATTGGGTGGGGTAGCCAGATCCGCTCATACGTACTGGATCAGTCCAGAATCAAGGACCTCAGGACCGGAATCGAGACTGGTAACACGCAGGCTGTGCTCGACGGTGCTTTGGGTCCGTTCATTGAGGCCAGCCTGAAATCCGGGCTTTGAGAATAAATAAGTAGACTCCTATGACAAGTGGACAAAACGAACAAAGCGCGCAGCGCAAGGCTAAACTCGCGCAGCTGCGTGAGAAGGGTAATCCGTATCCCAACGATTTTCGACGAACACATGTCTGCGCAGATGCCCCCGGTCTTTTCGAAGATAGCTGCAATGCTGCAGATCAATCAGAACCTGTAAGCATTCGACTTGCCGGGCGATTGATGTCCAGGCGAATCATGGGTAAAGCCAGTTTTGCGCACGTCAGGGATGAATCCGGCAACATCCAGATATACGTTCAACGAGACAAGTTACCAGAGGGGTTCTACAACGACCAGTTCAAGAAATTCGACATTGGCGATATTATCGGCGTCGAGGGTGTTCTGTTTAGAACAAAAACCGGCGAACTTACCGTCGATGCCAGCCAGGTAAGACTGCTGGTCAAGGCCTTGCATCCGTTGCCTGAGAAGTTCCACGGCCTGACCGATATTGAGACTCGATATCGGCAGCGATACGTCGATCTCATTGTCAACGAAGAGTCGCGGGAGGTGTTCCGAAAACGAGCTGCAACGATCCGTGCTTTGCGTCAGTTTCTCGACGAGCGAGGCTACCTGGAGATCGAATCGCCAATCATGCAACCGATCCCTGGTGGGGCAAACGCCAGACCTTTCGTAACGCACCACAACACGCTGGATCGTGAACTATTCCTGCGTGTTGCCCAGGAGTTGTACATCAAACGATGCCTGGTCGGCGGCTTCGAGAAGGTTTATGAATTAAACCGGAATTTTCGAAACGAGGGTATTGATACACAACACAATCCAGAGTTCACCATGCTGGAGTACAACGAGGCCTACGTTGATTACCAGGACTACATGGAATTGACCGAGGAGATGTTGCAAGCCGCAGCACAGTCCGTCAATGGTACAGCACTTGTTCAGTATGAGGGGCAGCAGATCGACTTTTCACCGCCTTTTCGGCGTTTGACCATGCGTGATGCGGTTCTCGAATTCAACCCCACTTTGTCCAAGAATCAGCTTCAGGACTCTGAGTCGCTTCGCAATCATCTAGAGTCTCTGGGAGTCCAGGCTGAGCGCGGATTCTCTGCCAATTATCTGCTGGTCGAGTTGTTCGACCACACGGTGGAGAGAAACCTTATCCAGCCGACCTATATCACCGGTTACCCGGAAGAAGTCTCACCGTTGTCGAGACGAAGCGAGCAAGATGCCGGATTGACGGACCGCTTTGAACTCTATGCGGCTGGCAGGGAGTTAGCCAACGGCTTTTCAGAGCTGAATGATGCGGAAGATCAGGCTCAGAGATTTGAGGCTCAGGCGGCCGCCAAAGCACAAGGTGACGAAGAAGCAATGTATTTTGATGCCGATTACATCAATGCTCTGGAATATGGACTGCCGCCAAATGCCGGCGGTGGTCTGGGGGTGGACAGGTTCGTCATGTTGTTGACGGGCTGCCCGTCGATCAGGGATGTACTGCTGTTTCCCCACATGCGCCCGGAACGCGATAGCTGACTTTGATCAGGTACCGAAGGGATCCCGTTTGGAAAGGCGTTACGGTCTGATGATTCAGCCGCTCGAATTACTGATCGGGTTGCGCTACACACGCGCAAAACGCCGAACTCATTTTATTTCGTTCATCTCACTAACATCGATGTTTGGGATCACCGTTGGTGTCTGGGCTCTAATCACTGTTCTTTCGGTTATGAACGGCTTCGAGCGTGAGTTGAAAGAACGAATTCTTGCGGTGGCCTCTCATGTCACCGTGACGGGTCAGGATGGCTGGTTGTCGAACTGGGAAGAGGTGAACAAGACGATCATAGCCCATCCGGGCGTGCTCTCCACGGCCCCGTTTGCCCTGGGACAGGGCCTTGTGCTGAAAAGTAACGAAGTCAAGGGGGCGCTCATAAGAGGCGTCAACCCCGAACTGGAAACCCAGGTCTCCAGTCTGCCGGGCCATATGTACAGGGGCTCATGGTCGAGTCTGACGGCTGGTTCCTGGGGAATCATTCTTGGCTCGACTTTGTCCTGGCAGTTGGGCGCGTCCATAGGCGACAAGGTCACTGTTGTAGCGCCAAAGGGGCAGATCACACCGGCTGGCCTGTTGCCGCGGCTGAAGAGATTTACGGTTGTTGGAATATTTGAACTTGGCATGCATGAATATGACAGCGGACTTGCCTTGCTGCACATTGAGGATGCGGCGAAACTGCTGAAGACGACTGGGAAGGTAACCGGAATACGGTTGAAAATAGGTGATCTGTACGATGCGCCTGCAACGAGAAACTCTCTCGCGGAGATACTCGGGAACCGTTACCGGGTCTCAGACTGGACCCTGGAACATGTAAATTTCTTCAGAGCACTTAAGATCGAGCGCCGGGTCATGTTCATCATTCTGTTGCTGATAGTCGCTGTTGCTGCTTTCAATATTGTCTCGACACTGATTATGGTCGTCACTGACAAACGACCTGATGTCGCTATTTTGCGAACCCTGGGTATGGGTCCGTTCCGAGTCATGATGATCTTCATCATACAGGGGAGCCTCATCGGACTGGTCGGCACCTTGGCCGGCGGGGCGATTGGCATCTTGACCGCCGTCAACGTCGAGACCCTGGTTCCTTGGCTGGAGAACCTTTTCGAGATTGAATTTTTTCCGGCCAGTGTCTACGTGATTTCCGATTTTCCGGCCGAACTCAGATGGCCTGACGTTTATCAGATCACCAGCGTCTCGTTTCTGCTCAGTGTCCTCGCCACGCTCTATCCAGCCTGGCGGGCCTCCCGAACCGATCCTGCCGAGGTGCTTAGGTTTGAATAGCTCGATCGACCAGATTGTACGGTGCGAAGGGCTTGAAAAGCGTTTCGAAGAATCGGTGGTCTCGGTCGAGGTTCTCCGGGGGATCGATCTGGTGGTCAATAAAGGGGAGGCCGTAGCCATTGTTGGGGCTTCCGGCAGTGGAAAAAGCACACTGCTACATCTACTGGGTGGGCTCGATCGCCCGACTGCCGGAGAAGTGTTTGTCTGTGGCAGTTCGCTGGCGAGCCTCAACGAACGTGAGGCATGCGCATTGCGGAACCGTTCGCTGGGATTCGTCTATCAGTTCCACCACCTGCTGCAGGAGTTCTCCGCACTGGAGAACGTGGCAATGCCGCTTATGATCCGCGGGGAGAACTACCGAACGGCCGGATCAAAAGCAGAAGGACTCCTCAAACGAGTCGGCTTGGCCAATCGACTGACCCACAAACCGGCAGAGCTTTCGGGGGGAGAACGGCAAAGGGCGGCAGTCGCGCGAGCCATGGTTACACAACCGGACTGCATACTGGCCGATGAACCGACTGGAAATCTCGATCGTCGGACGGCCAGGTCGCTGTTCGAATTACTGATTGAAATGAACCAGGAACAAGCAACCAGCCTTGTCCTGGCAACCCATGACCTTGAGTTTGCGAAGACCCTGAAACACACCTATCAACTGGTTGACGGGAGACTCCAAAAAGCCTAAATCCGACCATGTCAAGGCTACAAGTACCGATCTGCACTTATAATACTGCCAAGACTTGAATTCACGGAAGACAAGGACGGGCAAGGATGCCAAAAGTCCTCAAGTTTGCGATCTGTTTCGCGGCTGGTGCACTGCTGGTTCACCAGCAAGCAGAACTGGTTTCGGGTTTGTTTTTCTTTGCCTTGGCCGGCCTGGTGTTGCCATTCGCTGGTTCAAAGACTCCACAGTATCTTATTGCCGGGTTGATCGGGTTGGGATGGTCCAACACGTTTGCTGGCTTTATCCTGGACAGCACCCCGGGGCCGCACCTGTTTGGGCAAGCTATTGTAGTCACGGGCAAAGTGGCCGGATTGCCCAAAGAAGATTCCGCCTACACGCGTTTCGACTTGCATCTTGAGGCGGCAGAATCTGAAACTGCGGTCGAGTTTCTAAATAGCGTCATACGCTTGCGCTGGTATGGTAAACGACCGGAGCTCATTCCCGGGCAGAGATGGCGCTTGGCAGTAAAGCTCAAGAAACCCCGGGGCTACAGGAACATGGGCCTGTTTGACTACGAGCTATATCTATTTCGAAATCGTATCCGGGCAACCGGTTACGTTCTCCCCAACGAGCGAGGATCGTTGCTAGCAAGCGGAGTTGGGTATTCGATCAACCGAGTCCGGTATGTGCTCGCAGAAAAGCTTAAACGAGGAATTGGTGATCATCCCGTGGCTGGAATTATTGGCGCCCTTGCGGTTGGCCAACGTTCGGGAATCACCCAGGATCAGTGGACCTTCTTTCGCCGAGCGGGACTCAGCCACCTGATGGCAATATCTGGACTGCATATTGGCCTCGCCGGCCTCTTCGGATACACGCTGGCCGGTGCTCTCTGGAGGTTAAGCGGTTCGCTTTCTCGGATTCTTCCAGTCAGGCAAATCGCTATCGTAGTTGCACTGCTGTCAGCTCTTGGGTACTCAGCACTTGCCGGGTTTCCCCTGCCCACCACGCGTGCTCTCACGATGTTGTTGGTCTATACCCTCGGCGTTGTATCACTGAGGCGTTATTCACCTGAGACCTGCCTAGGTATCTCGATTTTCGTGGTGGTCTGTTTGAATCCAATGGATACCAGTTCTGCAGGGTTCTGGCTTTCGTTTGTTGCTGTCTGGATTATCTTCCGGTCTCACAAGATAGTGTCCCGCCTTGGAAGCGCTCAGACAGACCTCTCGGCCGTTAAGCCCAGCAGGCGGGGGCGGATACTCAGCGGCGTTCTGTCTCTTGGCCTGATTCAATGTAGTCTTTTTCTGGGCTTGTTTCCGGTAATGGCCTTCTTTTTCTCTGAGGTCTCCTTGGTCGCTCCTTTAGTCAATTTCCTGGTTGTGCCAGTTTTTGGATTCACAGTGGTTCCAGTCGTGCTGGCTGGGGTCGTAGCGACGCTCCTCAGTGGGGATCAACTCGGCGGGTTTCTGCTTCTCTCGGCAAGTTGGATCATCGAGAATCTGTTGGCCGTTGTGCGCCCATTGGGTTATCTTGAACTGGCCACTCTTCCCCTGAGCAAGAACGCGGTATTTACTTTGCTGTCCACAGTCCTGGTGGGGTTTCTCGTCTTCTGGCGACGCTCATGGTTTCTCAGCCTACCCGCAATAGTCCTACTGGGTCTCATCGTCGCTTGGCCTCGAAGCGACCTACAGCCTGGAGGTTTCCGCCTGCATCTGTTGGATGTGGGGCAGGGGCTCTCGGTACTGATACAGACCGCTGAACGTATGGTTCTCTACGATGCAGGACCACAGTACGGCCAGTTCAGTCTAGGAGAGGCCGTTATCGTGCCGACAGTGCGGCGTCACGGGCAAAACAATATAGATGTTGCTGTGATCAGCCATTTTGCTGCAGATCATGTCGGTGGATTGGCGGGAATCCAAAAGTCGATGCCTATCGGAATGATTTTGTCCGGTGAATCGTTGGCTATTCCAGGCAGTGAAGCCTGCGCACAGGGGAGAGTCTGGGAATGGGACGGGGTAGTGTTCGAGATTTTGTGGCCACCCAGGGAATCACATCATTCCGGCAACGACCAGTCCTGCGTAATTCAGATTAGATCGGAAACTGGAACGGCCTTGCTGACAGGAGATATCGAAGGATTTGCGGAGAATGCCCTGATCAAATCTGCAGGTAAGACGTTAGAATCGGACATACTCCTTGTACCACATCATGGGTCCGGCACTTCATCCAGCGAACGTTTTATTGAATTTGTCGCACCAGAAGTAGCAATAGTGAGCCGTGGCAGTTCAAATCGTTATGGTCACCCTCATCCGGACATTCGTCAGAGATATCACAATCTCGGCATTCGATGGTTGGACACGGCAATGGTGGGTCAGATTACGCTGACAAGCCATCAAAAGGGCTTTCGGATCGTGAGCTGGAAAGACCACAGGCGCCGTTTCTGGCATAGTTAGGGCTAGGGCCTGCATGGTGCCCGTTACTCGACGATGTCAAGAACCTGCTGCAACACTCAATCAGCACCAGAATCACTTCGGTCAAATTCCCGTCTGTTTCGACAGTTGCGTCACTGACAGGAAACAGATTGAGTCTACCAGCCAACATCTTTTTGGCAGCCTGCGGCCAATTGCCGCGTAACCAACCTCGTCCAGATTTCTAATGTTTGAATTGATGACCAGTGGTGGTTGGCTGATGATACCGATTGTGGCCTGTTCCATAGCTTCACTGGCTATCATTTTGGAAAGGTTCTGGGCACTTCAGGATCGGCTCGTCTCACCGCTTGACCTGTCCAGAAACATTGAGGCGCTTCTGCAGACCGATCAGTTAACCCGGGATAAGATCGCCGAGATCCAAAGCAGTTCTCCACTGGGTCGAATACTGGCAGCTGGCCTTGTCAATCTTGACCAGTCAACCGCAGTGATCAGAGATGCAATTGAGGAAGCCGGCAGATACGCTGTCCATGACCTCGAGCGGTATCTCAATGCGCTTGGTACCATTGCTTCTATAACTCCGTTGCTGGGTCTGCTCGGTACTGTGATCGGTATGATTAAGGTTTTTTCGGCGATTACGGCTGTTGGTGTAGGAAATCCTCAAGCGCTTGCCGGGGGGATTTCAGAGGCCTTGATTACAACGGCGGCCGGTCTGTCGGTTGGTATACCTAGCTTACTGTTCCATCGCCACTTCAGGGGACGTGTTCGCGAACTGACTGTGGAGATGGAGCAGCAGGCGCTTCGAATGCTAGATGTCATCAGGAGGCTTCAACCCGGGTGAGATTTTCCGGCCCCGAAAGCGAAGATGTCAACATCAGCCTCACGCCTCTGGTCGATGTTGTTTTTTTGCTGTTGATCTTTTTTATGGTCTCAACCACCTTTTCGACCGAATCTCAGTTGCGCCTGCGGCTTCCTTCCAGTGATCGGTCTAGCGAACCATTGACTGAAAGGCAACAATTGCTGGTCGATATATCGCAATTCGGTCAGTACGTCATCAGACGACCAACGGCAAATTCTTCTCGGACCTATGGCAGCGATGATGCTGAGGTTCTTTCGGAGCTTCTCAAAGAGACAGCAGGAGAATGGGAAGAACCCGTGATTGTTATTCGTGCAGACCGTCGATCCTCCCATGAGTCTGTCATGCTAGCGCTGGACGCCGCAAGGCGCGTCGGGTTTCTTAGCGTGACCTTTTCACTGCAGAGTCAAGCGGGCCAGTGACTGGCAAAGTCGGTGCATTAACCGGTCGGGAGATCTACCAGAGGCTGCTGGCTTACGTTTGGCCTTACAAGTTTGTGTTTCTGGTCAGCGTGGTCGGGATGATCTTCGTCGCAGCCGCCGAAACGACGTTTGCGGCCTTGTTGAAGCCGATTATGGATGGTGGGTTTGTTGAAAAAGACCAGGCCATGATCAAGTTGACACCCGTACTGCTCATTGTGGTTTTCTTGATAAGAGCCTTCGGGTCGTTCGCAGATCAGTACTGTATATCCTGGGTAGCCAGAAAAGTCGTTTTCGATCTGCGGGCTCAGATGTTTGATCGAATGATTAGATTTCCAACGTCGTATTTCGACCAGCAGGCCACATCGGGCCTGGTGTCAAAGCTTCTCTACGATGTTGAGCAGGTAGCTCAGGCAAGTGCGGTAGGACTTCGAATCTGTATTAAAGACAGCGCCCTGTGTATTGCACTGTTGAGTTGGATGGCATATTTGAGTTGGCAGTTGACACTGGTTTTCTTATTGCTAACTCCTGTTGTCGGGCTCATTGTTCGAAAAGCGAGCCTTCGTTTTCGCAAAACGAGCGTGGGTATTCAAAATTCAATGGCATCTATCACCGAGGTGGCCACAGAAGCGTTCCAGGGACACCGTATTGTCAAGGCCTACAATGGCTACCAACACGAAAACCGTTCATTCGAGATCGCAAATTTTGCTAATCGGCGACAGGTGATGCGCAAAGCACTCGTCGCTTCTGCCAGCGTACCTCTGCTGATCTTCATTGCTGGTGCGACGGTCGCTCTGATGATCTATCTTGCCATGAGTGGGGTGATGGTATCTTTCGTCAGTGCTGGTACTTTTGTCTCCTACCTGGGGGCAATTCTGCTTCTTATGGGACCCATAAAAAGACTTGCTCGGGTCAACGAATATCTCCAGACCGGTATCGCCGCAGCCCACAGCACCTTCTTAACACTGGACGAATCCGTTGAAGAATCGGGCGGGCGTACTCCGGTTAGATCACTCGAAGGCGGTCTCGAATTTAGAAACGTGTCGTTTCGCTATTCGCAGGACAAGCCACTGGCTCTCGATGACCTGTCATTCAAGATCGAGAACGGCCAGACCGTGGCTCTTGTGGGCGCATCGGGCAGCGGTAAGTCCAGCATCATTGCCCTGTTGCTCGGGTTTTATTCATTACAGGAAGGGGATATTTTGATCGCTGGAACGCCGATATCCGAGTGCTCACGGGAAGGGCTACGCGCCCAGTTTGGCTTTGCGCCGCAGGAGGCGATGCTTTTCAATGGAACAATCAAAGAGAACGTAGCTTATGGACAAGGACAAGTTGATGAGAGGATTCTGACAAAGGTGGTCGAGGCAACCAGGATTGACTCATTTTCCGAGTCTTTGCCTTCCGGGCTCGATGGCGCGGTTGGTGAACAGGGGGTCCGGTTGTCTGGCGGGCAGCGTCAGCGCCTGTCGATCGCGCGAGCCTTGTACCGGCAGGCTCCCGTACTGATCCTGGATGAGGCGACATCCGCGCTGGACACCGAGTCCGAGAGTCTGATCAGAGCTGCTATAAAGACGCTGGCGCCAGAACAGACCGTATTAATCATCGCACACCGACTGAGCACCATCGTCGATGCTGACTTCATTCTAGTCCTGCAGGACGGCAGGCTAGTTGAGTCTGGAAGCCATAATGACTTGATTAAGTTAGAAGGGCGTTATTTTGAACTGCACCGTGCCCAAGAAAATGGTTCAGAATCAATCGGCGGTGGTCGCAACTCATGAACTGGTTTTCCAGTCACCTTTGTCGGAGTTGGTATGAACCCAATATGTTTAGCACTATCCTGTCTCCGTTAGGCGTGCTGCACTCAATTGCCAGGATGACCCGAAACCTGCTGTATGACTGCAAGCTGCTCAAGGTGGAGCACTTCATGGTCCCAGTTGTTGTCGTTGGCAACATCACGGCAGGGGGCACCGGCAAGACACCTCTGGTCATCCAGTTGGCAAACGACCTCCGGGCCAGTGGCTATTGCCCGGGGGTAGTGAGTCGCGGTTATGGATCGAACGGCTCATATCCCGCTCGAGCCAGAAAGGATTCTGACCCCAAAGAGGTGGGTGATGAGGCCGTGCTTATTGCGCGTCGTACAGGTGCTCGGGTGATCGTTGACCCGGACCGGGTCAACGCAGTTGCAACTTTGTTGGAGCAGGGTCCAGTCGATCTGGTCCTGTCAGACGACGGCCTTCAGCACACCCGGTTGGGCAGATGTCTGGAAATCGTGGTGCTTGACGGAGAGCGGGAATTCGGCAACGGAAAACTGCTCCCGGCCGGGCCGTTGCGAGACCCTGTCGAGCGACTAGACACGGTCGATCTGGTCGTCAGGAACGGCGGTGCCCTCCGGTCAGGTGAGTTCGCCATGAATTGCTTTCTTGGTGAGGCCGTGAATATCTTAAGCGGGGAAAGACGAAGCTTGGGAAGTTTTGCTGACCGGCCGGTGGTGGCAGTTGCAGGAATCGGTAATCCGGAAAAGTTCTTCAGGGATCTTCGAGACTTGGGATTAGAGACCGAAACCATCGCTTTCCCCGATCACCACTCCTATACGGATGCAGACCTGAAACAGTATGCAAACCAAACGGTGCTGATGACTGAGAAGGATTCGCTGAAATGCGAAGGGCTCGCAGGCGAAGACTGGTGGTGGGTCGATTTGTGTATTGATATCGATGCAGGGCTCACTGAACAGGTCCTCCACGCCGCAGAGAAGTTCCGGGCAAATGAACACCGAATTTAAGATACTCATTCCTGCCCGCTTCTCGTCAGAGCGGTTACCTGGAAAACCCCTTCGGGATGTTGCCGGAAAGCCCCTAATTCAGAGGGTCTACGAGTGTGCAAAAGCGAGTTCGGCGACCAGCGTGACTGTCGCTACAGACGATGAGGGAATTTACCGGGCAGTAGTCGAGTTCGGGGGTTCAGCCTGTATGACATCTGAACAGCACAGCAATGGTACCGAAAGACTGGCTGAAGCAAGCGACGAACTAGGGATTGCGGACGAGGCTGTGATCTTAAATCTTCAGGGCGACGAACCTCTGGTGCCGACCGCGCTGATTGACCAAGTCGCACAGAGTCTGGTGGATCATCCTGATGCGGTGATCTCAACAGCTTGTTGCCCGTTGGAATCGATCAGGGACCACCAGGACCCTAACGTCGTCAAAGTCGTCCGGGACAGGGTTGGTCAAGCACAATATTTTTCCCGGGCTCCGATTCCCTGGTTCAGGGAAGCCCAAGAGAATATGCCCGGCGCGGGGCGCTGGTCGGTGGCACGAAGGCATCTTGGAATCTACGCTTACCGTGCTGGTTATCTCAGGCGCTTCTGCAGCTTGACCCCGTCACCTATGGAAGAGGCGGAGAAACTCGAGCAGTTGAGAGCTTTGTGGTACGGAGACAAGATCACGGTTTGTGACGCCGTCGAGACACCAGGTCCTGGCGTAGACACATTATCTGACCTAGCGGATGTCATTCATATCTTCGAGCTACGCGAAGACTAGAAACTAATCAATCATGCCGATGATTTGTTACCGCTGGTTGTGCTTTTGGCTTGGCTTGTTCCTTAGCAGATGACTGGTGCCGGTTTGGGTCCCTTAATGATTGATGTCGAAGGTGTCGAGTTGACGGTAGCTGATCGAACCCGGCTCGAGCACTCCTCGGTTGGCGGAGTAGTGCTGTTCCAGAGAAATTACACCGGCCAGGCGCAACTGGCAGCATTGATAGCCGAGATCAAAGCACTCCGTACGCCGGAATTGCTGGTGGCAACTGATCACGAAGGCGGTCGGGTCCAGAGATTTCTAGAAGGTTTTACCCGGCTTCCAGCTCCAAGGGTAATCGGGCAAATGTTCAGCCAAGATAGCGCAAGAGCGATGGACGACGCGAAAACACTGGGGCGGGTTATGGGTGTTGAGTTGCAGAATGTGGGAATTGACCTCAACTTTGCTCCGGTCTTGGATCTCTTCCACCCAGGGAGTCGGGTAATCGGAGATCGAGCTTTCCACGAGCGGCCCGAGATTGTGGCAAGGCTCGCAGCGCAGCTTGTCGAGGGGATGCAGGAGTCTGGCGTGCACGGGGTCGCTAAGCATTTCCCCGGTCACGGTGGTGTGTTAGATGACTCTCACCATTGTTTACCGGTCGATGGTCGGCCTCTAGCCAAGATAAGTGAATCTGATCTTGAGCCGTATCGGCAGATGGATCTGGACACGCTTGGTGGCATCATGACTTGCCATATTCTGTTTCCCGCGGTCGACCAGCTGCCTGCAACGTTTTCTCGCCGTTGGATTAATGATCATCTGCGTGAAGAACTTGGCTTCACTGGAGCTGTGTTCAGCGACGACGTGATCATGGAAGGCGCTAAGGGGATCGGAACCCCTCTTGCGAGGACCCTGCAGGCAATCGATGCGGGGTGCGATATGGTATTGGTCTGCAACGACCCAAATTCAGTTGATACCATCCTGGCCGCGGCGCCAACCCCAAAAGACAGGGACAGCGAACAAAGGCTCAAGAAACTTTATGGATTTCGAGGTTTGCCAGCGCCCGAGGCAAGCGAACTAGAATCCTGGGCCGGGAGGCTCGAAGCGCTGTCGACGAGACCCAAGGGGCCTTAATCGGCTCGTTCCATGTATTCTCCGGTTTCTGTGTTCACCCGGATCTTGTCGTCTATCTTGACGAACGACGGTACGGTCAGTCGAAGTCCCGTTTCCACGGTTGCCGGTTTGCCAGAGCCTGCAGCGGTTTGCCCTTTAACGACTGTCTCGGTATCAGTGACCTTCAGCACGACCGCGGCCGGTAGTTCAATACCGATCGGGCTGTTATTGTAGAAATTGATCTGGACCTCCAAGCTCGGCAACAGGTAACCTTTTTCCTGGGCAAGATCTTCAGCCGACAGACTCATCTGATCGTATGTTTCGAGGTCCATAAAGACATAATGTTCGCCTTCAGGGTAAAGGTATTGCATTTGTCTCGGTTCTACGTGAGCCTTCTCAAGCTTGTCTTCGGAGCGGAATCGTTGGTTGAGTTTGGTTCCGTCGGCGATGGCCTTCATCTCCAATTGGGCAAAAGCACCCCCTTTGCCCGGCTTAACGTGCTCTTTCTTGAGCACCCGCCAAAGCTTTCCTTGATATTCAATGAGATTGCCAACCCTTGTTTCAGATGCTGAAATCTTCATACTCACGACCTGAATAGAACATTGTGGTGAAGTTTACGGGCTGTGACGAACAGCAACAAGAAAAGAAATCTCTGATGGCAAAATCACGATCTAAAAGGGCCAAGAACGACCAATTCCCCCCGGAAAGCTGGTACGACCCGAACTGCAGAGAATGCCCCCGGCTTGCCCGGTTTCTGGATATCACCAAGACAGAGTTCCCGGACTATTTCTGCGCTCCGGTACCTTCCTTCGGTGATCCCAACGCCCGGCTTTTGATCGTCGGGCTTGCGCCCGGTAAGCACGGTGCCAATGCCTCTGGTCGACCGTTCACCGGAGATCACGCCGGAGGGCTTCTTTACGAAACGCTGCACCGCTACGGATTAAGTTCGGCTTCCGTATCTATCAGCAACTGTGACCGGCTGCGCCTTTTTGACTGCCGTATCACTAATGCCGTCAAGTGTCTGCCGCCGGAGAACAAGCCAGTCGCCGCCGAGGTGAACAGATGTGTCCGATTCCTTGAACCCGAGTTGGTCAGCGTGCCTTCAGGTGGCGTCGTTCTGGCCCTGGGTAAGCTTGCCCACGACGCTATTGTCCGGGTCTTTGGGCTGGCGCCTTCTCGGATGCAGTTTGGCCATGGGGCGCGGCATAAATTACCAGGCAATCGAACTCTGCTCTCAAGCTACCATTGCAGTCGCTACAACACCCAGACAAGGCGCTTGACCGTACCTATGTTTCGGTCGGTGGTTCGAAAGGCCAAAGCGCTGTCGGGAGCTGTCACCCGATGAGCAGGGAATTTGACCAGAGAACTTTTGTTAAAAGCGTTTCTTCTCTCCCAGGCGTGTACGCAATGCTGGACCATGAGGGTCGTTACCTTTACGTTGGAAAAGCCAGCAATCTTCGAAAAAGGCTGCGAAGCTATTTTGGGGCGACTGATCGCTCGACGAGGTTGAAGCGCATGATCTCTCAGGTGGCGGACATTCAGGTTCACATCACCAACACCGAAAGTGAGGCGCTCCTGCTGGAGAACAATCTGATTAAGGCTCACCGGCCACACTACAACATTCTCTTGAGGGACGACAAGAGCTATCCGTACATCCGCCTGACGCTCAATCAGGATTTCCCGGGTCTCTCGCTTTACCGTGGCAGCCTGAAACAGCCGGGTAGGTACTTCGGGCCTTTCTCGAACGCCGGCGCAGCAAGAGAGACACTGAGCCAGATTCAGAAGATAATTCCAGTCAGGCAGTGCCAGGACAGCTATTTTCGAAATCGCTCCAGACCCTGCCTGCAGTACCAGATCAAACGCTGTTCAGCACCTTGTGTTGGGCTGGTCGAGTCTCAATCCTATTCCAGCGATATCCAAGACAGCATAATGCTCCTGGAAGGGAAAAGTGAGAAATTAGCCAGGCTCCTACAAGACCGTATGCATGAGAGCGCCGGAAAGCTTGATTACGAATCTGCAGGTCGGTATCGTGACCGCATCAGCGCACTCAGGCGGGTCCAGGAAACCCAGTACGTTTCTGGCCGAGCGAACAATACGGATGTATTTGTCGCGGTTCGAGAAGCTCATCTGACCTGTGTTTCAGTAATGAGCATCAGGAACGGACAGAATCTGGGCAGTCGGCATTTCTTTCAATCTGCGGTTCTGGATGAGACAACTTCCCAGGTACTGAAGGCTATTCTTCCTCAATACTATCTGAGCAACCCGATACCCCCGGAGTTAATTGTGTCTCCGGAGGTTTCAGGCGCATCCAAGTTGGCTGACTTCTTCTCGAAAAGAGCCGAGAGAAAGATTTACATAAAAACCAGGGTTCGCGATTTCAGGGCTCAATGGCTGCAGTTGGCTGAACTGAACGCAACGGAGCGACTGGCCAGGCACCTCGCCAGCAGAGAATCATACACAGATCGTCTGAAGGACCTATCTCAGCGGCTTGGGCTCGAAGGGCTGCCGATGAGGCTGGAGTGTTTCGATATCAGTCACAGCTCAGGGGAAGCCCCTGTCGGTTCATGCGTGGTCTTTGATCAGGAGGGGCCTGTTCCTTCACAATACAGGCGATTCAACATCCGAGACGTGACTCCTGGGGATGATTATGGCGCGATTCGACAAGCACTTGAACGGCGTTATCGCCGGGTTACGGAGACAGAACAGGTGGTGCCCGACATTCTGTTTGTTGACGGCGGTAAGGGGCAGCACGCCATTGCCGAGGCTGTCTTGAACGAATTCTTACTCGGTGATGTGACCGTGGTGGCAGTCGCAAAGGGAGCCGACAGAAATGCGGGTAGGGAACGTCTCTACGTATCCGGGGTCGTCCGGGCGCTGACCTTGCCACGGACTTCAACGGCTCTTCATCTTGTTCAGCAGATCCGGGATGAGGCACACCGATTTGCCATCACTGGGCATCGTCTGCGTAGGAGTAGGGCCAGGCTGAATTCTGTCCTCCAAGATATTCCCGGTATCGGTGCGACCCGTCGGCAATCGCTGCTCCACCATTTCGGAGGTCTTCAGCAGGTCCAACGCGCGCCGGTCGAAGACCTTTCTAAGGCGCCCGGAATCAGCGTGAGTCTCGCAGAAAGAATCTATCACTACTTTAAGCAGAATTGACTAGCGGCAATGCCCTGGACCGTCCCAAACCTTCTGACGCTACTGCGGGTGGCATTGATTCCCGTCATTGTTTTTCTTTACTGTCTGCCTGTTGACGGTGTTTACGCTGCGACTGTGTTTCTGCTGGCGGGTCTGACAGACTGGCTGGATGGCTACCTTGCGAGATCCCTGGCCCAGAGTTCACGTTTTGGTGAGTTTCTCGATCCGGTTGCCGACAAACTCATGGTCGTGGTCGCGCTGGTCCTGCTGGTCAGTGACCGGCAACTTGCTGACAGCCTGCTCGCACCCCTGATATTCACTTTGGTTGCAGCGGTGGTGATTGGCAGAGAGATTGCGGTTTCTGCACTGCGTGAATGGATGGCCGAGATGGGAGAACGCGGGGTGGTTGCAGTCGGGAATCTTGGGAAGATTAAGACGACCATCCAGATCATCGCTATCACCTTGCTGCTGAGTAAAGGTAATCTGGGGGATCTTCCTTCACTGATCGTCGGGGAGATTCTTTTCTATGCAGCGGGCGGTTTGACTCTCTGGTCTATGACACTCTACCTCAGGGCGGCCTGGCCGGTACTCCTTGGGCGAGCCAAGTGATAAAAAGTCAACTTGACAGGTTTTTGACAGGGTCTAGAATTTCTACTGCTTCCCAGCGGGAATAGCTCAGTTGGTAGAGCACCACCTTGCCAAGGTGGATGTCGCGAGTTCGAGTCTCGTTTCCCGCTCCAAATATTGTTCTTCAATTATGACAGGAATCACAGTTTTATAGAGTTTTATCGGATCATACTAAGCTGGCATTCTCTTCGGATCATATTAGGTCGGCTTTAAGACTATTACTCAAGTGGAGCTTCCTTGAAGCGACTACACAATACTGCGACGCCTTTCGTCGCTGCCGCATTGGTGATGCTGATGGGGTTATCGGGGGTATCCAGTACGGCCCTGGCGGTAGCGCCGTCGGGTTCTCCTTTGAGTATCGATGTAACGGTTACTCATTCTGATGACACAGTGGGCACCGAAGCTGATCGGGTGTATTTCGAGGTGAATTTGTCGCCATCTCCGCTGCAGCTAACGTCACCGCCGGATCAAGCGAGACTGCAGGGTGAGGATATTGTTTACCCGTATACAGCAGTGTCCACGGCCAACGGTCCGGATAACTACTTTCTATTTCTTACATCTGTATTTCCTGAGAACACTGACGGTGCTCCGACGGCGATTTTGCGTAACTTAGATGGTGCAGTGATAAGTTCATTGACTCTGGGTGCAACGGCTGCCAGTGGTTCGATGGCCGTCTCTCAGCTGGGAACATGGATTCCAGTGCCTTCGGACGGGGTCGCTGATAATTCCATCAACGGGATTGAAGCGGGTGATACGGTTTATGTTCATGGACAGGTTCATAGCGTTGCCAGTGTTGAGGATGATGGAACCAGTGCGAGCATTGTTTTAGCAGAAGAGCATGGTTCGACTATCAATGTAGGGGATATGATTTCTGAGGGGGCGAGTTTTGAGTTAGTGGTTTCGGGCGTGACGATCGCTGATCTTGAGAATGACGCAACAGTAGGGGTGCTGGTCACGGCGACATCGGAAGCTGACACCGATCAGTCCACGCAAGACGAGACCCTGACCACTGTTTTTGCGCCGATTCCGGCCTCGACCGAGTACTGGGTGCGCAATGTGACTAATCCCAATGGTGAAGGTGATGCGGGATATGCCACTGCTGATCAGTCGTACTATGGTACTGGTGGGCAGGTGAAGGCCTCTGCTGGGGATGAATTGGAGTACATCATTGTGCAGAGTGCGGGCAACACGGGTGATCTAAACGATGTGGTGATCAGATCTTCGATGCCTTTGTTCACGACTTACATTGGCAATTCGACTTATCTGAATGGCCAAGAGCAGGCGGATGCATCTGAGGATCCTGCGCAGTCGTTGTTGATTGCAGGTTTAGGTGCGGGCACCATTGTCAGGAATGGCCAGGCTAATGTGACCTTCCGGGTTCTTGTTGATGCCATCCCCGAGCCAGACCAGGGCGGGCAGGATCAAGGAACACAACCTTCGACCGGTGCGAGGACCGTCG
>MPLX02296805.1_pt1 | contig 24910 bp, 25 predicted proteins | sample 1617341 | NCBI WGS metagenome assembly MPLX02 (sample SAMN05944804, study PRJNA350692) | marine metagenome | biome: marine; feature: ODZ; material: water; isolation source: 120 m water sample filtered on 0.2 um supor filter | place: Pacific Ocean | collected 2012-04-08 | depth 120m m | reverse complement strand
TGGCATCTGATACTACCATCCCCTGGCTCTGCAATACCTCAACCTGTCTGAGTTTGATCACGATTTCTTCGGGTTTGTATCTTTTCTTAGCCATTTGAGCCCTACTTTCATATTACGTATAGGATTAATTTCCCATACTAGCAGGTGGACCACTTTTTGGGGGGAGGACCAGAAGTTGTTCCGGGATGGGCTGAGTTATGATGTTTCTCGTTTTCATTCGTCCGATAATCTTTTTGATAAAGCTTTATTATATCAATAAGTTAAACGATTATCATCCATTTTTATGAAATATTCGGGTTAAATCCTTCTCTAAGCCTGTTTATTGATACGGCACATTTTTTCAAAAAAGGAACTAGATGAGTTTTACAGAAAAATGGGATAAGGCATTCGAGTCAAGAGACCGGAATACACTTTCAGAATTATTGGATGATGATTTTGTATTTGTTCGGCATCAGTCCGGCAAAGAAATGACCAAGGAAGACATGCTTAATCTATGGACCTCAGATGGTCCAAGGCCAGAAATGAAAAACCTTAGAATCATTTATGAAAACGATGACATTCTGGTTACTCATCGGTTCATAAACTTCCCCAGTGGAGATAAGGAAGCAGTTATGGGAGTTATGCTTCTGAAAAACGGGAAAGGTGCCAGAATGGAAACGGGCGCAACGCCGATGCCTTCCTAAGTTTGACTTAGATTATCCAGTCAGCCAACCTGTTCAAACGGCACAAACAGCTTAAAAATAGAAAGGTTTCTTATGTCCGTTCAGCTTTTTAAAAAATATACACAGGCTTTTGTCGATTCTGATTGGGATACAGTCTCTTCAATTTATGCAGAAGATTGTGTCGGAGTAGATCCAGATGGGTCTATTTTTGAAGGAAGAGAGTCGAATTTAGCAAATGACAAGAAATGGGCGTCAATGATGTCTGATTTTAATTTCAATTATGTCAATACCGTTGAATCTGGAAACTCCACTGTTGTCGAATTAGAAATTACAGGGACAATGACCGGCGAGATGGAAACTCCAGATGGTTCAAAAATTCCCCCAACTGGGAAAACGCATACTTTTAAAGCTTGTATGATTATGGATTGGGATAACGGTAAAATCAAAAAACAACGAATCTACTCAGACTTCATGTCATTTATGGCAGGCTTCGGGTTGATGCCTTCTTAATACACCACAAACTTCGACCATTTAACCATGGCTTGACTGCTGAATAGACGCCGTCATTTCGGTTTCAGAGCGTCAAGCCTCCTTCCTTCCTCCTCAGCCAATCCAACTTTTTTAGTTTCCATAAATATTTCATTGATTTGAAACGTTTGTTCTCATAACGGAAAAAATCAAAATTATATTTCCAGCCATTTAGGAATAAATTAACGTCCTCTAACGGGAATGGGACGAAGGAGATTGCCGGGAGTTGGTCTAACTCTCACGGACCAACTTGAATCGTTTTCCATCTCCCTAAAAATGCATTGCCCTGACGGGATTGTGGAAGTTCAGAGGAGGGGGGTAACCCTTCCAAGCTCCTAGTCCTTGTCTTTGAAGATCAGCATCGGGCAATTGGCATGGTGCACCAGATAGTCGGTGTTGCTGCCCATCAACATCCTTCCGATGGCAGTGTGGGAATGTGCAGCCATCATCAGCATCGCCGGCTTGTGGGCTTTCTGCATGTCGAGAATTTTGACGTAAGGCGTGCCGAAGCGAATGAAAGTTTCCCTGGGAGCCTGCAGGTTTTGCTTTTCGACAAAGGAATCGAGGATGCTTTGCAAACGGTGCAGATCATGATCATGTTCCCGAAGCTCGATTTGGTCGGCTTTTGCCTGGTCCACTTGGCGGTAGAATCCGCTTTCCATCATGTAGGAATTCCCGCTGTATTCGGGAACTTCATCGACATGCATGACCAGCATTTCCGCATCATTCCATAGCGCCCACTCATCGGCCCTTCGAAGCAGTTCGTGACTGATTTCGGTATAATCGATGGGGACCAGAATTTTATTTTCGAGTATTTCGGAAAAGTCCTTGTAAACCATGACCCCGGTATGTCCGTGATGCAGCACATGATCGGTATTGCTGCCCAAGAAAAGACGTTCCAGGACGGTGTGGTCATGCGCGGCCATCAGGATCATTTCCGGAGTCAGTTCCTTTTCCAGTTCAAGGATCTTGGGATAAGGTTTTCCGACCCGGAAGAGGACCTCGTATTCACTCTTCACCTGACAAGCTTCGACGGCTTTTTCGAAACGCTCTTCAAAGAGCGGTTTTTTTTCTTCACCCCAACTGTAATTGGGATTGATGACATGAAGGAAAGAGATCTGGCAGCCCAGGTGCTTGGCCCAGGCATCCGCCTCTTTGATCATCTTTTCACTGACTTCGGTGTTGTCCAGAGGAACCAGTAATGTTTTTTCCATTGACCCTCCTTTGACAGGGGTTGGGGAAATTTCTATTGAAATTCCGTTGAAAGCGGGGCTTATTTCCATTAATAAAGTGTTGTTTCCTAAGGAACAACCCGCAAATTTACCAAGGAGATTGCTTCAAATTTGCGGTTATTGAAATGACAGACATTCCAGCCATGGAATTGAATTTTGGCTCCGGACCGATTCCGAAAAAGCGGAGGCCGCGAGGCGGATTCAAGCGGCATGCAGTAGGACACTACCGTGCCTCCACACACAGTGATGATCGAAGCCTGGCTCATCTCCTCCAGACCCAAGACAGTTCAGGATTGGAGTTCCTCAACCGTCAGGATCATACCAACGTCTCCAAATATCCAACCTTCCATTACACATGGGTGACATAGGAGCACTTAAGAGAGCTACAGTATGGACTGATGAAAGACTTAGGAAAGGTCGAGAGATGACTGAAAGAGCATGGGAAGGAACCTTAAACCATCGTGGAAGTTTGGCCCTTTCGGATATAAACAGCGGCCAGACACGGGGCAGAAGTGGACCTCGCCGGTACCGATAGAGCAATCAAGGGTGGGATTGTTGCGCCCATATAGGGTGAAGGATTCCGGACACTGTGCGAGCGCGTCCATGATCACCCTTTCGGGAATCTTGACCAATGTGCCACCGCTCTCAAGCGTGCAGCCGACGGCTTCAAACATACGAGAAGCGCTCGGATCGTCACATCGTATACCGCCTTCGGCAGGCACACGGACGGCAGCAGCATGAACCTTTGCGCATTCTGCCTCGGAAACAGGATGGACAGAACTCACAAGTTTTCCTGTAAAACCAATAAAAAACGGTTCCTCCATACCACTCAGTTGATGCTCTACGTTGTGCATCGGAACCCAGTCCCAAATCAATCCCCGCTTTGTTTCTAAGGGCAGGCGATTGAAACCATCGATCTTGCGCAATTAGATCGGGTCAATCGGAGGCAGTTTGGCAAGGAACTGCATTTCATAATTCAAAACTTTATCGATATTCAGCATGCCTTGCTGATCGAAAAAAGGATAGTCGCTGATCGACTCACCAAGTATTTCCATAATTTTCAAGAGTGAATGTTCTTCACTATGACAGATGATTCCATCTTTGGCGGATATCAATGCCAACAGATTGACCAAAAGGGTCTTGGCGTCCTGGGTATGAATGTCCTGGAGTAGATGCCTGAGGCTCAAGGGGTTTACGAGGATTTGATTCAAATCTACTGATTTGAGGTCGAATCGGTTGCAAATAATCCGGAATGTCTCCTTCTCTGAAATATGTATTTCCTCATCCACCTTGACCATGAACGCCAGCACAGCCACAAGACTCATTACTTCTTCCTGATCCATGTCCTTCTTGATTTGATTGTAAATTGAACCTGCTGACTCCAATTTCTTGGTGCAGAATCCTTCCCCCGCAACCAATGAAATACACATGCGGAGACACACCGAATAGGCTCTCGCACACGTTTATCTATATCTTTCATGCATGATGGGACCTCATTTCATGGTTCTTTGTATTTCACATTCAATGAATCCAAGAATATTTTTAGTCACCTTATGAAGTCTATTCGTAAATTTACTAAAAACGTTCATTTTGAATGCCTATTCCATATGCGGTTTGTCAGTACTTAAAATCCCTGACCCCCAAAGGGGCCATCCTATGATAATGGGAATCCTGTTCTTGAGTGGCCCTGCTTTCTGCAGCAACATGCCCGCACACAGATTACATCCTGCTGGTTTCGTCTAAAGATTCACTCCGCCGGTTCATCAGTCCTCACGGTCCCTTTTTCTTAAATTTCTTAAGATTTGGTTTTTAATGGAAACAGAAGGCGAATTGATTTTGATTAACATTCAAAAGGCGAGTACCTATTTATTACCGATTAACCAAGATGACATGGCATCCTTCAAAGCGTGATGAACTTTATTCCCACGCAGACAATGCAAGAGATCGATTGAAAGTATTAGGTGCTCCATCGATATTTACTTTAGAAGTCGGGGAAGGCAGTACATTCACTGTTGCAGCTTACATCTCAAAAGAAGATGCTGATAAAGTCGCACCAAAAAAAGGGGAATTTCTGGATGGAATGGGCCAATACATGACAGCACTACCTGAACCTTATGAGAGTGAAGTGACTTGGGAGATGGAATCCTCTGATCATCATCTTGAAACATTTGTCCTGAAAAGGTTCACCATTTCAGCCACAGCTTTCGGTTTTCAGATCGACCGCTGTGGCAAGTTGATTCATCGATTCATTAGATCGTTCAGTCAGTTCATATGCTCTTTTCATCGGTCAAGCCAACCCTCGAAGTAAAATCCCTATTCTTGTAAATCATACCAAGAGCTAAAATGACGACGATTACCAGCTTGTTTGGGGGACATGCACCTTTTAGTGAACTCCAAGCGCACATGCGTGTTGTGAACGAATGCGCTAGTCATACCCCGGCGCTGATGCGGGCCCTCGTAGACGGGAACCAAGAGACACTCAAGGAGAAAGCCAAGCTGATCTTTAAGCTTGAAGAGCAGGCGGACACTCTGAAGCATGCCTGCAGGCTTCACCTGCCCACACGGCTCTTTATGCCGGTAGACCGTCGGGACCTTCTCGATGTCCTTCAATTTCAAGACATCATTGCGGATCGCGCCGAAGACATCGCGGGAATCTTCCTTCAACGGGAGATGCCCACACCTGATCCGATGAAGGAGTTGCTGGTCGAGTTGACGGAGAAATGTGTGGATGTCGTTGGGATGACGACGAAAGTCATCGAACTCTTCGACGAGCTCTTGGAGGTCGGATTCCGGGGTAAGGTGGTTGAGCGGGTTGAAGCTCTCGTCACGGAAATCAACATCGCGGAGGGTGAGGCGGATCGACTCGAGCGTGAGCTGTCAAGGATTCTATTTTCTCTTGAGGGCGAACTCGACCTCATGAGCGTCGTGCTTTGGTACCGAATCCTGGAGTGGATCGGAGACTTGGCGGACTATGCCGAAAAGGTCGGAAACAACTTCCGGCTCATTATTGCAAGATAGCGAGGATTTACCTGTGGAAATCATCACTCTACACGGAACGGTCTTTGTTGGCTTAGCGGTGGCTTTTGGCCTCTACATGTGTTGGGGCATCGGAGCAAACGATGTGGCCAACGCCATGGGCACATCGGTGGGTTCCGGTGCTATTTCAGTCCGGCAAGCAGTCATCATCGCTGCAGTTTTCGAGTTTTCCGGTGCCTTCCTTGCGGGGGGGCATGTCACCAAGACCATCCGCAAAGGGATCATCGATCCCTCGCGGATCGCGGATCAACCGCACCTGCTCATTTTCGGCATGCTCGCAGCACTGTTGGCGGCTGCCATCTGGCTGATGGTCGCCTCACGAAAAGGATGGCCAGTGTCCACCACTCACACCATTGTCGGTGCCATTGTCGGCTTCGGCTTGGTGGGAATCGGTCCAGACGCGGTGAACTGGTCAAAGATCATCCAGATCGTCACCAGTTGGGTCTTATCTCCCGTGGTAGGCGGCGTGATCGCTTTTCTTTTGATGGTCTCCATTCATCGGCTCATCTTTGAGAAGGACAGCCCTTTCGAGGCCGGCAAGCGCTGGTGCCCCATGTACATCTTCCTGGTGGGATTCATCCTCACCTTGGTGACGTCATTCAAGGGATTGAAACACCTAAACCTCGATCTGACTGTAGGCATGAGTGTGCTGCTCTCCGTTGTGGTGGGCGCCATTACCGCAGCTATCGGCTGGTACCTGATCTCGAAGATCGAGATCGATCCTGTGGCGGACAAGGAGTTTCATTTCGCCAGCCTGGAACGTGTGTTCGCTCCGGCGATGATCTTCACCGCTTGCGCCATGGCGTTTGCTCATGGCTCCAACGATGTGGCCAACGGTGTTGGACCAATGGCCGCCGTGGTCAGCATGGTCGCGAACTCTGGAGACATCGCCCAAGAGTCCGAGTTGCCACTCTGGATTCTCATGGTCGGTGGGGCCGGGATTATCGTCGGGCTGGCGACGCTCGGCTACCAGGTCATGAAAACCATCGGCAAGGACATCACCGCCCTTACTCCCACACGGGGCTTTTGTGCGGCGTTGGCCGCCGCATCCACAGTTGCCGTGGCCTCGCGAACAGGCCTCCCCGTGTCCACCACCCACATCGCCGTTGGAGCGGTGATCGGGGTCGGCCTGGCCAGAGGTCTTGGTGCCATCGACCTAAGGGTGGTTGGAACGATCGTCGTCTCCTGGCTAGTTACACTGCCCGTCGGTGCAACCCTGGCGGCGTTCTTCTTCTTTACCCTCAAGGGCATGTTCTCGAACTAGCTGCCAAGCTGATCAGCCAACCCACAGTTCTCTTTTTTTTTGAATTTATTGAGTTGGGGACTGATCCTGTTTCCATATTCTCAGTTCAGCAAGCAGATGCCGGCATGGGCGAACCCGGCCCACGTTCCTGCGATCTTTCTATTCAGTGATGTGGAGCTATTTGAAGAAAAGCCATTAACGCTGGAGGCACTGCTTCTTTCAATGTTGATGGTCTATGCGGTTCTCATTTATGGAACTACCCCTGGTGTTCTTCATATGCTAGGAACTGATACGCAGGGGTGGACAGACATTACATGACCAATGATGAAAAGAAGCCATGAATGTTTTATCTGGGATTCTTTTGGAAAGAGGGGTTGAATACAAAAGCTATTGATCTCTCAAAGGCACATGCGTAGAATCGCTTCTTCTTCAGAAAACATAATATTCAATGATCAAAAAGGAGAACGCATATGGCAAATACATGGCTATCCTGGAAGCGAATCCAGGAGCATTTAAAGGGATGATTCAGGAACCACAAGATAGGAAAAAAATTATTGAACCCATGTTTGCTGCAATTGGAGGTACTGTAGAACACTACTGGCTTGGGGTAGGTTCAAATATGGTCTATGTGGTGTGTAATTTCTCGAATGAAAATGATATAGACCTTGAGGCAATCAGTATGTTGGTCTTTAGCTCCGGAATCGCATCATCCATGAACATGGTCAAATTGATGACCTCTGAAGAAGCAGTGGGTGCAATGAAAAGGGCTGGTGAACTTTCCTACAAACCTCCTAGCAACTGAATGAATAATTCATGAAGTAGTTCAGTTTATGAAGCGGAGCCATTTTCGGATGTCTCCGCACTTTTTTCAAACACGGCCTCTTTGAATCGTCACCTACTCCAAAACACCTGCAACTGTTTTCAAGACGTTCTTTTTTCTCGGCACTAATTCCTACCTAAATCGAATCCTAACGGTCCTTGCCGACAAAAAACCCCCATGGCGATCCGGTTTGCATGATCCATTGACCCGAGCCTTTGATTATTACAAAATCTGGTATTCCATAAACCTCAATCAATGGATCGGTCATGTTTAAAGCATTACGTTATCGGTTTGGGTTCAAGTTTTTTGCGATTTTTCTGGCATTTTTCTGGGATTTTGATGAACAAAAATTTATTTGAGACATGCAATCAGGAGTCTGCAATGAATTTGATTTTGGACAAAGAAAATGCCTTTCAGGGGAGGATCTTATAACATTTCTAAAATTGATTATTTTTATTGATATTCCAACAATATTTTTCATTTGGGGCATCACTTTTTGTGGTTCCTATTTTTAATCTGGAAACAAGGTCAATAAATTAGAAAGAGCTTCACATTTAGCAAAGGACGCAGGTGAGCTTTGTGTTTGTGTTGGTGGTGTTTTGATTTTCTGGGGTGTTTTCCATGAAGCCGGAATGGCAGAAGCATTTAAGTATATGTTTATGGATCAATTCTATGGCCATTTAACGGCAATAATTCTTATTTCAATGACAAATTACCTAAGGTCAAAAGAAGAAGAGGAACACACTCAAATTAATAACTCGATAATGCTTTCTTCGACTTTGTGTCCAGGTGGATGGGCCACTTTGGGAAAGACCGATTCCTCTGAAGTGATTGATCCAATCCATGGGTCTCTGATCCTGAGTCTTGCAGCCTCTGACAGGCATAGTTATGATCTCGGTTCCCTTTTTCCCCATTAAGTTAAACAAAAACATCGGAGTCATGACATGATGCACATTAATCAATATGTAAGCGTTACAGTATGGAAATGGTCAGAACCTCTTGATTGGGTAAAAATGCAGGAAGAGCAAGCCGGATACATGAAAGATGCTCCAAAAGGTACAACAGTCAGGTGGTTCCAAATTGATGAAAAAACCCATGGATCGGTTTTGACTTTTGCAAGCAAGGAAGTCTACGACAACATGAAGGCCGAAGTGGATGAACATCGGTCAACTCAAACTGCTTGTGAACTGATACATGTCCATGAAGGTGTGGTTAAGGCTGAATCGTGGGCTCAAGCCTGTGACCATGGGCATTGATGATGGTGTTTCATCTAGTGCCTGAACGGTTAACATCACCCTGAAACACCTGTCCTGAGCAGATTAACCATCTCTGTCACCGTTTTCGTGTTGAGGTCGACCGTTGTTGGCAGTTTGTTTGCCGCGTGATCTCTCGCTTGTTGTTGGTTTCATTATGCTCAATGCAAGCTGTAATCTTGAAAGCAAAGGACTCCACTGTTACAAATGGGCTGGTGGGTATTAGGTCATTCAGTTGAATCAATAATAATTGCCATAGGTTTGAAAATGCTTTTCCAAGTCATACACCAACATACACCTGAGCAATGTCCTGCAAATCACGAAGGCCGGACAGAAGAGATGAATAATGCTCTTAATGAAGCTCATAAATCAGGTGCTGTAACAATTCATAGTTGGTTGATCAACAGCCCCGGACACCGAACTTTTTTGGTCATTGAAGCTCATAAGTATGAAGACGTTCAGATTATGTTTGATCCGATGAGGCTTTGGGGACACTGGGAAATAATTCCTGTGTTAGATCCAAATGCTACTCGAAGCATCAGACATGAAGGCGCAGTTCTAAAAGGGCTGGGATTGGAGAAATAAATCATTAGCTACACAACGACTATGAATTGGAACAAAGGCTTTAGACGTATATGGTTCATTTTCTCAGGTATCTGTTTAACCCTTGCGGCCGTGTTCGGATTCCTTTATTGGGGAGAAAACATTGACCTCTATAAAGTATACTTTTGGAGGGTTGTGGTACTTTGGCTCTTTATATCCATGAATTCACTTGGTGCTTGGTGGTTTGTATTAGGTTCTCGAAAAGAAGACTTCCCCGATACCTCTTCGCCCAATTCGGCTTCGGTTTCATCCTCCCCTTCAAATAGAGGCAGTTGATGTTCGCCACTCCTCAGCTTGAGCACTTGACGTGTTTACCATTGATGGAAGCAAATATTTTAAGCGGTCAAGATCCTGGCAACCCACTTTTACCGACAACGTTCAGGGGGTAATCGGTTGATTTGAGTCTGAAACGGGAATTCGGTTTCTGTTTCCGGAATTTGTTTTACCTTGCCGTAATCTGCACTTTCTCCAGTTGATCCCATGGGATATTCTAAGTCACCATGTCGGTCACGTTGTACGAGACCAACCCCGCTATCGATCCGAAAGCCTTTGGCCTAGGATCGGACACGAACATAGTCTTGCAGGCTTCTGCAAGCATAGGTACGAGCACGTTTTTCTTTTAATTTTGCTAACATTCAAAAAGCGAGAACATATGTATTATCGATTGACCAAGATGAAATTCGATTCATCAAGACGTGATGAATTTTATGCATACGCAGACAGTGTAAGAGATCAATTGAAAGCATTAGGTGCTCAATCGATCTTTGTTGTAGAAGTTAATGAAGGCAGTTCATTCACTATTGCAGCATATGAATCAAAAGAAGATGCTGATAAAGCAGGACCGCAGGTAAAGGAAATACTGGGTGGTATGGCCCAATTCATGACAGCACCACCTGAAGCCAGTGAGGGTGAAGTGACGTGGGAAATGTAATCCTGTGATCATCATCGTGTTACATTTGTCCTGAGCAGATTGACTTATCAGTCACAGCGTTCGTATTTAGATCGTCGAATTTGGCTTTTTTAGAGATCGCCTCGTTGAATCTTTCATGAGGCATCAACACGATTCTGGTTTTTCAGGCTCAGGCAAAGGATCCTGCCATCATCATTATTTGAATCCTTCATGAATAATCTGTACAAATGAATAAAAGGTCTAGATTGAGGCTGGAGACGGAGAGTTAGAAGCCCAGGAAGGAATGTTTAAAGTTTGATCCAAAAAAAATCCCTCCGTAAAGATTGATTGCCGTCCGTTGGATGTGTCCGTATTCAATAAAGTATATGGGCTTTTGACGTGCCGTTGTTCAGTGGGCGGTAAAAACCTCTTTTGGCTCCAATCATCATCATCGTGTTGCATTTGTTCTGGCTGGGTTCACCGACGGTTCCTGGAAATGCGTCCCGATGCTCTAGGGAAATCAAAACGGGTCAAGGGAATATTTTCACGCTTCCAATGGCATCTGGGGCGGAAGGTTGACGGTTCTTGTTTTAATGTGTCTGTGTTTGTTTTCGATGCAGTTCCTTTGATGAAGGCCCCTAGATGGCTTTTGACTTCTCTGATTAGCAGCATAAAGGGCCTTTATGAGCAGGGTGCAGAAGGATCGGAATACCAAGGAACTTCAGGGTATTGGAAGTTCGTATCACCGAAGTTACTGAAGGAGTATGTGACCTGCCTCCCCTAAAATGACCCTAGGCGAGATTTGACAATTACCAAGAAATCACATTACCCAAGGGACCTCCCTCTGATCAATGGGAGTCCTGGGTCAGATTGATTTGGGGAGGGGACCGATCAAACCAAAGTGTTCATTTCAAAATGCAGAGATGATGGCCTGCCAGGTAACCGACGAGTTGCTCTATATAGATTGATTGAGATGCAGTAAATGGATGCTCGAGGAGGATGCCCCCCTGGGCGAGTCCCTTCCCTCAAAATATGGTATTCCAAATGTAGATTCACAGAAAATGATGCAGACTGTTTTAAAGATCTGAATCATCAAAGACTAACTTGAAATCAGGATCAAAAAATGGAGTCTGGATAATTTTACCAACGCATATTGACATTCTTGATTTGCGTGTAACTTATGAGTTCATCAAAGCATTCTTCTTGTCCCATACCACTTGCTTTCCATCCTCCATAAGGTGCACCCAGATAACGACCAGTTGAATTAATCCAAACATATCCTGCTTCCACTCGTTCAGCCGTTTCCAGCGCCATTTTGAGATTGTCAGTGACAATCATTGTTGTTAGTCCGTATTCCAGTCCATTGGCAATTGAAAGCATGGCCTCATAATCATTCCACTCCATGACGGACATAACAGGTCCAAAAATCTCTTCTTTGCCAATCTTCATTTCTGGAGTTACTTGGTCAAAAATTGTCGGTTGAATAAAAAAACCATATTTCAATTCTTCGTCATCAGGAGTACCACCTCCTGTTACCAAGTTAGCCTCTTTTTTTTTGGCAGAGGAAATATATTCTAGAATCTTTTCATACTGAAATTCAGAAACAATAGGGCCCAATTCATTGGTTTCAATCCATGGCAAACCAATGGGCAGGTTTTCCACCAATTTTATCATCTCTTCAATGACTGTGTCATGAAGGTCATGATGAACTAAAACCCTTGAAGTAGAACTACAAGATTGACCTTGCCGGCTCATATTCATCCCCTTCACTGCATAGCTTGCTGCTTTTTTTGGGTCTGCATCAGGAAATATGATGATTGGGTTTTTACCTCCTAATTCAAGGGATACATGTGTGAGATCTTCAGCCGCAGCTTTTGATATAGCTATTCCCGTTGCTACTGATCCCACTACACCAGCCCGGCGGACATCCGGGTGGCGGACCATAGCATCACCACACTCCGCATTGCCTGTCAGTACATTCACGACTCCTGCTGGAAGCACCTGCTCACAAATTTCAGCAAATCTGAGACTCGACAAAGGAGCCTGTTCAGAAGCCGTGACTACAACAGTGTTGCCAGCAGCGAGGGCAGCAGCAGATTTTTCAGCACAAAAACGAAGGGGATGATTGAAAGGATTAATCTTGGCAACTACACCATAGGGTTGGCGTCGGGTAAAATTCAAATGACCTGGCTTTTCAGACATGGTCTCCCCTTTGATTTCAGAAATCAGACCAGCAAAATATTTAAGGGTATCTGAAGACCAGTCTACATCGCCCTGCATTCCAGAAAGTGCATTTCCTGAATCCAGAAAGTCCATCAAACCTAATTCATCTCGGTTTTCCAAGAGGGTGTCTGCAAGACTCACAAGGAATCCAGCCCGTTCCTTGATGGGCATTCGACTCCAGTCTTGGAATGCTTTTTTGCTGCTTTTACCGATCTATTGACATCTTCTCCATCTGCTAAAGGTACTTCTCCGAGAAGTTTACAGTTGGAAGGGTTTATGGTTGAAAATTTCTTACCCTGAACGCTGTCAACCCATTCACCACCAATGTAAAGTCCTTTAGGGGAAAATCGAATATCAGAAGCAGTCAAGAAAAATCCTTAAAATAATATTAAATTATTCACAAAATTTATTTCATTTTCATGACTTTATTTCGAATTAAAGCAGAAAAAAATTCTGAAAATAATACGAGAACTATAATTGAAAGAATGATTGCTGCAACCCTTTCCGTTTCTATTTGGAGGACATTGCGTTTTAAATACCACCCCATACCTCCTGCTCCAAAAAACCCTACAACAGTTGCTGCCCGAAAAGCGACATCCCATGTATAAATTGCAATGCCTGTGAAGGCAACACGGACTTGAGGCAGAACACCAAAAATCATTACTTTAAACAGATTTGCTCCTGTTGCTTTAATAGCCTCGACGGGGCCCATATCGATGGCTTCAATTTCTTCAGCCAAAAGTTTTGCAGCAAAGCCTGTACAAAAAAATGTTAATGCCAAAACACCTGCTAGCATTCCATATCCAAGAATAGAAACAAAAATAATAGTCCAGATCATTTCATGTACTGCCCGAAATCCCATGGTTATCATTCGTGCAATTGGATAAATAAAACGTTTTGATGGAGTCATGTTGTAGGATCCAAACCAACCAAGTGGAATGGTAAATAAAAGACCAAATAATGCTCCTAAATAGGCCATCTGTATGGTCTCAACAACATAGTCCATGTAATCGACATCAAGGATATAATCAATATCTGGAGGATAATAGCGAGTACTCAAAACATTACCCATCCTTCCAATCATTCCAAAAAGTCGATTAAGTGGGATTTCTAAATAATGAATTGAAAAAACTAAAAACAGTAAAGTAAAGAGATAGGACCCGAATTTATAATAAGAATCAGGATATTTAAACCTAGTCCATTTTTTATTAAAATTGCTGTTCAATTTAATATAAGGATATAATTAATGATTAAATCACTCGTTTACGTGTATAATAAGAAATAAATTCTCCAACTAAAATGATGCCAAGAATTGCAATGATTACTGAAATCACACCATGAAAATTGAAAGTATTCATTTGTCTGAAAAAAACCAGTCCTAGCCCACCTGCACCCACCAGTCCAAGTATCGCAGAACGTCGAATGTTTATTTCCCATTCAAATATAATCACTCCAAGAATTTGAGGAAGTACTTGTGGAATGACAGCATAAAGGATTACTTGGAAGTCATTGGCTCCAGTGGCACGCATTGCTTCCAGAGGGCCTTTATCGATATCTTCAATTGCTTCTGCAGACATCTTTGCAATAAATCCTACAGATCGTACAGCAATGGCAAAAATACCTGCTAATGCACCTAAACCTAAAACGGCAACAAAAAAAAGTGCCCAAACAATTTCATGAATGGATCTGCTTAGTGTCATGAGAAGGCGACCTATCGGATAGGTTATTGGCTTATAAGGAGTAATATTCATGGCGCCAAACCATGTTGCAGGGATGCAGATCAGTGCTCCCAGAAAAGTACCAAGACAAGAAATCATAAAAGTTTCTAAAGAAGGAATAACTAGATTGGGAAATAAACCAAAATCTATTCCCATAAAACGTCCTGCAGAATGCATGACATCACCTAAGCTACCCATTCTTTCCCAATCGGTATCATCTATGATGGTCACTTTAACGCTCCAGATAACTAAAATAATAAGGAACAAAAATATGACAAAATTAAGAAAATACTTTTTTCGACGTATTCCGATTACTGTTTCAATTTTCAAAATATAATCAATGATGAATTAAGCTATTTATGAAGTATTATAAAACTTCCATGGCATAAATTTCCTGAAGTTTATTCTCATTCAATTCATTAGAATTACCTTCAAACATTTTTCGACCATCCTGAATGCCGATGATTTTGTTGCAGAATTCCATTGCTAAATGAATATCATGTATATTACATAAGCATGGGACCTTTAATTCTGAAGCCATTTCTTTAATAAGTGCCATGATTTCTCTGGATATTTTGGGATCTAATGAAGAAGTTGGTTCATCCAGCAACAAAAGTTTTGGATCCTGCATTAATGCTCTTGCTATTCCAACCCGTTGACGTTGCCCTCCAGATAATTGATCTGCTCGTTTATCTATATGCTCACCTAAACCTACCCGGTTGAGTAGATTTATGGCACGATCTATATCTTCATGACGAAATGCTTTAAAAAATGTTCTCAAATTACCCACATACCCGAGTCGTCCTGAAAGAACATTATCCATAACACTCATTCTATTAATTAAATTAAATTCCTGAAATATCATTCCGATATCCCTACGAAGATATCTTAATTTCTTGTAATTTAATTTTCTTACATCTTCATTATTAAAGATGATTTCACCTGAGGTTGCTTCGACAAGCCGATTGATACATCGGATCAATGTCGATTTACCAGAACCACTTGGACCAATGATTGCCAAGAAATCATCATCATTAACATTAAAACTTATATTTTTTAATATTTCAGGGCCACTTGAACTGTATTGTGAACAAAGATTATGAACTTTAAGAATAGGCATCTAGAAAAATTAATGAAATGTAATAATGAATGGAAAAAATGAAGAAAAACTCAGCCATAAATCATTGATTGATTTTAGGCTGAGTTAAAGAATAAATTATTATTATTTCTTCTTCTTGCGTGCGTCTTTGGCTTTCTTTAAGTCTCGAATGATATTGTAATCATCATAACTCATTTTAACAAAAGTATTTGATTTCACATTATCAAGGAATTTTTTTGCTCCAGGTTGCCCTTTTAAATCAAGAAAAGTCTCTCGTATTTTTGATTTGATATCATTACAAAGGGTATTTCTATAAACAAAAGGATCTTGGGGGATAGGGGCAGATTCCCATAGGACATTGACATCAGCAAGTGCGGCTTCTCCTTTATTGACAACATTATCAAATCGATGGGATGCAACGAAAGCAGCATCCACTTTTCCCTGTACCACTGCAACAGAGGATAATTCATGACTTCCTGTGTATACTACTTTTCCAAAAAAATCTTCTAAATCCTTTCCAATAACTTTTGTAAATGCAACTCTGGGCATTAGGTTCCCTGACGTGCTACCAGGATCAGTTAGGCCTAATATGCTGCCTTTCAATGAATCAATCGATGTGTATTTAGTTCCTTTCTTTGAGATTAATACACCTTTATAACCTGGACCTTCTTCCTGCATGTGGCCGGGTCTTTTTGCATATGTTGCAAATACTTCAATATTTGGATCTTTTGAATTTGCTATAACGTAGCTATAAGGTCCAAGTACTGCCACATCAACAAAATTACTCAATAATCCTTCAACTACAGATGCATAGGATGTAGGCATAAAAAACTCGATTTTTTTCCCGGTTAATTTTGCCATGCGATCAGTAACAGGTTTATAGAGTTGTAATTCAGCTACACTTTCTTCAGTAGGGATCATTGCAAAGGTCAAAGAATCTGGATTTTCACATTCTGCGGCCTTTACATGCCCAGATCCTAGCATTAACATTAATGAAAATGTTATTGATAGGAATTTAAATGTGCTTGATAAGCTTTTCATATAGATTTCTCCTATAAGAGGATTAATAAAAATTAAGAATTAATAAATTATATAGATTTTTATAATTGTCAAGGACTACTTTGTATTTAACACATGATTATATTATAATGCTGTTATAGGAATATCTCCTATCAAGTAATCTTTAATAAGATTCAATTTAAATCAAATATCCCATAAAAAGAACTTCATGAAAGATTTTGATTTTATTTCCCACAACAGTTGGAAAGCCAAAATATTCATATCCTGTTTCCCAGGACTGAATGAACAAAAAATATTTGATTCTGAATTAATGGACCAAACACTGGAGTCAATTGCCAAATTAGGTTGTACCAACATCATTTCTTTGGTGGAGAGTCATGAAATTGAAGACATTTGCGGACTGGATTTTTTTTCTGATCAATTCAAAAAACATGATTTTACCTGGCACCATCTGCCCATCGTGGATTATGAAATTCCAGACAAGGCATTCATGGAGAATTGGGGAAATACCCGCCCGGGCTTACTGAATGAATTGGGGAACGGGAACAATATCTTCATTCATTGCAAAGGAGGAATTGGTCGTTCCGGAACCGTTGCTGCGATGTTTTTAATCGAATCAGGAACGGAGAATTCTCATTCAATCCTGGCCGTCCGTTCCAAAAGACAGGGAGCAATCGAGAACGAAAAACAAGAGAATTTTGTTCGTTCATTCGAACCCAGAAGAATTTCTTAACAGATACTATGAGATGGAAGAATCACTTATGGACTCTATAAATTTTTCAATTCCCGGGGATAAATGATGATGAAGTACAGTGAGCCCCACCCACCGGATGAGGCTCCTATTTTATGGATGAATAACTGACCCAATGATGAAGAGCATGTTCAAAAAATTGAGCTTTCTAAGCATGAATGTTCTGATCATCACTGAGACAGGGGGCATCATTTTTTAGGTTCAGTCTTTCCGTCGTATCGTTTCTTCCATTCATGGACGATTCGGGTTTTATTGGCAGCCGCCCAGACGAAATTGTTGTCGATGAGTTTTGCCTGAACTTCATCATAAAAATCAGGAAGTTCCGGGTCTTTGGTGACTTTTGAGGAATCTGCAATGATCGACTGACGTTCACCAAACAGATTCATACCCCTTCCCAAAGTCCAATCCATCAAGCGTTTTGCATCCGGAAGATTTTCTGTACCCGCCATGATTGCAACCACCTGCATTTCCCATCCAATTCCCTCATCAGGAATGATCATATCAATCGGTGCTCCTGCCTTGATGATCTTGATTGCCCGGCCAGGCCATGAAATGCCTATTGCAAATTCTCCTGAACCTGCTTGTTTACAGGGTTTGGAACCGGAATGGGTATAGACTCCAATGTTTTTATGGAGTGCATCCATGAATTTCCAGGCCTTGTCTTCACCCCAAATTTGAATCCAACTCGAAGCATCTAAAAATCCTGTTCCTGATGATGCAGGATTCGGCATGGAAATGTGTCCCTTATAGATGGGGTTTGCCAATTCAGCCCATGTTTTGGGTTTAGGAAGTCCAAGGTTTTCAGCTTCGATGCGGTTCCAGCAAATGCAACCGGCCCATCCGTAGTTGCCGACCCATGTCACTGGAGGACTCTTGTCAACATAACGTTGATCAATTTTCCCCATCCCGATGGGAGAGTATTCGTAGAACATCCCTTCAGCTTCCATATTCAGTGCAACGGTAGCTGCCATTTCAAATAAAAAATCTGCCTGTGGATTATTCTTTTCCGCCATCATTTTGGCTGCCATGGTTCCGGTGGATTCCCTGACCACATTGACCTTGATGTCAGGATTATCTTTCTGAAATTCTTCCATGTAATACTTCAGGTTATCCGCATCAGTACTTGAATAGACAAGCAACTCCCCCGCCCACAATGAAGAACTGAAACAGAATAAAACTGATGCTGAAAAAGCAACAGAAAATGAAAAAATATGCTTAAATTGTTTTAAAAAGATCATTGGTTAATCTCCATATTTATTGAATGAGCATTGCGAATGAATGAAAAAAACACGAGTATACCCGTCAGTCTGGGAAATGCACGGAAAAAATAGCATGACCACTGAGAATTCCAGGATTCGATTTTTATTGAGATACAAAGATGAATAAAAATAATTCACCAATCTCCTTGACAGTGAAAAATCTGGACAAACATTTTGGAGCATTTCAGGCTTTAAAAAATATATCGATAGACATTCAGGAAGGAGAATTTGCCTGTTTTCTAGGCCCCTCGGGTTGTGGAAAAACAACCCTTCTTCGTTGCATCGCAGGATTGGATACTCAGTCTTCAGGATCCATTACTCAAAAGGAGGTTGAGATTTCAAACCTGCCGCCTTCTGCAAGAGACTTCGGCATTGTTTTTCAGTCTTATGCGCTTTTTCCAAATTTAACCGTCTTTTCAAATATCTCCTATGGTTTGATCAACAACAAATGGGGTAAGGATGAAATCAAATCGAGGGTGGACCATTTACTGGATTTGGTCAGTTTACAATCTCATGCAGCAAAATATCCGAGTCAATTATCTGGAGGGGAACAACAACGTGTTGCATTAGCAAGAGCATTGGCAACATCACCAGGATTGTTGCTGCTTGATGAACCGCTCTCGGCCCTGGATGCTAAAGTAAGGGTGTTTCTGAGGAAGCAGATCAAAGACCTCCATCGAAAACTTGGAATCACAACGATCATGGTCACTCATGATCAAGAAGAAGCCCAATCCATGGCAGACAGAATATTTGTGATGAAGGATGGTGAAATCATCCAATACGGCACCCCCAGAGAAATATACGAACAAGCCAATTCTCCCTTCATTGCAGATTTTATTGGAATAACAAATTTTATCGATGCCAGTGTGGTGAACAAGGATAAGGTTTTTTGCCAGGACTCTCAGTTGAACTGTAATACGGAAGGCATGGAAGAAAACAGTCCTGTCAAATTGGCGATCAGGCCTGAATCAATCGTCCTGAGTCAAGGCAAGTCCAGTGAACAGAACAGTATTGAAGGAATCATCAGAGAAAATGAATTCCTGGGATCTTTTCAACGTCTTTACGTAGAATCCCAATCCTTGTCGGAAGAACTTCTCATGATTGATATCACCAACACCTCTCTTACCGATTTTCATTTAACTCCTGGTTCCATGATCCACCTCATCCTTCCTCCGGATCAGATTAAAGTCTATCCACGATCCTGAATCCTTTTTTTTTAATCCAACACACAACCTAAATTGAAAAGAAGCAAAGACCTGAGTGACCGTATAGGCCAGTTTATGCTGGCAGCCTATATCGTGCTTTTTCTACTTTTTTTGGTGTTTCCTCTTGGGGCTTTGATCATCAAAAGTGTCCAGAATTCAAAAGGTCATTTCATTGGTTTTTCCAACTACTCTCTCTATCTTCAGGAACCTGCATTATTTCAATCTTTATTTAACAGCCTCTTCATTGCAATCGTATCCACCCTCATTGTTGTTGTACTGGCGTTTCTATTTGCATATGCCATCACCCGAACGTGCATGCCCTTCAAGGGTTTATTCCGTCTGGTTGCACTCATTCCACTGCTCAGTCCATCCATATTGGCAGCCATAGCATTGGTTTATTGGTTTGGAAACAAGGGAGTTTTAAAAGCATTATTGTTCGGTCATTCGATTTATGGTCCAATCGGGATCATTTTCGCCTCAATCTATTGGACATTTCCCCATGCCCTAATGATTTTAAGTACCTCTTTATCCTTATCCGATTCCCGACTGTATGAGGCCGCAGAAGTTTTGAAAACATCCAAGTTGAGGGCCTTCCTCACCATCACCATTCCCGGTGCACGATACGGCATTATCAGTACCACTTTTGTGATTTTCACCCAGGTTTTCACCGACTTTGGAGTACCAAAGGTCATAGGCGGAAATTACAATGTGCTTGCTACGGATATCTACAAAGAAGTCGTCGGCATGCAAAATTTTCAGATGGGTGCAGTCATTTCTTTGGTTCTGTTGATGCCTGCTCTAGTTGCATTCTTCATTGATCAATATTCCAGGAAAAAGCAGATTTCACTTCTCACTTCAAGATCCGTTGTGTTTACGCCCAAAAAGAGTTGGGGAGTGGACATGCTGATGCTGGGCTATTGCACCAGTATCACCATCATCATTCTTCTTATGATTGGCATGGCCCAGTTTGGTGCCCTGGTTAAATTCTGGCCTTACAATCTTTCACTGACCCTGAAGCATTATCAGTTTGAAGTCGCCGGTCTGGGTTGGGAATCATTCTATAATTCGGTTGAACTGGCATTTTACACGGCTGTTTTTGGAACGATTGTGATTTTCATAGGATCGTATGTGGTTGAGAAACTGAGATCGGATGAAAAACTCCGAGGAATCGTCCAATTCTTTGCCTTAATGCCTATGGCGGTTCCAGGTTTGGTTCTGGGGCTTGCGTATATTTTTTATTTCAACGCAAAAGAGAATCCCTTGAATTTCATCTATGCAACCATGACCATTTTGGTGGTCAATACCGTGGTTCACTTTTACACGGTTTCACACCTCACGGGTGTCACGGCACTGAAACAGATGGACAAAGAGTTTGAGGCGGTTTCTCTTTCACTGAAGGTTCCCATCCACAAAATGTTTTGGAGAGTGACTCTCCCTGTTTGCCTGCCGACGATTTTTGATATCTCGATCTATCTTTTTGTCAATGCAATGACCACCGTTTCAGGAGTGATTTTTCTTTACACATACCATACGACTCTGGCCTCAGTCTCTTCGATCCATCTTGATGAACAGGGAGATGTTGCAGGGGCAGCAGCAATGGCAATGTTAATCGTCTACGTTTCCGTTTTTGTTCGAATGCTTCATGCAGTGATCACCAAAGGGGTTCTGAAAAGAACCCAAGCTTGGCGTCATGACTCACAAAAGACGGACCCGGCAATGAATCAAGAATGAACCTAAGGATCGGTTGAGATAATCCTATAAATTTTCAAAGAGGAAAAAGGATCATCCGATTTTAGAGACCTGGATACTTTACTGATTCAGGGAAGTATTGATGGGGGGGGAAGGATTCGGACGGGATTCATTATGGGTTATGCTTTCGATGGGGCGGACACCCTTCATCATTTGGATTGTCGCAGACTTGTCAAACCGATCCCGGATGCATCAAATCCACCATCGGCAGCAAGGACCTGCCCGTTGATGTAACTCGCAGAATCACTGCAGAGGAACCACACCGTTTCGGCAATTTCCTCTTCCAGTCCATAACGATTGAGAGGAATCACATCATGATAATCCGAACGGATGTCAGCAGTATGGACTTTTTTTGCCATTGCGGTGTCAACAGGCCCTGGAGCAACAGCATTGACCCGTATTCCAACATTTCCCAATTCGGCGGCCTGCTGTTTGGTCAAATGCATCAGAGCGGCCTTGCTGGTCCCATAGGCAACCCGGAGGGTACTGGCACGGAGTCCCGAAATGGATGCAATGTTGACTATACTTCCTCCTTTGTTTTCTAACATCAATGGTGCACAGGCTTGACTGCAGATAAAAGGTCCATTGAGATTCACGGCAAGAATACGTGACCATTCATCGTAACTTGTTTCTAGCATCGGTTTAAACTCGGCAATACCTGCGTTATTCACCAGGACATCAATACGTCCGAAGCGATCAACCACACGTCCGATCGCTTTCTCTACCTGCTCAGGTTCTGAAACATCACATTCGATTCCGAGAACATTCTTGGTATTGAAAACCTCCTTCATGGTCTTTGAGAGGGTTGTTTCGTCAATGTCGAGGATGGCAATCTGATAGCCTTCTTCGAGGAACTTCCTGGCGATGGCCAATCCGATTCCCCGTGCTGCACCGGTAACAACTACAACTTTCGCGTCATGTTTCATCATAGTGATTCAGCTTCGTTTTTTTAAAGAGGCATCATCATCAAAGTTGATGCAATTTCGTGAAGGTATGGAAAGGCTTGGGATCGAGTCATGCCTTCCTTCACCGATCCAGGTTTTCGCCTGTAAAGACTGGCCTTTCAGAGTTTTGGTCATATATTTCCCACTTCACAGCAGTATTTCCAACGTGAAACACGGCTGATGCAATTGTATTCTCGTTATCGGGATCGTCCATATCGGTTCTGTGAATTGGCAGCTCAATCCCTCCCTGGTCACGCAGAATGGCCAGCGGATCAGACACTCCATCCAGAATCAGCTGCATCCCACGTTTTTGCCGATCAATCGAGGAGGCAGTGATTATCTGCTTCACGTCACCATCCGCTAGATTCAGTGCGTGGTTGGTGTGGATTGAAGGGGTATCAATAATCCGCTGTTCACAACCTCCACCACCAAATTCCACACTGACCAGTCTCGGGTCTCCAGTTTGAGCCAAAGTCATGTGAAACCCGCCACAATTGTTGTGCTTATGAAGCAGATCCAAGGCATTGTCCAGTTTTTCACAGCTGAGCACGGCACGGCATAAAACCATGCGTGGGATATCGGCTGAGACATCACGCAGGCGGATGTTATTGACGGTCTGAATCAGTCCAGAACCATTCAGCGAAAACGTATGACCGGAGATGGAACCGGGATAGCAGTAGGAAATCAGTCCGGGGCCGTTATCGGGTTTTATTTCGGCAATAAAGGCGTGGCCGCAAAACCCGGGCAGCCCGTCTTCGTTATGAGCAATCACTGGCATCACACCAGGGATCTGAACCGTGGTGCAACCATCCGGTACGTTGGACATCAGATCACCCCGGCAGTTCCAGGCGACGACCTGCTCCAAAGGTAATTTCAGCCCTTCGGAGAGTCCAACCAGCTCTTCCCAGATTTGAGGGAACTGAGACTGAACATTTTCTGCCAGGGTCTGCAGAACCCTGGCATGTCTAGAGTCTGTTGCCGCCTGCCAGGAGTCGTCGCCAAACAGGACCTCATGAACGGCGGAACGGCCAACCTCACCAAGGATTCGTCCGATCTGGTGTGGGCTGCCTTCCGCTGTGACCCATGTCAGTTCAGGGACCGATGGCTTAGACATGTTGAAATAAAAGGAATTTCTTTAAAAGGACTCTGATCAAGAAATCTGTAAGATCGGATTCAATCTCTTTTTTAGCATATATATTATTCACATGGTGGGAAAAAGGTGAGGGTCTGATTCATCAGAAAGAAATACTCCTGAAGACCTATTTTTTAAATTCATGATAAATAAAAAAAGTTGGTCGCTGGAAAAGGATTCCAACCCTCAACCTTCAACCTTCGGATTATGTGTCCGAAGAGTCGTATTCCCATACCTGCTGAAATTTAAATTGATAGTATAATATCAATAACATTTAGTTAACGCCTTAACTCATTGAAATTGATCAAACTCCACATAAGTTGATGGATGCTGAAGATTTTATGATTTCCCATAATCCATTACGTTAAGAATATCCTCTTCTCCCCATCCTTCATCCTTACCAACCTATTTTAAGAAAAGAGAATTACAAAAGACCACCCTAGGTCAATAAGTAAACAAACCATTAGTTCATTCAAGTATCAATATCTGCAAATAAAAATGTTTTAGATATTGCTATATTATATTTCTTTTTTATGATACATAAAATGTATTATTTCATAAAATAATTAAAAAAACGGAAAAATAAATCATCAAAACATATAATATAATAGTAGTACAACTATTATTAAAATTATGATAAAAAAGCAATTCCAACAGCATTCAATAAATGGAATATTCTATGGAACATCTAATTATTTATAAAAAATATTATTTGGGATTTATTTTAATTTTATTTCTTTTTAATTTTTCTTTTACTTTAAAGGCAATTGATCGAGTTGCGACCTTTCCTGTAATAGAAAAAACCAGCGCAGACAACGGGCTGGCTGTCAACCCAATCCAGCGAGGTTCATCAAGGGCCTATGGTGGGCTTTCGACCTCATCTCCAAGCATAACGTTCATGAGTTCATCAACATACACCAACAGGAGTTATACTGGTCTAGGGACTGCTTTCTTGTTGGGATATGATACCAAGCTTGAAAATGGTTACATCGGGGGTGCGTTATCTGATGTTAAATCCACAGCGGACTACTCATATTATTACAGTGGCTACAGATATAATTATGAATATCAAACAAAGTTGACATCTTTGCTTGTCAATGGAGCGTCTGAAATATCCGATGGTTTTTGGTTGGGTGGGTATCTAGCACAAACGAGTTCAAAAGAAGACGATTCTTTAAAGGTTTCAACCTACAGTTTTTCTAGTACGGCCTCGAATAGTGTTTTTCAGATGGGAGTCTTCGGAAATACCTCAGTTGCATCAGAAATAAGAACGGGATGGAGAGTATCACCTGCATCCAGTTCAAAGGCTAATTACAGTGGGAATCTATGGTCATCCAGTACTAAAACGAGGATGGGTAATGGTCTGACGTTAACAGCAGGTATTGGGATTCAGGAGAAAGTGTATGCAACAGAATTTGTTTATTATAACCAGTCTGAGGAAAAGGATGCAGGTCAGGGTAATGAATCAGGATTTGCTGGTATCTATGAAAGAGATTTAGGGGAAGTTGGTATTGGATTAGAGTATTCTCAGATTTCAACATCAG
>MPLX02010754.1_pt1 | contig 24941 bp, 23 predicted proteins | sample 1617341 | NCBI WGS metagenome assembly MPLX02 (sample SAMN05944804, study PRJNA350692) | marine metagenome | biome: marine; feature: ODZ; material: water; isolation source: 120 m water sample filtered on 0.2 um supor filter | place: Pacific Ocean | collected 2012-04-08 | depth 120m m | reverse complement strand
TCGCATGGATGCCGGCGATCGCATGCGGTGTGATCTGATAGACAAGAACTGGAGTAACTCCGATCTGGACCTCGCCATGAATGCTGGTACGGATTGCACTGGCAGCCTCCTTGAGTCGGTCAGTACCGGTGAAGAGGTTTTCTACCGCATCGCCAAAACGTCGCCCTTCTACTGTTGACGCCAGGCCACGGCCGCTACGGACAAAAAGGACAAAGCCGACTGATCGTTCCAACTCCTTCACCAGTCGTGTGACGCTGGGCTGAGAGATGGCCAGGGCCTTGGCGGCACCAGTGACCGAACCGGTACGCAAAGTCGCACGAAATGCTTCCAGTTGTTTGAGATTCATGGTCATTTAATATATATCAAATATAAATAAATAGTATCTAAAAATCTATTTGTTAAATATTTAAAAGTGATTGATACTGTCTGGTCTAAAACACAAGTTTAGGGTCTGACAAGCGCCCATGGCACGAATTACTTACCTCAACAGTTTTCCAGCCCCCAATGCGTTGGATATTTTGGAACGCCATGGCGGGCACGAGATCATTCGTATCGATGGCCAAGATCCGATAGAACAAAGTTTTGAGACATTGGCTCGGGCCCATGCCTACCAATGCGTCGGCGCCCGTGATGAGGTGCCGCCTTTACTTCGTGTCGACACTGATTTTTTGGATAAGGCACCCGAGTTGCTGGTGGCCTCTGCGAGCGGCTCCGGGGTAGATGTCTTTGACCTGGCGGCGTGTACCAAGGCGGGGGTTCTGGCAGTAAACCAGGCAGGTAGCAACGCCCAGTCGGTTGCCGAGCACGCGGTCAACATGATGATTACGGTGCAAAGACATATCGGGGCGGCGGATCGTGCGTTGCGGGGCGGTTGGGCGGGATCGCGTTTGGAGTTTATGGGCAGTGATCTTTCTGGAAAGACGCTTGGCATCGTTGGTATCGGCAATATCGGAACAAGACTTGCCCGAATCTGTGGCACAGGTTTTAGTTGCAAGGTACTTGCATACGACCCGTACCTTACAGCGCAGGAGATCAGTCAACGTGTTGCGCAGGCGGTAGGTTTTGACGAGTTGCTGCAAAACGCCGATATCGTCTCAGTGCATACCCCTTTGACGACGCAGACGCGCAATCTTTTTGACAGTGATGCGTTTACTCATATGAAAAAAGGCGCGATATTTGTGAATACGGCACGGGGTTCGATCCATGATGAGGAGGCGTTAGCCGATGCTCTTGCATCTGGGCACCTGGGAGGTGCAGGACTCGATGTTTGGGACAGCGAGCCGCCGGCGAAGGAGCATCGACTGTTGCACCTGCCCAATGTGATCGCGACACCGCACATAGCCGGGTGCACCTCGGACAGCCTGGCCAATATGGCCGAGTATGCAGCCACCCAGCTATTGCAGATTTTCGCAGGTGAGCCACCACCGCGGCCGGTCAACCCTGAAGTATTGCCGCGGTTCCAGAGTAGGTTTGCACAGATTCTAGGGGAGCCCAGCAAGACTTAAGCGACCATGCCGAGATGAACAAGTGATCCAAAAAACTATGACAGGCTCATTTTTCAGCGTTGATGATTTCCGCACCGGGGCACGCCGACGGATGCCGCGAATAATCTTCGATGCGCTTGATGGCGCGGCTGGCAATGAAACAGCAAGTCGACGTAACAGAGCGGCATTTGAGGATGTTTGTCTGCAGGGACGGGTGCTGGTCAACGTAGAGAATCGCGCTATGCAGACCTCGTTTCTGGATCGTGAATGGCAAGTGCCGTTTGGTATTGCCCCGATGGGGATGTGCGATCTCTTCTGGCCGGGAGCCGATAAAGCCATGGCCAAACTGGCCCGTGACAACGGCTTGCCGCTGGGGGTCTCGACTATGTCCTCGGCCACGCTTGAGCAACTGTTCGATCTTGCGGCAGGGAATGCCTGGTTTCAGCTATATGCTGGCGAGTCAGACGAACTGACTCATAAACTGGTTGACCGTGCCGTGAGCGCTGGCTACCAGGCGTTGATACTGACTGCGGATGTGCCTGCCCTCGCACCACGCCAGCGCGATCTGCGTAATGGTTTCAAGGTGCCATTTCGGATCGGGCCCAAGCAGGCTCTGGATTTCGCCTGCCATTTGCAGTGGACTTTAGCCACCTTAAAAAACGGTCGACCAAAGCCCCGCAACGTCAACTCGCAGCCCAAGGCTGCGACAGCCGAGGGTAGTATCGGACAGTTTCGCCGCGAAGCCGGGCGCGGGCGCTTTGACTGGAATTTTCTTCGTCAACTGCGTACCCAATGGCCACACAAACTGATATTGAAGGGAGTGATGTGCGCGCAGGATGCAAAGAACGCGGTCGATGCGGGGGCGGATGCCGTCTATGTTTCCAACCACGGCGGGCGCCAGCTCGACAGCGCGCCGGCAGCCATTGCGATGTTACCTTCGATTCGTGATGCGCTGGACTGCGATGTGCCCGTCGTTTTCGACAGCGGTGTGCGCAGCGGTGAGGACATTGCCCGCACGCTCGCCAGTGGCGCTGGCTTCGTGATGCTGGGCCGGCCTTTCCTGTATGCCCTGGGGGCCGGGGGCGCAGGAGGTCTTTCCCAGTTGCTGAATCTGTTAACAAATGAGTTGAGCACTGTCATGGCACAACTGGGCTGCACGCATCCGGCGCAACTGAATTCTACCGTTCGGGCCTCGGTCCGATGACACGATGGGTCTTGGGCCATGGTTAAGGAAGTACAAGATATGAGCAAAAGCGAACAGATCCGTGGCGGGACCTTGCTTGCCCGGGCCTTGCATGCCAAAGGTATCCGTCAGGTCTTTACCTTAAGTGGGGGGTTTTGTAATCCTGCGTTGGAGGGTCTGGCCCAGCGCGGCATCAGTATCATTAACTGCCCACATGAGCAGATTGCGGGGCACCTGGCAGACGGCCATACCCGCATTACCCGTAAGCCCACGGTGTGCCTTGTTGGCCCGGAAGGTTTTGCCAACGCCGTGCCGGCCATGATGGAAGCCTGGGGCGAGCGCTCGCCGGTGATCTTTATCACCGGATCCAGCACCTTGAAGCGCCAGGGCAGCGGCGGTTTCAAGGAGATCGACGATGTGGCGATTGCAGCCCCACTGACCAAGTACAGCGCCAGCATCACCGATGGTAAGCGTATCCGTGAGTTTGTGGATCGCGCCTACAAGATTGCACTCAGCGGTTATCCCGGCCCGGTACACCTCAGCGTGCCGGTCGACATCATGTTCTCATCCTTTGCTGCCGATGGCCAGCTGGATGAGCGGCCATTTGACCATAACCCACGGTCCGCACCGCGCGCCTGGCCGTGCCCAGATGACCTTCAGGAGGTGATCGATCTGCTACTGGCCAGCGAGCGCCCGCTGCTGATCGGTGGCCACGGGGTCTGGTGGTCGGGTGCAGAGCGCAAACTGGAGCAGGTAGGTATCTCACTGGCGATTCCGGTGTACAACATTCCCTATCATCAGAAACTGCTGCCCGAAGCCAGCAAGGCCTACATGGGCCTGGCCGATGTGCACCAGTATGGCCCAGCCAAGGCTGCCCTTGAAGAAGCCGATGTCGCCATCATGATCGGTGGTCGACTGGATAACCAGATGAATTTTGGCAATGCACCGCTGTTCCCCCCTTCGTGCAAGCTCATCTGCGTCAACGGCTCTGCCGAGGAGACCGAACTCAACCGCGCGGCTGACAAAGTTCTGTTGAGTGACCCTGGCGCGTTCCTGAGTGCACTGCTTGACCTTAAAGAGAAAGGGCGTTGGCAACGGGGTGACGATTGGATTAAGGCCCAACGTACCCGCCGTGGTGAATGGGTGGTACAGACTCTGGCGGGTATGGATAACGACCTGACACCGGGGCAGGGTGTACATCCTTTGCAACTGGCGCTGGATGTACAACGTGCCATGGGTCCTAAAGACTGGCTGGTGATTGACGGCGGCAATACTCATTTCTGGTCGGAGATCGCGATCAATATCGCTGGCTGGCGCGGGCAGGAATTGGGCGGGATTTTGCATCCCGGGGCATTCAGCATGCTCGGGGTCGGGGTGTCTTTTGCAGTGGCCGCTAAACTGACTCACCCTGATGTCCATGCCGTTGTGATCAGTGGTGACGGGGCTTTTCTCTCAGGTGGGCTCAGTATCGAGGCGGCCTTCCAGGAGAACGCACCGATCACAGTGGTGATTGATAATAACGGTGGGTTGACCACCATCTCCCAGCAACAAGAGCGCCTCTTTGGGCATGACTGTCACGTGGCGACCGATTTTCGGGATATCCCTTTTCACAGTATGTTCGAGGGGCTCGGGGGCTATGGCGAGCTGGTGGAAGACCCAGCCGAGATTACGCCTGCCGTTAACCGTGCGATGGCCAGCGGTCGCACGGCCTGCGTAAATGTGCGTAGCCGCGGTGTCATCAGCCCTATCGTGGCCGCAGTGACCAGCAAAAGGGATAAAGCCTCAATAGAATAGCGCCGCGGTGCAACGCGGACTTCTTGAACCTAATAAGCGAGTTATTGACCTATGCCGATTATCTCTTCCCACATACTGGACTCTGCAAGAGGGTGTGATGCCGTGGGCATCCAGGTGAGATGCCAGCGCCTTGCGCCAGCGGTGGAACCCCAGATGGTGGCTGAGGCCCGGGCGGGCGATGACGGGCGAGTTGCTATCGAGGTGGATACCGCTGCTGATGTACCCGGCACACGCTACGAGGTGGTTTTTTTCAGCGGGGAATATTTTGCAGCTGGAAAGCACAGCGATGAAATATCTTCTCTGATCAATGAGGTTGTGGTACGTCTTGATTTATCGACTGTGTCGCAGCGTTGCCATGTGCCGATGATGATTGCACCGCATAACCATTCGGTGTGGTGGTCCCGCTAGCGCGGGGTCCCGGGCATGTCGTCAGGCCTGGTGGTTTCGCGGCGCAACCGGCGCACACCCTATACCGACCGTGTCGAGGCGCTCGGTGTCAGTGGTTACTCGATCGTTAATCACACCTTGTTGCCCAAATCGTTCGAAAGAACTGTCGAGGAGGATTACTGGCACCTCAAAGAGCATCTGCAGTTGTGGGATGTCGGGTGTCAGCGACAGGTTGAGTTGCGTGGCCCGGACGCGGCCCGTCTGGCGCAATGGATGACGCCGCGCGATCTTCGCACGATGCAGGCGGGACAGTGTTATTACGCGCCCCTGACCGATGAGCATGCGGGCTTGGTGAATGACCCCGTGCTGATCAAGCGCGCCTCTGATTGGTTCTGGTTTTCTATTGCAGATTCAGATGTCTTGCTTTGGGCTAAGGGTCTGGCACTGGGTATGGATCTTGATGTGCACGTGTCAGAGCCCGATGTCTGGCCCCTCGCGGTGCAGGGGCCGCGTGCGGAAGATCTCGTTGCGAGTGTGTTTGGTAACGAGATCCGCAGTATCCGCTATTTTGAATTTCGACAGTGCGCCTTCGCCGGGCGCAACCTTGTTGTTGCCCGCTCGGGTTACAGCAAACAGGGAGGCTTTGAGATTTACCTCGATGACAGCACTTTGGGCAGCGCACTTTGGGATACTTTGTGGCAAGCAGGTGTTGACATGCAGATTGCCCCGGGCTCCCCTAACCTGATCGAGCGTATCGAGGGTGGTTTACTCTCTTATGGAAATGAGATGACTCGTCAGAACAATCCATTGGAGATCAACCTGGATCGTTTTTGTCATCTGGCGGGTGAAGTTGATTACATTGGTCGTACCGCGCTCGAAGTTATTGCGAGGCAGGGACCGTCCCGGCGTATGCGAGGAGTGTTGGTAGATGGACCTCCGTGCCCACCGTGTGCAAAGCCCTGGCCAGTCACCGTGGGTGAGACGCAAGTCGGGCAGATCACCAGTGCAATCTGGTCGCCCTTATTTAAAAAGAACGTGGCACTGTCTCTGATACAAAAAAACCACTGGGATCCGGGCACGCAGGTCACAGTTCACCTGCCCCAAGGCGATCAGATGAACAGTACGATTGTGAAACTGCCTTTTGATCTACCCCGTTAGCACTCATATGTCACAATGCTGACTCGTTATGGCAATGTTCGCATCACGCTCGCCAGGTTGGAACCTGCCGGCTGGCTATCGGTCAGGTCGACTGCTTCTGATTGCAATCATGTTCCTGATGGTGGGCGGCTGTGAGTCAGATCGCGAAGAGCTCGAAGCCAGTAACAGTTGTGTATGGTGCCGCCTGAATGGTGCTGACCTCGCCGGGGTTGATCTTACCGGGGCAACCTTGTGGATGGCTTTTCTGGAAAGGGCAGATCTGCAGGGGGCGATACTCAAGGGCGCTAATATCAATCGGGTGAAATTCACCGGCGCTAATCTGACCCAGGCTGATCTTTCTGGTGCTGACGCACGCAAAACGGTCTTTACCCATGCCAACCTCAGCGGCGCTGATCTTAGCGATGCGAATCTTGCCGAGGCGTTTCTTGAAGAGGCAAAGCTTACCGGTGCAAAACTCGATGGGGCCACGATGCTGATTACAATAATGCATCGAGCTGATTTCACCGGCGCCAGCCTGGTATCTGCCAATGTCCGCCAGGCTCTGGGCCGAGAAACCATTTTTACTGGCGCGGATCTATCGCGGGCAGATCTGGGTTGGGCTGTGCTGGCGGGAGCAGACTTTCGGCAAGCGAACCTTAGCGGTGCTGATCTGGAGGGAGCCGACTTGACGGGTGCGGATCTCACTGGCGCCATCTGGACAGACGCCAGCCCATGTTACTCTGCCAGCTGCGATGAAAGAGCCTATGCCGACTGACGTAGCGGTGTCGCGTAGAAGTGATCTGAATCAAGAGAAGAAGTCATGTCAAAACCTTTATGTATCATTGTCGGCTTCGGCGAGGGCCTTGGTCGTGCGTTGGCCACAAAGTTTGCGAGCTGCGGATTTGATCTCGCGTTGATCTCGCGTTCTGAGAAAAATAGTGCTGCCGCGGCAGATGCCGTAGCTACGGCAAATGACACATCGAGAGTCAGGCTCTTTTGTGCTGATGTGACTCGGCCCGAAACGTTGGAATCGACGATTGCGACCATCGATCAAGAGATGGGTGAGATCGATCTCCTAATCTATAACGTACGTGGGAACTTTGCCGCCTGCGAACCGCTCGACATGTCCTATGATGCTCTAGAGAATGTTTATCGGGAAGAGGTCGTTGGTGCATTTGCGGCGGCCAAAGCAGTTCTTCCCGGGATGATCAGTCGCTCCCGAGGCAGTGTATTCTTTTCAAGCGCAACGGCGGCTTTTCGAGGCTCAAGCACTCATCCGCTCTATGCGATCGGCAAGTTTGGGTTGCGCGCTCTCTCACAGAGTTTGTCCAAGGCGTACGCTAAGCACGGTATTCATATTGTGCATTTCAGACTGGACTGTGACCTTGATACGCCGATCATGCGCGAGCTTTGTGGTCAAGATTATGATCCAGGAAAACTCGCTAATCCTGATGCTGTTGCCGAGTCATACTGGCTGACCTATCAACAGCCCGGATCCGCCTGGAGTAATGAGGTGGAACTCAGACCCTATACAGAAGGTTGGACCTATTGATCCTGTCATGAGGGCAGCTCGTCCTGAGCAACAAGGAGAAAATTGATGCCATACAAACTGTTCTATGCACCGGGAAGCGCGGCGATGGGAACCCGGGTGATGCTGGAGGAGATCGGTGCACCATATGAACTGCTTGAAACAACGATCGATATGGACAAGCCCCGTCCACCAGAACAGTTAGCGCTGAACCCCAACGGCTGGGTTCCGGTTTTAATTTGGGATGACAAAGCCATGTACGAGTGTGCTGCAATTACCATGTTTCTTTGTGATCGTCATCCAGAGGCAAACCTTGCGCCTGCTGTGAATGATCCTGACAGGGGTCTGTATCTGCAGACATTGGTGTATTTCTCAAATTCCGTTCAGAACGCCTTTCAGCTTGATTACTATCCAGATCGTTTTGCAGACACCCAAAATGATGAGGCCAGTGCCCAGAGACGGGGTATCCGGCGCTTGCGCGAGACATGGAAGGTCATAGATAACCAGATTGGTAGTAACCAGTGGGTATTAGGAGAGCGTTTTAGTTCGGTAGATATTTATCTCTTTATGTTGACCACGTGGTTACGGCCGTCCAGGGGGCAACCCAAGGTCAGTGATTTTCCCAACGTCAAGCGCATTGCGGATGTGGTTCAGTCGCGCAAGAGCGTACAGGCAGTCTACAAAGAGTGGATTACGGGTGATACTTATGGCTACTGACCTTAACTGCGATAATTCCGTTTTGAATTGTATTTCGTGCTTTTCACAAGGGTTGGGACTACAATTCTTTCGGTTAGTAACCGCTCGTCATTAAATTAATAAAAGGAGATATGCGATGTGGCGTTTTGAGAAAGTTCTATTGCTAATAACCTTTGTTGTTCTAGGTATCTTCGGCAAGGCTGCTTTGGCAGCTGACCCCATTGAACGGGCGATAGTTGCGTGCGAGTACGAGTTAACGCATTTCTGCAGCACAGTGACACCAGGAGAAGGCCGACTCATGATGTGTCTGGGCGCGCATGAAGACAAAATTTCGCTGGGCTGTGCAATTGCTGTATACGATGCGGCTGTGGCTATTGATGCCCTGGCGGGCCTTATTGCTGCGATTGGTACGGCCTGCGAACAGGAGATTGTCGATCATTGTGCAACGCCGGCCAGCGATACGGAAATCGTTGTCGAGGTTGGGCAAGGGCAGGTAGTCGCCTGCCTGGCTGCGCACCAAGCGAAACTTGGCAACGCTTGCAAAGCGATCATTGGCAAACTGCTAAGTGATTAGTTATTTGAGCGAAGGCAAGGGGTAACTTACATCGACCGCATGTATTTCGGATAGAACTGTCCGCACTCGGTGAGCCACTATGAAACTGCAGCCCATCGATAATGCGCCGTTTGGGGTTATTGCGTCTGGATTCGACTGTACATCAGCGGACCCTGAGTCGATAAAGGAGGTTCAACGCGCGCTGCACCGCAATCAAATTGTGGTATTGCCCGGGCAAGCGCATCTGACACCGCAACAGGAGGTTGCGTTCTACCGTTTGATTTACCCTGGCGGCACTACCGTCTGGCGTGATCAGACCCATAACCCCTGGGAAAGATACAAGGTTGAGCAGGGCAATAAGGCTGGCACTTACCAGATTCCCAAAGTACCGGGTGTGCTCGTGATCGGTAAGGGCGACATCGACCACCATGGCCTTAAGGTAACTCTTGGCGGGGACCGCGCCGCATATGGCGAGGAGGAAGGTTCACAAGTGCTCGGCGGTGGTGTGCTTCAATGGCATATCGATGGCGCGTTCTATGAGCACGCCCCTGGCCACTATACGCAGATGCGCTGTATCGAGACTCCTGCAGGCAAGGGCCATTGGCTGACCAACACCGATGACGGACAGAGTCGTCTGTGGTGTCCGGCCGGATCAACCGCCTTTGCGAGTGGCCGTATCGCTTACGACTTAATGCCCCCTGATATCCGACAACGATGCCTGCATACTCAGGTGCATTATCTGCCTCGGCCATTTGAGGCGACCTATGGGTTAGGTAACAGTAACAACGGTCTGCGGGTCGTCGATCCCGAGGCCGAGGCCCGTTTTGAGAAGGGGACTGAACCACCTGGCATGGTTTTCAACGATCCGATGGCACAGGTCTATCCCTTGGTGTGGACCTGCCCGGAAACAAGGTTGCAGGCACTTATGCCGCAGCCCCGTTGCCTGTCCTGCCTCGAAACAGAAATCGATTCCAAATCTATTTTTTTTGGCATTACTGAGTCCAGATACTTGGTCGAATCCTGGATGCGCCCGGCGATAGCTGCCAAAAGCGTCTACGTGCACGCCTGGCAACCAGGCGATCTGGTAATCTGGCACAACCGCTCGGTCTGGCATTCAGCTACAGGCAGGCTCGTACGAGACGACCGGCGTGTCATGCACCTTACCGCGTACAACAGCAGTGAAGTACCAGTTTGCACGGTCAACTGAAACATATTCTTGGTCGGCATACCTAACTGGCGGATCAAGAAATGGAAGAAGACCGTATATTCAGTTTTGATCTGGGAAGCCATGTCTTTGCAGTCAGCACCGAATCGGACATCGCTCAGCGCCTGTTTGACCAGGGGCTGAACTGGTGTTTTGGCTTTAATCAGGAAGAAGGACTTGCCTGTTTCAAAAAGGCGCTGGCATTCGACCCAGGTTGCGCAATGCTGCATTGGGGAGCGGCCTATGCGGCAGGGCCGTTTTACAATATGCCCTGGTGTGATTTCAGCGAGTCCGAAGCTGTTGACTGCACTGCGTTTTGTCGGGGTCATATTGATCAGGCGCTGGCGCTGTCGGATAACGCTACGCCACCTGAAAAGGCATTGATCAACGCACTGGCCCAGCGGGTTCAAAAGTCACACACTGTCAGTCAATCGGAATATGACGGGTGGGATGATGCTTACGCAGAGGCGATGCGCAAGGTTTACTCTGACTTTCCCGAAAACCAGGACGTCATGGCCCTGTTGGTCGAGGCAATGATGACCCGTACACCATGGCAGCTATGGGACGTCAAAGCAGGGCTGCCAACGGCTGGTGCCGATACGCTTGAGGCAATTGAGGTCTGTGAAAAGGCCATTGCCCTGGCCGATGAAAGCGGCGAACAGCAGCATCCAGCGATTTTACATCTGCATATACACCTGCTTGAGATGTCTCCCGCGCCGGAACGGGCAATGGACTCAGCCGATCGCCTTGGCGGTCTATGCCCCGATGCAGGCCATATTCATCATATGCCCGGGCATATCTATGTTCTGTGTGGCGAATATGAAAAAGCCAGGATTGCGAGTGAAGCCGCCATTCACGTGGACCGCAAGTATCTCGCCTACGCCGGGCCTTACAACTATTACACCACTGCGCGGTGCCATGATCTGCATCTGATGATGTATACCTGCATGCTTCTGGGACAGTTTGAGCCTGCAATGGCCGCCGCGCAAGAGATTTGCGACAACCTGCCCCCTGATGTGATTGACCTGAAAGACAAGCCGTTTATCGCAAGCACGATGGAGGGCTATTACGCCATGAAAATGCATGTGCTTGTGCGTTTTGGAAAATGGCGTGAAATCATTGATACCCCAATGCCCCAAGACCCAAAGCTTTATTGTGTTTCGACCTGCATGCATCACTACGCCAAGGGGATTGCCTATGCAGCAGTGAAAGAATTCACAGAAGCCGAAGATCACCAGCGCCAGTTTTACGACTCTCTTGAACGGGTACACCCGGGCCGAAAATTCTTCAATAACCCGGCAATCGAAACCCTGGGTGTTGGCGAAAAGATGCTGCTCGGAGAATTGGAGTACCACAAAGGCAATCACGAAATCGCTTATGCGCATTTGCGTGAAAGTGTGCAGCGTTGCGACGATCTACACTATTCCGAGCCATGGCCCTGGATGCATCCGCCACGCCATGCTCTGGGAGCGTTGCTGATGGAGCAAGGCCACTACAAAGAAGCTGAAGAAGTCTATCGCGCAGATTTAGGATTAAACGATGCTGTACAACGCTGCGCTCAACACAAAAACAATGTCTGGTCTCTTCACGGTTTGGTTGAATGCCTAAAGCATCGCGGCGAAGCCAAAGAACGTACTGATCTTCAGGTGCTCTTGACGACCGCGCTTGCAAGAACGGACATCGCTGTCACGTCCTCGTGTTGTTGCCGCAAAATGGTCGTTGATATTGGCAACTGCTGAGCGGCCAACTATTATAAATAGAGGCTTCGGGCTGCTCTACTCGTCTTCCCCGCGCATCAGTTCATCCGCGCGCACCCACTGACGGACGCTATCGGGCGGAGGTATGGGCGCACCGTCGTAATTCATGGCATCCAGCAAGTCGGCAGTGGGTACAGATTGCCCACGGGTTCTGAATAGGCCGCGGGTCGTGGCTCGGGCCGCACGGGTGTCGCCGGTCAGTATGTCATGGCGAAAATACAGCCACTTATCATCCCAGCCGAGAATACTGCTCTTCAGTGTAATTTTCTCAAAAGCATGCAGCGGTCGCTCAAAGCGCACCATGACGCCACCGGCAATCGGAAACCAGCGCTGGCGCAATACCGCACCCACCAGGCCACACTGGGTCATCAGGTCAAAGCGTCCCAGATCCATCAGGGTGAGGTAGCGCCCGTTGTTCATATGCGCGTTGGTGTCCAGATCGTTGGGCCATACCCGCATGGCAATTAACGATGGCCGCAGAGCAGGGCTAAGCCGGGTAGTCAGTGCCCGGCCGAACACCCGGCTGGCACGCAAAAAGGGGTACACGCGCTTATCAGCTCGGCAAACCGCCGGTGAAATACCTAAAAGGCGTCATCTGGGAAGGTCATCATGGTGGCGCCACCCGACATGATGGATGCAAAAAGCGCGCCGCTTTGCGGCAGGATGCGCTCCATAAAAAAGTGCGCAGTGGCGATCTTGGCCTGGTAAAACCCGGTGTCATCATTGTCTTGTTTTTCCAGTGCGACTTTGGCCATCTTTGCCCACAGGAAGGCCAGCGTCACCAGCGCAAAAAGTTTCAGGTATTCGCTGGAGGCAGCGCCTGCCTCATTAGGGTCTTTCAGACCGGCCTGGGCAATCTGCCCGGTAGCCAGTTGCAGGCGGCCGAAGGCTTTGGCCAGCGGCAGCACAAAGGGCTGCAGCTCGGCGTTCGCCGTGTTGCTGGAAATCCAGGCCTGCACCGGATGAAAGAAGCGCCGCAGATAGCGACCCATGTGGGCGGTCAGTTTTCGCCCCACCAGGTCCAGTGCCTGGATGCCGTTAGCACCTTCATAGATCATGGCGATGCGCGCGTCACGGGCGTATTGCTCCACGCCGTTATCGTGAATATAGCCATGCCCACCATAGACCTGCACCGCCATCTGTGCCGTGTCGTGGCCAACTTCTGAGAGATAGGATTTCACCAGCGGGGTAAGCAGTTGCACCAGGTCATCGGCCTGTTTGCGCTGTTCGGCATCTTCGCTGCGATCGCGGATATCGATTTGCCGGCCGACCCATACGGCAAGTGCCCGTGTACCTTCGGTAAAGGTGCGCATGGTCAGGAGCATCCGTCGGATGTCGGGGTGTACCAACAAAGGGTCGGCGGCCTGCTCGGGGTAGCGTGCCCCACTAAGGGCGCGGCCCTGCTGACGATCACGCGCATACTCGACCGCGGCCTGGTAGGCGCTTTCCCCTAAGCCCAGTCCCTGGATGCCGACACCGAGTCGGGCATCATTCATCATGGTGAACATCGCCCGCATACCCTTGTGCGGTTCACCGATCAGCCAGCCGGTGGCGCTCTCCAGGTTCATCTCGCAGGTGGCCGAAGCCTTGATTCCCATCTTGCTTTCTATCCGGGTGCAGCGTATTGGGTTGCGCTCGCCCGCTTCTCCATCATCGTTTGGGAGAAATTTTGGCACAAGAAATAAACTGATGCCTTTAATACCCTCCGGGGCATCCGGCAGCCGCGCCAGCACCAGGTGAATGATGTTCTCGGCCAGGTCGTGCTCCCCGGCCGTGATGAATATCTTGGTGCCACTGATAGCATGCGAGCCGTTTTCGTTGGCTACTGCCTTGGTGCGAATAAGACCCAGGTCGGTGCCGCACTGGGGTTCGGTCAGGCACATGGTGCCCGACCAGATGCCGCTGACCATCTTTGGCAGATAGCAGTCTTTGAGCTCATCGCTGGCAAAAGTATTTATCGCGCGGTAGGCGCCACGCGTCAGGCCGACATAGGTCGCAAACGCCACGTTGGCCGAGCAGGCCATTTCCTCGAGCAGCACGTTGAGTGCTCCGGGCATACCTTGCCCGCCGTACTTCGGGTCACAGGGTAGGCCGATCCAGCCGCCCTCGGCATACTGGCGGTAAGCATCGGCAAATCCTGGCGGGGTGGTGACTTTGCCATCTTCGTACTGGCAGCCACTGGTATCGCCGCTGTGGTTTAAAGGGAAAAGTTCGTTCTGCGCCAGTCGGGCAGCTTCTTCCAGAACAGGATCGACAAGGTCCGCGGTGGCATCTTCACAGCCGGGCAGAGCGGTGATCTCGGTCGGGTCGAAAAGCTCGTTGTAAACGAACTGCATATCGCGTAGTGGTGCGGTGTAGCTGGGCATAGTTTTCTCTTTATCGGATTCAGTTACGCAAAGGCTTGCCGGTCTCAAGCATATGCTCGATACGGTCCAGGGTCTGCGGCGTGCGCAGCAGGCTGACAATCGCGTTGCGTTCCAGGGTGAACAGCTTGTCCTCGCTAAGGGTTTCGGTGGGGTCCACCTTACCGCCGGCCAGCACGTGGGCCAGTTTCTTACCTACGGTGACGTCATGGTCGGTGGCTTTGCCGGCACGATGAAAGTCATTCAACACCAGTGTCATGGCCGCTTCACCCGACGGGCCCGGCAGGGTGAGTTCGCGCGGTTCGGGTGGCGCATAGTCCTGCGCCATGGCGAGCGCACGCTCCTTGGCGCTTGCCAGCAGGCGGTCGCGGTTCATGACGATGTTGTCGCTGGGCCTTAGGTACAGTAAGGCCCGCGATTCCTCCGCCGATTTGCCGACTGTCGCTGTTGCTACAGTTTCGAACACTTTGCTTACGGCTGGCATCGGGCCCTTGGGGTGTCTTGGGTTTTCGCTCCAGCGCAGCAGCATCTCCTTGCAGCCACCCCACGCCGGCACCAGTCCTACACCCACTTCGACCAGGCCCATGTAGGTCTCGGCGTGGGCTTCTAGTGCATCGCAGTGCAGTAAGACCTCGCAGCCACCACCAAGGGCCATACCTGACGGGGCGCCGACCACCGGAAAGGGTGCGAACTTGAGTGCTTTGTACACATCTTGACCCTGCTTTACGGACTCGGTGATCCTGGGCCAGGCTGCGATATTGGCCGCGAAAAGACCTACACCGACATTGGCGCCTACCGAGAAATTCGTACCTTCGTTGTGAATCACCAGAGCCCGGTAACCCTGTGCCGGGATAATCTTGAGTGCCTTGGAGGCTGCCGCCATGATGCCCTCGTCAATGGCATTCATCTTGGAGTGAAATTCCAGGCACAACACCTTGTCGCCGATATCCCACAGACTGGCCGAACGGTTGCCATCGATGCGCTCCCCGGCGCGCTTGATGTCTGCCAGCAGCAACACGCCATCAGCGTGGTCCACATTGTGGTAGGCACCATCGGTGCCAAAATATTGCAGTTTGCCATTTTCTACCTGGTAAAAACTGCCTTCACCCACCTGTTGCAGCAATGGCGGTACCGCCATGCCCTGTTCTGCCAGTTTTTTTGCAAACCATTGTGGGCCGAGTTTGTCGATCAGTTCGAATGGACCCCATTTCCAGGCGTAACCATTTTTCATGGCCTCGTCGACCGCGTGAATGTGATCCGCGATCTGCGGTACCAGTGCGGCGGCATAACTTAAGGTGTACGAAAGCACCCGCCAGGCGTACTGGCCGCCACGGTCGGGGTGTTCCACCAGGGCACGTAGTCCCGCACGTGCCGCCTCGACACTGGCGAGCGAGGATTTGTTGGCTGGGTGATATTTACCGGTCTTAAGATCCAGAGCTTCTTTCACCTTTTTGCCCCCGGCACGGTTGAGGCGATAAAAGCCGCCTTTACCTTTGCGTCCGGTAGAGCCTTCGGCAATCATCTTTTCGATAAAGGCGCTGGGCCGGTGGATGTCACGGTACATGTCCTCGTCTGGCAGTGTTGCCAACATCGAACTTTCCACGTGTGGCTGCAGATCTATGCCGACGAGATCCAGTAGGCCGAATATTCCGGTCTTGGGAATGCCCATGGGCTTGCCGATGATCGAGTCGGCTTCTTCGACAGTGAGGCCGTCCTCAAAAGCAAAGCGCACGGCAACCCCCATCCACAGGATGCCGATCCGGTTGGCAATAAAACCCGGGGTATCCTTGCAGTCCACCACCGATTTACCCAGCATGCGGTCACCAAAATCCCGCAGGGTGGAGATCACCTCGGCATGGGTATCGGGCCCCGCGACCAACTCCAGTAGCCGCATGTAGCGTGGCGGATTAAAGAAGTGGGTCACGGCAAAATGCTGGCGAAAATCCTCGCCCATGCCGTCGACAAGATGGGCGAGCGGAATGGTCGAGGTGTTGGAGGTGACGATCGCGCTGGCCTTGCGGTGTTGGTCGATCTTGCGGTACAGCGCTTGCTTGATTTCAAGGTTTTCAATAACGACCTCGATCACAAGATCGCACTCGGCAAGCCACTCCAGGTGATCCTCAACATTGCCAGGCCGGATTCGTTTGGCATTGCGTTGGTGCATCAGCGGCGCTGGGTTGGTTTTCAGCATTCGCTGGATAGCGCCTTTTGCGATCGCGTCCCGGTCCGACCCTTCCTTGGGGAGGATATCGAGCAGGATTACGTCTATCCCGGCGTTGGCCGCCTGGGCGGCAATGCCCGAACCCATGACACCTGAGCCGATAACAGCTACTTTTTCTATAGATGACATTCAGGCAGCCTCAAGTACGGTGGCAATACCCTGGCCCCCGCCGATACATTGGGTCGACAGGGCATAGCGACCTCCCTCGCGTTGCAGGACCTGGGCCGCTTTGCCCGTGATCCGTGCGCCAGTTGCGCCCAGCGGGTGGCCAATGGCGATCGCGCCACCATCTATGTTTACCTTGGTCGAATCCAACTCCAGGTCGCGTATCGAGGCTATAGACTGAGTCGCAAAAGCTTCGTTGATCTCGATCACATCCAGGTCTGTGGCGCTGATACCGGCACGTGCCAGCGCTTTACGTGAGGAGAATATCGGGCCAAGCCCCATGGTCTCGGGCTTGCAACCCGAGACTGCAAAACTGACGATGCGGGCTATTGGCTCAAGACCGTTCGCCTTGGCGTAATCGGACGAGCAGACCAGCGTCGCCGCCGCGCCATCGGTCAGTGGTGAGGCGGTGCCGGCGGTTACGCTACCGTTCTCATCGAAGGCCAGCTTCAGGCCGGCCAGCCCTTCAAGGTCGGTAGTCGGGCGCAGACAGCCATCAGCATCAATGGTGCTGCCATTAACCTCAATCGGCACTATCTCGTCAGCCAGCCGGCCTTGTGACTGTGCGTCACCGGCCTTTTGCTGGCTTGCGACAGCGAAGGCTTCCTGCTCCTCTCGACTGATCTGATACTCACGGCCGACGTTCTCAGCAGTCTCACCCATGGACATATAGGCAGCCGGCATGCTTTGGCACAGTGCAGGATTCGGCATGGGGTTAAAGCCTGACATGGGTATACGGCTCATGGATTCGACTCCGGCGCATATAAAGACATCGCCCGCGCCCATTTGAATAGCACCAGCAGCCATGTGGATAGCCTGCATGGATGAGCCGCAAAAGCGGTTGACGGTGGTGCCGGCAACGGAAATCGGCAGGCCAGCTATCAGTACTACCAGCCGGGCCATGTTGAAACCCTGCTCGCCTTCGGGAAAGGCGCAGCCGAGGATCAGATCCTCGATATCATCCGGGTTGACCCCGGTGCGTTCGATCAGTCCCTTGACTGCGTGGGCAGCAAGATCGTCCGGACGCACCTTGGCGAGCCCCCCTTTAATGGCAAAGTGAAAAGGCGACCGGGCATAGCCGGCGATGACGATGTCTTTCATTCAAAAACTCCTTTGGAAATCAGTAAGAGGTCGTGTTCAGTAATTCAGCATTCAATAACTAAGGTATCAGTTGCCAGCCGCCGCCCGGACAGGTTGTTCATCCAGTGCGGCCAGGGCTTGGTCGCGGACGCTGGCCAATTCACCCAGCGTGGCATCCAGGTCGTCCTTTTGCGCCTTCAGCGCTTCGACACGAATATTCACCTTGTCTAGCAGTAACAGGATCTGGTCATGCTGGGCTGGGTCGGCATCGTACAGATCAAGATACTCGCCGATATCGGTGAGGCTGAATCCCAGGCGCTTGCCGCGCAGAATAAGTTGTAGTCGGCCACGCTCGCGGTGGGTATAGATCCGGGTAGTGCCCGCTCGGCGCGGATTTACCAGGCCCTTGGTTTCATAAAAACGGATCGCCCGAGGGGTGATCCCGAGCTCCCGGGCGAGCTCGGTGACCGTCAACATATCACCGGTTCCGTCATTCATGACGTACTAGACCCTTTGTGCTTTTCGACCTCTTCGGCTACCAGTTCTTTTTTCGACAGTTTGCCAATGATGGTTTTGGGTAGCTCGAGACGGAACTCGATCTGCGAGGGCATCTCTATCTTGGAAAGCTTGTCTGCAAGGAAGGTTTTCATCTCGTCTTCCGTGATCTTTTCTCCCTCCTTCAGTTTGACGAAGGCCTTGGGGCTCTGGCCACGGTAGTCATCGTCAATACCGATGACGGTCACCTCGGCAACAGCGGGATGCAGGTAGATAGCTTCTTCGACCATTCGTGGATAGACGTTGTAGCCGCTACACAGAATAAGGTCTTTGAGCCGGTCAACCAGGAAAAAGTGTCCGTCTTCATCCATGTAACCCACATCACCGGTGCGAAACCAACCTTCGCGCAGGCTGTCGGCAGTTTCTTGTGGGCGGTTCAAATAGCCTTTCATGACCTGCGGGCCTTTTATCCAAACTTCACCGCGTTCGCCGGTGGGCACAACGTCGTTAGGTGCTTCGAGATCGTGAATCGAGATTTCCGTACCCGGTACGACCTGGCCGATCGAGCCGGGCTTATTAATATCTTGCATGGCGTTACAGGTGGCGACCGGCGCGGTCTCGCTCAGACCGTAGCCTTCGACCAGCCGGCACCCTGTCAGGCGCTCAAAAGTTTCTTTGACTTCAAGCGGCAGTGGCGCACCACCGGAGATGCAGTAGCGCACCGCTGACAGATCATATTTGGGAAGATCGGGCGACTGATTGATTGCGGCATAGATTGTAGGAACCGCAGGAAAGATCGTGGGCTTTTTCTTATTGATTGTCGCCAGGGTTTGACTCAGTTCGTAGCGGGGCAGCAGGATCATCTGTGCACCTGCGGCAACGGCGAAGTTCATTACCGCTGTCATAGCAAAGACATGAAAAAATGGCAAAATCCCGAGTACTTTTTCTTCTCCGGGGTTCAGATCCACATACCATAGAAGCATCTGCGACACGTTGGCTGAAAGGTTACCCTGGGTCAGCATTGCACCCTTGGGCCGTCCTGTGGTGCCACCGGTATACTGTAGTACTGCAATGTCGTTATCCAGATCAACGTTAACCAGATTCGGGTCGCCGTCGTTATCAAGCAGATCCTGAAAATGCACAATTGCCTCGCTGGACTCAATGTTGGCAATCTCTTTACGTTTTAACAGGCGAAACAGAATGCTTTTAATCTTGGGTAATATCGCTGCCATCGGGCAGACAATGATCTTCTTGAGACTTTCTGTGCGTGAGAGCATCGCCGCTACTTTCGGGTAGAGCACTTCAAGATCCATGGTGATCATGATCTCGGTATTGCTGTCATCAATCTGGAAGGCGAGCTCACGTTCAACATACAACGGGTTGTAGTTAACGACAGTGGCGCCAGCGCGTAACGCGCCGTAGTAGCAGATAACCGAGTAAGGGGTGTTCGGCAGGCAAAGACCGACTCGGGCACCTTGGGTCACCCCCATCAACTGCAGGCCTTTGGCCATGCGGTTTACCTGCTCGAGCAGTTCACCGTAGCTAAGGCAGTAGTCAAGAAAATCAATTGCGGTGTTGTCGCGACAGCGTTCTGCTGTGCGCTCCAGAGTCTCGTACAGCGGACGGCGTTCAATGTTGGCGTTCCAGTCGATACCCTCGGGATAATTGCTCAGCCAGGAATGGGTTGTGGTTTCCATGGTGTTGCCCTCCTTACTTGGTTGTACGGCCCTTTGGAGCCTGCGTAAACCCGCTCCGCTGGGGTTGATTGGTTTAGTATCAGTGCTTGATCAGGTTAGATAGCCCCGGCAAAACCATCTTTGGAATGCATCCGGGTGTACTCAAACTCCAGATCAAGCTTGTCAGTGCCCTGTAATTTCTCTATCGGTATACCGATCTCAAGCAGATCTTTGAGCATGGCAAAACTTGCCTCGGAGTTGTAGCTCGTGCTGCCTTGGGCGATTGTGGGTTTCATGGCGAATGTAGTTGTTGTGATGTTGCTCAGTTAACGTTAACGTCAACTATATTACCTTAGCGTAACTACTGTAGTCAAATTTGGTTAAGTTGTTGAAAAACAACATAAGAAATATCAACAAGTTCAAGTTAGAGTGAGAACTGATGGCGATAGTTTGCTAATACCTGAGACCGCGGGCTATCGGTGTCGTGCCAGACGGGGTGAAACGCATTAGCTTGGACGAGTTTGCCCAAGCATTAATGCCGGTCACGATCGGTTTCAAAGCGGCTTTGACCATTACCGGTACAGTTCAGCCTTTAGTGCTGGCAATCGTTTTGGCCGTTCAAGCCTTTTGGGGGCCACTGCTCGTTTTAACGTATTCAGGTCATTGAGGAGCAGTCCCATCAATAATGGGTTTGTACGCTTTGCTTTAAGCATGCGATCATCAGTCCAGTTTTGAAACCTAAGTATTTAAACGTCGGGCACGGACTACTAAGCACGTGCAAGTTGAAAGTGGAGGATTTATGCCAGGCTTAAGATCCGATGTAGACCCCCGGGGCCTGCTCGAATACTCGGTGGTCTACACCGATCGCGCGTTGAATCACATGTCGCAGTCATTTCAGGGCGTGATGAATGATATCGCCTCGACACTGAAGGAGGCTTATCGTGCCGATGCCGTAGTCGTCGTTCCCGGCAGTGGCACATTTGGCATGGAGGCGGTGGCACGCCAGTTTGCAACTGGCAAAAAATGCCTGGTGGTGCGTAATGGTTGGTTCAGTTTCCGCTGGAGTCAGATTTTTGATATGGGTGATATCCCTTCAAGCCACAGTGTGTATAAAGCCAGGCCCGTAGAATCGGGAAGGCACCCGGCTTATGCGCCCGCCCCAATTGATGAGGTGGTCGCCGCAATTCGTAGTGAAAAACCGGATTTGGTTTTCGCGCCGCATGTTGAAACCGCTGCAGGCATGATCCTGCCAGAAGACTACATCAAGGCGCTTGCAAACGCGGTCCACGAACACGGCGGAATGATGGTACTTGATTGCATTGCCTCAGGCACTTTATGGGTAGATATGCAAGTATGTTCAGTGGATGTGCTGATCAGTGCGCCACAAAAAGGTTGGAGCGGCTCTCCGTGCGCTGGCCTGGTTATGCTGAGCCCGCTCGCAAGTGAGCGCCTGGCTGATTCAACCAGCACCAGCTTCTCCTGCGATCTCAAAAAATGGCATGACATCATGGCCGCCTATGAAAAAGGGGGTCATGCTTACCATGCGACTATGCCCACTGATGGCCTCAAGGCCTTTGTCGAGGTGATGCGCGAGACTCAGCAGATGGGATTTTCCAAGGCCCGGGCAGCCCAGGAAGAGTTAGGAGTAAAGGTTCGGGAACTGCTTGTCAGTCAGGGCATCAAGAGTTTGGCTGCCCGCGGTTTTGAGGCGCCCAGTGTAGTGGTCAGTTACACCGATGATTCGGGAATGCAGTCGGGCAAAAAGTTTGCTGCGCTTGGAATACAGATTGCCGCAGGCGTACCCTTGCAGTGTGATGAAGCAGAGGACTTTCAGACATTTCGCATCGGACTATTCGGTTTGGATAAATTGCAGAATATCGACAGAACAGTTACCTCACTGGCTGAAGCGTTGAATAAGATGTCGCTTGAAGTGCTTACCTGATTACAGCTCGTCGAGCTGCGCGATGCCAATGGCGCTTTCACCCGCGCCGCTGTAAAAAAGATAGATTTTCCCATCTTCAACAAAAATTCCCGGGTCGCGTAGTTCACGCAGGCGTGAATCGGCCGCGCCCACCACTGACGTGGTGGCGGCCAGATCTGTACCCTCCCAGGTGAGTTCCGGACTGAGGATTATCTGCGGCTGGGAGAATTCCCAGCAATCCCAGTCATCGTGCATCCGGCACTGGCTATGGTAGACCCGTTCGGGACAATCTCCGGTGCACGAGAAGAAAAGATGCAGCACGTCGCCCTGGTGCCATAGGGCGGGATGACGCAACTCGATGCCGCTGCCATCATCGAAAAGACACATTGCCGGACCGGGCGCATGTTGCGCCTCAAAGGGGCCGTGCCAATTGCGTGCGCGTAAAAAGGCGCCCCGCCAGCTGATGGCATAGATCCACTGACCGTATTCAAAGACCCGAAAGTAGGGTGGGCCCAGCAGTGGCGCTTTTGGGTTGAACGAAAGTCCGTCTTTAGAGTCGGCCACACGCGTCATCTGGTCGCCGTTAGGCAGCAGGCCGTGGTAGTACATGCGGATTTGGCGTTGCGATTCATCGATATGCATATCCGGGGAGGCAACATGGGCATACAGGTATCCCCCAGCCAAGGTATCTGCCCAGCTTGGGCGCTGATCGGGTGGGGGCTCCGGCGGGTCGGTGGCGGCGAACAGCGATTGCGATACGTCCAGCACCCCGGGGGTGTGTATCTTCCAGGGTCCCATTAACGCATCGGCATAGGCAAGACGGATATAGGTGCCTTTGTGATGAGAAAAATAAAGGTAGTAGCGGCCAAGAGGCTGTCGCACCCAGTCGGGTACGCGGATCACGCTGGGTCCGTTTATGTTGGACCCCATACGCCCGTCCATGTCCGGATGGATAATGGGTTTATCCAGCAGGCGCGTGGCGACGATGGTCATGGCAGGTGGCTTCAGGGTGCTTTGGAAAGACAGACACTCAGTCTTTATGGCCGTCTCCAAATGGGGCATTTGTCGTCCAGTCAAAGATGCCCGAATCGCGTTCTTTAACTGCCTGCTTCCAGCCCGACGTTTCGGAGCGCTGCTTGAAATTGAGTCCTTCGGCAGAGTGACGGGATATCCCGTCAAACAAGGTGGCAAGATTCTGTGTAGAGAAAAGACCCATGTTCTCCAGCGCCTGGTTGGCCAGCAGCTTTTGCATCATCAGTTGGTTGCGTGGAATACTGGCCATGCGATCGGCAAGCGCCTCGGTGGCGATTTCGAGTTCCGACTCAGCAACGGCTTCGCCAAGGCCCCAGTCAGCGGCCTGGCGGCCATCGATAAGATCACCCGTCAGCAACAATCGCTTGGCCCGTTCCACCCCTACCCGGTAGATCCACATAGCAGTGGTCGGTGTGCCGAAAACCCGTGCCGGCGGGTAACCCAGTTGGGCGGTATCTGCCATCATCAGAATATCTGCACAAAGGGCAATATCGCTGCCGCCGGCAACCGCATAGCCATGCACTTTGCAGATAACCGGAAGGCCAGAGCGCCACAGACTCATAAAGCAATCGGTATTACGTTTCATGAAGGCAAAATCTGTCATTGGGTCCCAGGGCATCTGCTGAATTCCGGGGTTGGTGCCAGGCGCCTCGGCGAACAGAGAAAGATCATAGCCGGCACAAAAAGCCTTGCCCGCGCCGCTAAGCACAATTACCCGCACCTCGGACTCGTTGTTGGCACGCTCTACTGCAAGCTGCAAAGCTGAGGGCATCTCAAGATCAATGGCATTGAGTGCTTTGGGGCGGTTCAGAATAATTCGTCCGATTCTCCCGTCACGCTCGTAGAGTACACCTGACTTACTCATGATCCGCTCCCCTTTCTAGCACGGTCTTTGATGAATAACGGCTTTATGCATAAGTAGATAGTGTAAACCTACACATCGATCTAAACACAGGAGATAATGTTGCTCATGCTAAGTAAGCGACAACGCGATTATCGACACGAGTACCGGTCGCGTATTGATAGCTGGTACAACGGCCCGGTCCACGTATTTCTGATTTATGCCATTGGTCTCACTGCGCTATGGCTGTACGTCCAGCATTTAGAGAACGTGCGCTGGTGGGAATGGCTGTCAGTGCCAGTCTTTCTCCTGGGTTGTAATATTTTTGAGTGGTACCTGCACTTGAAAATCATGCACCGACCGCAGAAATCCAAAGCCTTGCGGGCTATCTACAATCGCCACACCCTGCAGCATCATCAGTTCTTTACAGATTCTGAGATGCGTTTTCGCGATCAGAAGGATTGGCGGGTGACTTTTTTCCCACCTTATGCATTGGTGGTATTCATCCTCATCTCAATACCGGGTGCGGCATTATTCTATTTCCTGTTGACACCTAATATTGGCTGGCTGTTTATCTGCACCACAACCGCTATCTACCTTGTCTATGAATTCATGCATTTTTGCTGTCACATCGATGAAAACCAGTTTGTCCGATATGCACCTTTGGTAAATACACTGCGTCGTCACCACACCGCCCACCACCATTCACGGTTGATGATGGAAAAGAACATGAACCTGACTTTTCCGATTGCAGACTGGCTGTTTGGTACGTCAGATCTGAACCGGGGACTGTTGGGGCATCTGTTTAACGGGTACAACCAACACCACCTCAAGGCTGATCTGCGCGGCCACGCTCAGCGCCCTGATCGGGCTGCCGCAGAACCCATCACTGGCTGATCCGAAGAACCTATGCCGACCCATATCAAAATCATTGTCTCGGTCATTACGCTTGTGGTTGGTGGGGCGTTTTATTTTTCTGAAAGCTACTATGGGGAGACGGCCCTTGGCTGGGTGGGGATAGGGTTATCGGTGTTTATGGTCATTGCCATGTGGCTGTTTCGTGAGCCGGGTCGGCGGAACTGAGTTTTCCGATGAAGAACTACCAAGGACGTCGAACCATCGACGGCATTACTGTTACTGTTAACGGTGTACCGCTCGATGCGTGTTATGACCTTGAGGCGTTTACCGATCTGGGTTTTGAGTGGTCCTATGAGGGCGATTCTCCAAGGCAGTTAGCTCTGGCACTGATCGCCGACTGCATTGGGCCAGATCAAGCCCGCCGCTGGTCAGAGCCATTTATGATCAAGGTCATTGCAGAACTGGACAACGACTGGCAGTTGACCGAGGATGATGTCCGCAGTGCAGTGCAATTGATTAGCCCCCAGTTTGCAGATAATTGATTGAAGGCCGGAACCGCTGGATTA
>MPLX02340098.1_pt1 | contig 24955 bp, 24 predicted proteins | sample 1617341 | NCBI WGS metagenome assembly MPLX02 (sample SAMN05944804, study PRJNA350692) | marine metagenome | biome: marine; feature: ODZ; material: water; isolation source: 120 m water sample filtered on 0.2 um supor filter | place: Pacific Ocean | collected 2012-04-08 | depth 120m m | reverse complement strand
CCAGAAAACACAGTTTTGTAGCTTACGTCATTGTCCGATTTGCGGGGAGTAGCTCAGAATTCCCCCCCAGACGCCTGAGAAAAATCAGTTCTGCTCTGTCAATAGTGGGCGAGGCCGAACGCTTACCGAATATAAGCTAAAAACATCGCGTAATCGCCGTTGCGGAGTACAAAACCGCACCAATTCGCCGGTTCTGTTGAAATCCTGCGTCATATCAGGGCTTATGCAGAGGCCCCCCAGGGTTAATTTTGTGCCATTGCCGCAATTGATCAATGGTCGGCTCACTTTCGCCCAAACCGTCAACGACTTCGAGTGCGCCGGTGAAATCATGATGGGCCGTATAGGGGCAAGATGTAATCAGGGTCGGCACGCCCGCCGCCATCGCCGCCTTCAGGCCACCCGCGCTGTCTTCAATCGCAAGGCACTGGGATGGGTTCAAATTGAGTCTGTCCAGCACCCATAAATAAACGTCCGGCGCTGGTTTCAGATTATCAACACAGTCACCCGCGCCAATGGCGTCGAACCAGTCCAGGGCCTCTGCCCCGATGGAATTTTCGAGCAGAGTTTTTACATTTACTGGTGTCGTCGTTGTCGCGATGGCCAGGGTTATGCCGTTTTCCCGGGCCTCGCGCAGCAGGCGCTCGACGCCAGGGCGCAAAGGGAGGCGGCCCTCGTTCAGCGCTGCGACGTAAATTTCAGTTTTGCGCTGGCAAAGACTGGCGATCATCTGGTCGATATCGTCTCGTTTCAGAATATCCGGATGCAGGCCTTCCAGATAAAGCCGGATGCGCGCCTTTCCGCCAGTGGCCAGCAATAACTGGGTGTACATTGGCGTCCCCCAGTTCCAGTCAAAACCCGCTTCGGCAAAGGCGGCGTTGAAGGCTTGCCGGTGGACCTCTTCGGTGTCTGCCAGGGTGCCGTCCACATCGAAGATCAAAGCCGACAGACTCATGCGCCTTCTCCCTGTAAGTGAAGCACAACTTTCCGGGTATGGGGGCGGGTACGGTGTTCGAACAGGTAAAGCCCCTGCCAGGTTCCAAGCGCCTGTTTCATTCCTAGCCGATCCTGTGCAAAGCGCCGCCATTGTCGTTCAGCCATGCTCGCCCTGATTTTGTATCCCCGGTTAGCATATCAACCGTTTCCCAGAATTTTGCACCGTGGTTCATGTGCGCCAGATGCGCAACCTCGTGGGCGATGACGTAGTCCAGAACTTCAAGCGGGGCCATGACCAGCCGCCAACTGAAGGACAAACATCCCCTGGCCGAGCACGATCCCCAGCGGGTACGAGTATCGCGAATGGTAATACGGGTCGGTTTCCTTTCAATCATGCCAGCCTTTTGATGCGCCCTTTCGGTAATTTCGGCGCGAGCCCGTTTTCGCATCCAGTCACCAAGGCGGCGCGACAAATGTTCCGGCCTACCGGCGACATGAATTTCGCCATTTTCAATCCAGACCGTGCCGCGCATGCCGGATCGATGGCGGATTGTGTAGTTCTCGCCAAGATAAGGAATGCTAGTCCCCGCCGCAAAACGAATGCGTTCCCCCAGATCGTCCAGGCGGCTTTGCAGCCATGCTGATTGGCGGTGCGCCATTTCCAGACCATCGGCTGGGTCCGCATGGGCCGGGATTGTCACAACCGCGCCTTCGCCGGCGGTATTGACGCGCAGGATTATGCGTCGGGCGCGGGGATGGCGGCGCACGATCAGGGGGATTTCCCTGCCGTCAATACTTATCGAGTGGTGGTCTTCGCGCACTTTTTTCTGCTTGCGCCGGAATACCATCGCCATATTTGTTCCTAACCCAAATGGGTAATCGCCGCTTTAAGGCCCGCGCTGTACGGGTAGGTCTGGGCGGCGAAGACGCCCTTTAAATTCCTGGAATTACTCACGCATCAATCCTTTTTCAAAGACGGCCCTTACCTGGGCCAGTCCACAATATGATCTTCAAATTCGCCTGCGTCCTCGGCGGCAATGGCGCGACCACGGATGGATATGCCGGCCGTATGAACGGATTGTGGGTCGCCACTAACAAGCGGATGCCAGTCGGGTAGGTCCTTGCTTTCGCTTAGAAGTTTGTAGGCGCAGGTCGAAGGCATCCATTTCAGGAACGAAATGTTGGACGGGGTCAGGCGTTCACAGTCCGGCATGAAACGCTTTCGCTCAGTATAGTTCTTGCAGCGGCATTCATTTACATCCAGCAGGCCGCAGCCGATGTTGGTGTAGCTGACGACAAGGATCTCGGAATCCTCAAGTTTCTCAAGGCAGCAGCGCGCACAACCATCGCACAGGGATTCCCATTCCTGGGCATTCATTTGGACAAGCGTCTTTTCCAGCCAAAATGGGCGTTTGGGAGACGGGGTGCCATTAGTCATCGTATTCCATTCGGTCTATCATGTGAATGAATGATCCCATGACCCGACCATCGGCGAGTCCCACAAGGCCCAGATCATCCCCGGCGGCGTTGCTGGCCTTGAACAGGGGCGCGCCGGGGCTTTCATTCGTCACCGTCGCGTAGTGAAATTCATGGCCACGGTAGCGTTGGCCCGGGTTACCAAGGACTTTCCCCGATCCCAACGCCGCGCCGGCGTCAAGCTCGACCTCCCGATATCCCAGGTGGAGTCTGCGTTTTGCGAAGGACGTTTCAAGCGGCAGCAGTCCCGCCATGACATGTCGCGCGCCATCCTTATCGGTCAACCCCTTGCCCAGGACCATGTAGCCGCCGCATTCGCCAAAGACAGTAACGCCTTTTCCGGCGGCCTTTTTCACGCCGTCCATAAAACGGGTGGCGGAACCCAGCCGGTACCCGTGCAATTCAGGGTATCCCCCAGGCAGGTAGACGGCGTCGGCTTCCGGGGCGGGCGCTTCGTCATTCAGGGGTGAAAAAAATGAAAGCTCCGCCCCTTGCGCTTTCCAACCCTCCAGGGTTAATGGGTAGCGGAAGGTAAAAGCCTCGTCTTCGGCGATGGCGATGCGCTGGCCCAACGGTGGTATGGGAAGGCTCGTTTTGTCGCCTCGCTGCCTCATAGGCTTTGCCAGATCCAAAAGCCCTTCGATATCGATATTCGCGGACACCAGATCGGCGGCGGCATCCAGAAACCGGGTCAGGTTGTTGTGTTCGATGGCCTGAACCAGACCCAGATGACGATCCGGCAGGCTCAGGTCCGCAGCGCGTGGAACAAATCCCAGAATCTTGACATCCGGCGCTGCCAGGGCCGCGGCCTCACGCAGCACATCACGATGGCGCTCGCCGCCGACGCGGTTGAAAACCACACCCGCAAGAGCAAAGCCAGGACGGTGCGAAGCGAAACCACGCAACACGGCCCCCGCAGAAGCTCCTTGCGCGGCGGCATCAATGATCAATACCACCGGCCATCCGATCTGTTCGGCAAGATCGGCGGTCGAGCCTGCTTCCATGACCGTGCCGTCAAACAGGCCCATGACGCCCTCACAGATCACCGTACCGTTTTTTGCCCCCAGCGAGGCGGCATGTTCCAGAACGGAAGGCCGCATGGACCAGAGGTCCAGGTTGTAACAGGGACTGCCGGTCGCGGCGGCGTGAAAAGCAGGATCGATATAGTCAGGACCGGCCTTGGCCGACCTGACTGGCTGACCGGAACGCGCCAGATGTCTGAGCAGGCCTAACGTCAGGACCGTCTTGCCGCTGCCCGACGATGGGGCGGCGATAATCAATCCGTTTACAGGGCCGGATTCCACATCCATCAGGATCGCACCTTAAAGCTTTTCAGCAAGCTTCTTTGCCATTGGTTCGGCCTCCACGCCGTGACCGAAGTGGGTCACGAATTTACCATCGGGGCCCATCAGATAGGTAATCGATGAATGGTCCATCGAATAATCGCCATCGCCATAACCATCGCCGACCTTGGCGAAATAGGCCTTGTAAGCCGTCGATGCGATCTTGATCTGCTCGGGCGTTCCTGTCAGCCCCACGAGCCTCGGATGGAAATGATCGACGTACATTTTTAGCGCCGCCGCATCATCCCTTTCGGGATCGATGGTAATGAAGACGGGGGTAATCTTGTCGCCTTTGTCGCCCAGTAAATCAAGGGCGTCGGACATAGCCGAAAGCGACGTCGAGCAAACATCCGGGCAATATGTATAGCCGAAGTAAATCAGCATGTACTTGCCCAGGAAGTCGACCTCGGTGACTGTTTTTCCATTCTGGTTGACGAGGGTAAAGGACCCTCCGATTTTTGGCAGGCCTGCGATCTCGACCTGAATATTCGTGCCCTGTGTCGTTTCCTGCGATTTATAGTCGGCCAGGAAGTTAGGCTCAATGTAGTGACGCCAAATCAAAATAAAGAGACTGACAAAAACGATGATGGCGATGTAGGTATTGCGGCGCGAGGGCATAGCGGCGTTGTTTTCAGGAGTATTCGGTTTTTTATCCGCCATTGTTCACGTCTCTATAGTGTGCTCTGCCGTGCATGATAGTCACCCCAACCACACCATCAAGGGCAATCGACAACAAAATGAAAAATCATTTAAAACCACAAACTCTTTTGCGGGGAAAGATGTACAGTGTGGGCTATGAATAATGAAAATTTTAAACCTGCGGGTAAACTGCGCTATGGCTGGACGACCGGGGCCTGCGCGACGGCCGCGTCCAAGGCCGCCGTGCAGGCCTTGCTGGGCGGAAGTTTTGAAAACCTCGTGACAATTCATCTGCCCGGTGGGGAGAACTCCGTTTTTTCGCTTTCTTCTCAATCGCGTACAGATGGCGTGGCAGTCGCAGGCGTAATCAAGGACGCAGGCGACGACCCCGATGTCACCCATGGCGCTGAAATCATTGTCACCGCCAGACCAGGCAAAGTGGGCGCCGGTATTACTTTCCGGGCGGGCGAAGGTGTCGGCACGGTGACCCTTCCTGGCCTGCCTGTCGGGGTTGGCGAGCCGGCTATCAACCCGGCGCCCAGAAAAATGATTTCCCAGGCCATCCAGAGCGTCGCAAAGGCTCATGGGCGGGCGGCGAATTTTGAAATTACCATTTCCATTGCGGGCGGTGAACGCCTAGCCGAAAAAACCATGAACGGACGTCTTGGCATAAAAGGGGGGCTGTCCGTATTGGGGACGACCGGGATTGTTAAACCCTACTCGTGTTCGGCCTGGATTCACACCATTCAAAGTGGTGTCGATGTCGCCCGCGCCGGTGGCCTGACCCATATCGCCGCGGCGACGGGCAAGACATCTGAAAAAGCGGTCCAGGAGCTTTACGGGCTGCGGGAGATGGCGTTGATCGACATGGGTGACTTTGCGGGTGGGCTATTGAAGTACCTTCGCCGTCATCCCCTTGAAAATCTTACCCTGGCAGGCGGGTTCGCCAAATTGACCAAAATGGCGCAGGGCCATATGGATTTGCATTCATCCCGTTCGGAGCTGGATTTTAACGATCTTGTTGAATCCTTGCGGGAACTTGGCGCGAGTGACGATGCCCTTCACGCGGCGGTCCGGGCAAAAACGGCTATGGCGGTGCTGGATATTGCCAGGGACGAAGGCCTTGCCCTGGCGAATCGCATTGCAGAGCGAGCCCGACTACGGGCCGTTTCAGTTTTGAATTCGGGCATTAACGTCGATGTGTGCGTGTTTGATCGTGGCGGCTTGCTGGTTGGCCGCGCCGGGGAGAGTCCCATTGAGTGAAACAAAGCGTCTTTTAATTTTGGGCGGAACCGGCGAGGCCGCCGCCTTGGCGCGAGACGCGCATTCCCGGTTTTCAGGTCGCCTGAATATCGTCTATTCGCTGGCTGGACGGATAAAACCGGAAAATACCCTGACGGTTCCAGTTCGTATCGGTGGGTTCGGGGGTGGGACAGGGCTGGCTGACTTCATCAGGGCTGAACAAATAAATTTACTTGTCGATGCGACACACCCTTTCGCCGCAACCATATCGGCAAGCGCTCATGATGCCTGTCTTTCAACCCTGACGCCGCGCCTGATGCTCGCCCGCCCGCCTTGGGATTTGCCGACAGGGGCGAAATATCTTGAGGCCGACGATATGGATCATGCGGCGCGTCTGATTTCTGGGCTGGCGAAGCGGGTATTCGTAACAACGGGGCAAAGCGGTCTGGACGCACTTGGTGTTTGTCCCGGGGTTCATTTTTTGATCCGCGTTATTTTGGAACCCAGGACCCCGCCCGCGATTGACGACTACACCCTGCTTAAGGATCGCCCCCCATATTCCCTTGAAAATGAAGTAGCGCTGATGGAGGAACATAAAATCGATGCCCTGCTAACCAAACAGAGCGGCGGCGAGGGAACCATTGCTAAAATCGTCGCGGCGACTAAAAAAAACATCCCCATAATCCTGCTCAAGCGACCGTTGATGGAGCCGGGCGAATGCGTGGAAAATGTCGACGAGGCCCTTAAATGGCTGGAGGGCAGGTTGCTCTAGTCTTTTGGCCTTAGCACATGATGGTGGTCGGCGGCGTAAAGTCTGGAATCCTCAAATGCATTCTCACCCAGTACGCGCCCGACCATAATCAGGGCGGTTCGGGTGATATCCGCCTCTTTTACTTTCTCGCGGATATTTTCAAGCGTCCCCGGAATGATCTTTTCATCCGGCCAGCTGGCGCGGTAAACCACGGCCACAGGGCAATCTTCGCCGTAATGGGGAACCAGGTCCCGCACCACCCTGGCCATATTGTTGACGGATAAATGAATAGCCAGGGTCGCGCCGCTTTTGCCCAGGGTATCCAGATCTTCACCTTTTGGCATATCTGATGAGCGCACCGCAGTCCGGGTCAGCACGATGGTCTGGCTGATGCCGGGCAGGGTTAGTTCTGATTTCATCGTGGCCGCCGCCGCCGCATAGGCCGAAACGCCGGGGGTCACGTCATAGTCGATACCCAATTCGTCCAGCCTGCGCATTTGTTCGGCGATGGCCCCGTACAGGGATGGATCGCCGGAATGAACGCGGGCGACGTCCAGTCCCTTTTTATGAGCCGACTTGATCTCGTCAATAATTTCATCCAGGTGCAAAGGCGCGGTGTCAATAACGCGGGCATTATCAGAGGCTTCCGCGATGATGGCTTCGGGCACCAGTGATCCGGCATACAAAACAACCGGGGCTTGCTGAACAAGCTTCAGGCCGCGCACGGTGATCAGGTCGGGTGCGCCAGGGCCGGCGCCGATAAAATGGACGCTCATTTGAACGATCTCCTTCAGGCCATTTTCCTGGCGTAGCCACGTGGCGTATAGACCCACTGACGCCCACCGCGCATAATAAGCCGCGATTGGGAGCTCCCCACCAATACCATCGTCAGCATGTCGGCGTGATCAGGGGTCAGCTTACCCAGTGTAATTACATTGATGTCTTCTTCGTCCCGTCCAAGGTTACGGGCCAGTATGACCGGTGCATCAGGGCCGCGCCTGGCGACGAGAATTTCCTGAGCACGGGCAAGTTGGGTGCGCCGTCGTTTGGAAACCGGATTGTAAAAGGCGACGACAAAATCTCCGTCGGCGGCGGCTTGCAGGCGCTTCTCGATTTCCTCGAAGGGGGTCAACAGGTCTGATAGGGATATAGTGCAAAAGTCGTGCCCTATGGGGGCACCAATCCGCGCTGCGGCCGCCTGCAGGGCGGACACGCCCGGCGTTACCTGAACTTCCACGCGATTCCAGTCGGGTCGGTCTTCCCGGTCCATCAATTCGAACGCCAGGGTCGCCAGGGCGTAAATCCCCGCGTCGCCCGAGCAAACCAGGGCGACATTGCGCCCCTCAGCGGCCAGTTCCAGGGCCCGGCGAACGCGCGCCTCCTCCTGCGCCAACTCTGAAACGTGGCGCTCCTTGCCGGCGATCAGATCGGCGACCAGGTCGAGATACAGGTTGTAGCCGACCACATCCGTCGCCGTGGCCAGCAAGGATGTTGCCTCAGGTGTGCGCCAGGTGTCGCAGCCCGGACCGATGCCGACAATACTCAGGTGTCCGCGCGCCCGCCCAGTGATTTCGGGATCGATTTGAGCGGGGTTGAAAGCGATCGCACAGGTGGCGCGCCTGGAGCGTTTTTTCTCAACTCTCAAAACACCTTCCGCCCCGACAGCGGCAAGGGCAGCGCCTTCCGATACGCCGTGACAGCCGACTTCCTTGAAAACGATATCCGACGGATGGGCGAGGCGAGGTGACTGGGCTTCAAGTTCTTCGGCACTGAAAAAACGCGCCGCAACACCTAGTTTCGCCGCGACAGCGTGAACGGCGGGCTCGTCCATTTTTAAATCAAGCGAGACGACGCAAGCGACTGCCTGGGGTGAAAGTCCAGCTTCCCGCAAGGTTCCATCGACCAGCGAGATCAGTTCTTCAGGATCGCAGTCTCTTTCGCATCCCACGCCCAACGCCAGAACCGGGGGGTGCAGGATCAGGTTGTTGGCCGGGGACAAAATATCTTCGGCGGTGATGCGAATTTTGGGACCATCGCCGTGGTCGAGGAAATCAATCCCGGAATCGGTTAACCATCCGGCGTTGCCGCAAGCAGCGTCCAGGCGAACAGGATCACCAGCGAGCATTCGCGCCATAATTTCCCTGGCGGCCTTTCGATTGCAAACCCTCCATCCAGTGGGCGGATCGTCCAGGGCGATGCCCAGGCGCACATCCCCCGCTGTGGTCAGGGCGGCGATACCGTTCGTTGCCCTGGCGATATCTATGGCCAGCGCGTTGGCCCCGTTGTGTCCGCCCAGCAGGGGTACGACCGATGACCCATCGGCGGCGACGGCCAATACGGGGGGTTCGGAATTTTTGTCAATAATCACCGGTGCCAATGAGCGGATCAGGATTCCACTGGCGCACACTCCGACGATCGTCTCGCCCAATTGAAACAGGCGGCGCAGGTGTGCGGCGGTCTCGGAAAAAACCTCGTCGGCCCCATCGACCCTGTGGGCGAACCCGTGAATAAGAGCACCGGGAAGGGCCTGGCGAAGGGTTTGCGCCAGCGCCAGCGCGCCCTGGTCTAGAACTAGTATGGCCGTCATGGCGTCGCTTTCATTTTGGTCAGCAGAATCATTGAAAAATAGGGAGCGTCGTCCGGGGCGTCGCGCAGGGGCAAAACCTTGCCGTCAGGTAAGGTGGCGCGTTCCACATACAGGGCATCGTCCATTCGATCCAGTCCTTCGATCAGCCGCTTCACCTTGTTGATGTTACGTCCGACTTTGAATATCGCAGCCGCATCCGCAACTTGAAGTCGCGTCAAAATTTCTTCGTCATCAAGGGTTGCCGGAACCAGGGCCAGGCTTTGATGACGCGAAACCAGCGGTTGATTGGCTGCGGCCGCCGTGGCGCTCAAGGCGCTTACTCCGGGAACCGTCATAATTTCATGAGACACTTTCAGGCGTTCCAGCAGGTACATGAAGGAGCCAAACAGCAGGGGGTCGCCTTCGCACAGAACGGCAACGTTCATTCCGTTCTCCAGATGTCCGGCGATTTGCCGTGCGGCCTTGTCATAGGCCAGTTGTCCGGGCGCGGGATCGTCCAGCATGGCGATGGGAATTGGAATTTCCGTCTTGTTGCCTTTTATGTGCGGGGCGGCGATTTGCCGCGCAAACGAAGGCGTGGGTTCGCCATTCGTTAAAGGGCAGACATAGGCGATGACCGGCACGGTTTCCAAAATCCTGGCCGCCTTCAACGTAACCAGGTCGGGGTCACCGGGGCCCAGCCCCAGACCGTAAAGTACGCCGCTCATGAAGATTTCCTCAAGGCGAACTGGGTCACCGTCATCAAGGGCTTGAAGGCGCTTAACGATCCGATGGGGGCGGCGCGCTCGACGGAAATGCGCGACAGGTCGCCCCCGAATTCGGCGCGAAACGCCAGCAGGGTTTGCCCGGCTTCGACGCTGACGGCGTTGATGACAAATCGCCCGCCGGGGTTCAGGGCATTCCAGGCGGATTTCAGCAAACCCAGATCGGAAGCCCCGCCGCCGACAAAAATCGCGTCGGGCGTGTCGTCCAGGTCATCTTTGATGGCGGTAAAGTCACCTTCTATAACGATCAGTTCCGGCGTTCCAAGATTGGTCGCATTGCGTTTTATGGCCTGGACGCGCTCGGCATTTTTTTCGATGGCGATGGCGCGGCGGTGACCGCCAAGACGCAGCCATTCGATGGCGATTGACCCGGATCCAGCGCCGATGTCCCACAGCACCTGACCCGATAGCGGTTGCAGCTGCGCCAGCGTGGCGGCGCGCACTTCCCGTTTGGTCAACTGCCCATCGTTTTCAAAGACCTCGTCCGGCAGGCCTGGCGCGCGCGAAAGAAGAACGGCGCCCGGCCCGGCTATGCATTCGATGGCCAGGGTGTTCAAGTGGGCGGTTTCTCCGTGATGCCACGTTGCCGCCTCCCCATCCAGGCGGTTTTCTTTTGCTCCACCCAGATGCTCAAGCACCGAAATACGGCTTGCTCCGTAGCCTTTGTCGGTAAGCAGTTTCGCTGCTTCATCCGGGGTTTCGCCACCCTGGGTCAAAGCCAGCAGGCGCGCCCCCGGCAGCATGTAGCGGTTTAGCGTTTCCAGTGGGCGGCCATGAACGGTAAGGCACTCAACATCGGGGATCGACCAGCCCATGCGGGCGGCAGCCAGCGAGAATGCGCCGGGGGCGGGATGAATGATCACCGCACTTTCCCCGAAAGTGCGCGCCAGGACCGAGCCAACGCCATAATTCATCGGATCACCGGAAGCCAGCACGACAATGTTCTTGCCACGGCGTTTTTCTATTTCCACCAAAGCATTTCGAAAACCATTGCCCCAGTCCAGACACTCGGCCGTGGAATTTTCGACCTTGCCATGATGACGATCACCCCCGAACAGGACCTCGGCGGCCTTAATCTCCGCCATGCGGGCGGCGTTCAGTCCCTCAAGGCCATCTTCGCCAATGCCGATTACGGTAATCCAGGCGCTCATGACGTGTTTCCTCCGGCGAGGGCGTTCACGCCGGCCGACGCCATTGCGCTGCCGCCACGCATTCCCTTAACCGTTATGAATGACACACCCAGACTGTCCGCGTGATCAATAAGGGCCTGTTTTGATTGCGCTGCTCCGACAAAACCTACGGCAAAGCCCAGGATAAGCGCCGGTTTTGGCGCGCCATCAGAAATCATTTCCAATAGACGGAACAAAGCCGTTGGTGCGTTGCCGATGGCGACGACAGAACCTTTCAGGTGCGCCGTCCACAAATCCAGGGCGGCGGCGCTACGGGTTGTTTCATGTTTTTTTGCAAGTGCCGGGGTGGCCGGATCGTTCAGGGTGCAGATCACGCAGTTGTTCGCCGGCAGGTGCGAGCGGATAATGCCCGCAGCGACCATTTGGGCATCGCACAAAATAGTCGCGCCTGATTTTAGGGCGTGGCCTCCTGCTTCTGCGGCTCGATCAGAACAAATCAGATCATCGATGATATCGGGCATGCCGCAGGCATGAACAATGCGTGACGCGACATTACCCAGGTCCGTCGCCTGAGGTTTGTCGGCCAGAGCCTCGTCGATCATGGTGAAAGATTTACGATAAATCGCCTGTGGGTCTTTCAGGTAATCAAAGCGTAAAGGAACCTGTCTCACCTCTCAGGACTCCTTGTCCTCATGATCGTGATCATGGGCATGGTGGCCGTCGGTGCCGATACCGCGAACATGGTGGTGATGGCCGACCTGGGGTTGGCCGACGTCGTCTTCATATCCGATGATCTGCTCGCGGTATTTGCAAAGTTGGCAGTTCATGACGTTGTCGCCCGTGAGCATTTCCTTGACCCGGTCGGCGAAGGTCTCCAGCAACATGGGGTGATCGTTCAGGTACCCGGCTTTTAGAATTTCCACGCCCGGGTTGGCGCTCGCCGCTTCATCTGCCCAGTCGTATATGCGCTGTACCAAAATTCCGGTGAACAGGAAGTAGGGGAAAACGACTATTCGCCCGTAGCCCAGCTTTACGGCCTGGGCGAGACCGGCGTCGACCAACGGGTAGGCGACACCTGAATAACTGACTTCGGCCCAGCCGAAACCCAGGCCTTCCCACAACATGCGCGCAACCTTGTTGATGTTTGAATTGGCATCCGAATCATTGGTACCGCGCCCGACAACCATCAACAGGGTGTCTTCGCGCCCGACGTTGGTTTCGGCGGCGTTTTCTGCCTCCTCGATGCGCTGCGCTGCCGCCTTTAACAAGCGCCCGTCGATGGCCAGTTCGCGGCCGTAGCGAACGTCAATGTCCGGGTTGTCGGCGGCGAATTCGTTGACTTCGCTGGGCAGGTCGTTTTTGACATGACCGGCAGCGAACAGCATACCCGGCAGGCACAAGATTCGTTTAGTGCCGCGTTCCTTCAGTTTATCCAGGCCGGTGCGCAGCACAGGCGAGGCAAACTCCAGGAAGCCGCTTTCGATATCGTAATCAGGCAGGCGTTCCTTCAGGTGCCCGGCCAGTGCGTTGAATTGCGTGACTGCGTCTTCGTCGCGGCTACCGTGTCCACAAATCATCAGTCCCGTTTTCGGGGTTTTGGGGTTGTCGTCCATCCGCCTGGTCCTTGCCTTCGAGCGTTAAATGTTCTTTCGCGCCGGACGTCAACTGGTCATTGCCTCCGGTCGATATAAAGAAGGCGCGAGATTGAAGGGCGGAATATAGGCCCGTTACGGGCACTTGTCAGCACCCCAATTTCATTTGACGGGGAGAATCTGTCCGCCCAGACTGCAAACCATGCTTACCTTTGGATTCGCAGGCGGCGAACACGGCTTCGACCCGCTGTCCCTGTTGCTGATGGCCCTGCTGCTTGACGCCTGTCTGGGTGATGCACGGATGCCGTTTCGCCTGTTTCGTCATCCGGTGGAGATGATTGGCGCACTGGTTGACTGGTTTGATCGCAAGCTCAATCGTGAAAACCGTCCCGCCGTCGATCGCGTCATTCGCGGGGCGCTGGTGGTGATCGTTGTTGCCGGCCTTGCCGGGGGCGTTGGCTGGTGTGCGTCGTGGCTGACGCAGCATCATGATTTTGGGTGGGCGCTGGAGCTGTTCCTGCTGACTGCCTTGCTGGCCGGGCGCGGGCTTTATGACAGGGTACGCGCCGTCGGCGTCGGTCTGGATCACAGCCTGGAAGAGGGACGCGAAGCGGTTTCCCATATCGTCGGGCGCGCACCCCGGCATCTGGATGAACACGGCGTCGCCCGGGCGGCGATTGAATCGTGCGCGGAAAATTTCTCCGACGGATTGATCGCGCCCGTGTTTTGGTATGTGCTGTTCGGGCTGCCGGGCCTGATGGTTTACAAGGCGGTCAACACGATGGACTCGATGATCGGTCACATGACGCCCAGATACCGGGCCTTTGGCATGACGGCGGCGCGGCTGGATGACGTGCTGAATTTAATCCCGGCGCGTCTGTCGGGGCTCTTTCTTGCGCTAGCGGCAATTTTCACACCCGGGGCACATCCATTAAAAGCGTTGAAAACCATGCTGCGGGATTCCGGCAAGCACCGCTCGATGAATGCCGGCTGGCCAGAAGGAGCGGCGGCGGGGGCGCTGGACATCGCACTGGCCGGTCCGCGTCGTTACTCACAGGAGGTGATTGACGATGCCTGGATCGGCGAAGGCACGGCGCGGGTCACCGTCCAGCATATCAGGCGTATGCTTTACCTTTACGTCGCCGCCTCGCTGATCAACGGCGTCTGGGTGGCGGTGTTGGCGGTGATCAGGATGAGCGTCTGATGGACAACATCACAATGGGTCAGAATAACCCGGAAATTCTAACCTGAAATCACTTCACGCGCGGTATCGTAAAGGCCGTCCAGGTCCATGTGCTTTTCAAGATGATCGGCGAGGGCATCAAGGGTTTCCTCGACACGCATATCATAGGCATTCATTTGCGGACGTCCTGAACGAAGCGTCTCCAGGAAGGCATGGCGGAAGCCGTCGGCGGCGAAAATGCCGTGCAGGTAAGACCCCATTATCCGCCCATCCGGGCTCAAGGCCCCTTCGGTGCGGCCATCGTCCAGCTTGATCCAGGGGTTAGCGCGCGCCGGACCTTCGCTGAGGCCCAGATGCATCTCGTAGCCATGTACTTTTGCGCCGCTGCCGATATCGACGCCTGAAACGGTCACCAGCGCCTTGTCATCGCTCAGCACGGTTTTCACATCCAGCAGGCCAAGGCCCTCCATTTCGCCCGCCGCCCCCTCGATACCGTCCGGGTCGCAAAGCCGGTGGCCCAGCATCTGGTAACCGCCGCAAAGTCCGACAACCAGACGCCCGCGCCGGACATGAGCGGCGATGTCGATGTCCCAGCCCTGGTTTCGCAGGAATCGCAGGTCGGCCAGGGTCGCCTTGGAGCCGGGAATGAGGATGACGTCCGCCTCGACGGGCAGGACTTCACCGGCCTCGATAATTCGCACAGTGACGTCCGGTTCCGCCGACAAGGGATCAAGATCGTCGAAATTGGCGATGCGCGATAGCCTGGGAACGGCGATCAGGATGTCGCTCAAATCACCCGGATTTTCCTGTCCGTCCAGGGCCATGGCGTCTTCCTTGGGCAGCAGGCTGGCGTCCGGGAAAAAGGGCACCAGCCCGAATGACTGGAGTCCGGTTTTTTTGCTGATGATGTCTTCGCCGCTTTTAAAAAGTGCGGCATCGCCTCTGAATTTGTTGATCACATATCCAGCCAACAGCTTGCGTTCTTGCGGGGCCAGCAACAGGTCGGTGCCGACGACGGCAGCTATGACGCCGCCACGATCAATGTCGCCAATCAGGATAACGGGAACGTCGGCGCTCAGGGCAAAGCCCATGTTGGCGATATCGGCGTCACGCAGGTTGACCTCCGCCGCACTCCCGGCCCCTTCGACCAAAATCAGCTCCGCCCGGTCCGCGTTCAGGCGGTAGCTGTCCAGCACCCGCCCCATCAGTTTGGATTTCAGCTTATGATAATCGGCGGCTTTCAGCGTCGCCTCGTGCTTGCCTTGGACGATTACCTGGGCGCCGGTTTCGCTTTCCGGTTTCAACAGAACCGGGTTCATGTGAATGGACGGCTCCACCCCGCAGGCCTTTGCCTGCAAGGCCTGGGCGCGCCCGATTTCGCCGCCCTCGATTGTAACGGCGGCATTGTTCGACATGTTCTGCGGTTTGAACGGGCGTACCGTCAGGCCGCGCCTGGAATAGGCCCGGCACAATCCGACAACCAGCAGGGACTTTCCCACATCCGAGCCGGTGCCCTGGAACATCAGGGCGCGAGGCGCGCCTTTTGGCGTTTTATTCATGAACCGGTAAGGGCGTCCCTTAATCCATTCGCCTGGGGATTTTGGCCCTGACCCTGATAGAGAATACCGCGCGGTGTCGTGCCCTGACCGTAATAAGCCTCGTTCAGATCGACCCGGCGGACGAGCACGGCCCCTTCCAGCGCCGCGCCCCCGAACAGGCCGATTTTTGAATTGGCGAAGGCCAGGATATCAACGCCGATGTTTGCGGTGGTCGATATTTCCACGCCCTTGCCTATGGTTCCGAGGGTCAGGCCGGCGTCGGCGCCCAGTTTTCCCTGATGCTCAAGGATGGCGGTAACCGCCTCGTCGCTACGCAAAACCAGGATAATTTCCGTGTCCTGAAGGCCCATCTGAATTCCAAAGCTGGCAGCACCCAGAGCATAAAAAGCCGGCGAGCTCCAGGAACCATTATCGGTTTTGGCAAGCAAGACGCCATTGCCGCCCTCCCCACCCAGCAAAAAACCACCCTTGATGACGCTGGGCAGGACAACGATACCCCGCGCGTTGGGCATATAATTGGCGAACTTTTTAAGATCCGGCATGCTCTTGAAGCGTTGCACGGTTTCTGTGGCCTGATTGACCAGATCGTTTGCTGTTGAGCGTTTGTCGCGATGCATCTCGGCGCAGGCGGAAAGGCCAAAAACAATTACAAGCAGAGCAGTAAAAAAAGGGTATTTTTTCATCGGTTATTCCATCAAATAGACGTGAAGAAAGTGGCGAATCGCAAACGCCGACCATTTTACCCGAAAAATCCAGAAAATGGCTTGGCCTAAAACTCAACCCCCTGCTGCGCCCTGATTCCGGCGCGAAACGGATGCTTGATCAGGCTCATGTCGGTAACAAGATCGGCGGCTTCGATCATGTCGTCATGTGCGTTTCGCCCCGTTGCGATGACGTGCAGCATGTGAGGGCGGGCGCAAAGCCCCGTAATAACATCGGCAAGATCAATATACCCGTAACGCAGGGCGATGTTGATTTCATCCAGGATGACCATTGAATAATCGGGATTGGCAATCATTTCCCTGGCGGCCTCCCAGGCCTTTGATGCGGCTTTGACATCCCGCTCCCTGTCCTGGGTTTCCCAGGTAAAGCCCTCGCCCATGGCCTTGATGGTGACCTGATCGGGGAATTTTTCAAAAACGTCGCGCTCGCCGGTTTCCCAGGCACCTTTGACAAATTGCACAATGCCAACTTTTTTACCGTGGCCGATCATTCGCATGGCCATGCCCCAGGCGGCTGTCGATTTGCCCTTGCCTTTGCCCGTGTGAACTATCAGCAGGCCCTTTTCTTCCGTCCTGGTCGCCAGCATCTTGTCGCGGGCGGCCTTTTTTTTGGCCATCTTTTCATGATGGCGGATGCCGTCGGTGTTGATCATTGATTTCTGTCGCTCCTTGCTAATCCCACCATTTCAAGTAGGGATGCGTGGGTACTATTCAGGCGTGGACTCCACAGGTTGCGTTCCTGCGCTTCCAGCAGGCGCTCGATCATTTCTTTCAGGGCGTCCGGGTTGTGTTCTTCGATAAAGTCGCGAACATCATCATTACCCAGGTAAGCCTCGAAAACAGCGTCGAAATGATGATCCTTGACGCATTTGGCCGTGGCGGCGAAGGCGAACAGGTAATCGACGGTCGCCACCATTTCAAACGCGCCCTTGTAGCCGTGACGCATGACCCCTTCAATCCACTTCGGGTTGACGACACGGGCGCGCACGACGCGGGCGATTTCATCTTCAAGGGCGCGGATGCGTGGATTCTCAGGGCGGGAATGATCGTTGTGGTAGACATTGGGCTGCGTGCCGGAAAGCTCGCGCACAGCCGCCGTGATACCGCCTTCGAACTGGTAGTAGTCGTCGCTGTCCAGCAGATCATGTTCACGGTTGTCCTGATTGTGGACGACCGCCTCGACGTTTTTCAGGCGTGTTTCAAATAACCCATGCGCCGCCGCACCGCCCGCGCCCTCGCCGTAGGCATAGCCGCCCCAGGCGACGTAGGCGCGCGCCAGGTCGGCTTCCGTTTGCCAGCCTTTTTCGTCAATCAAGGCCTGAAGGCCCGCGCCATATGCCCCCGGCATAGACCCGAAAACCCTGTAGCCGGCGCGTTGACGGGCCTGTTGTTCATCCAGGCCCCCGGCGACAAGTTCGCCAACTTCATCGCGCACACGTGCGGCCATCGGGTTTTTGTCATCTGATTCATCCAGCGCGGCGACGGCGCGCGCGGCTGATGAAAATAAATCGATCAGGCCGGGGAAGGCATCGCGAAAGAACCCCGAAACCCTTAGCGTGACATCGACGCGGGGGCGATCCAGGATCGACAGCGGCAGGATTTCAAAACCCGTCACCCGGCGCGAGGCCGCATCCCAGGTCGGTTTGACCCCCATCAGGGCGAGCCCTTGTGCGATATCGTCGCCACCGGTGCGCATATTTGAAGTGCCCCAGGCGCTCAAGGCCATTGTCCTGGGCCAGGCCCCGTGCTCCTGCATGTGGTGTTCGATTAGTAAAGTCGCCGATTTCCACCCCAGGGTCCAGGCGGCAGGGGTCGGCACAGTGCGGGTATCGACGCTATAAAAGTTGCGCCCCGTAGGCAGCACGTCGGGGCGGCCGCGAGTCGGGGCACCGCTGGGTCCCGGCTCGACAAATTTTCCATCCAGGCCGCGCAGTAGACCGGTCAGCTCGGCGTCACCGGAAGACAGGACGGATGGCCTGATTTTTTTATTCAGGGAAGAAAGAACATCGAGTGTACCCACCCATGAAGGATCAGGCGTTTTTTCAGCCGATACCAGCCGGGCGGCCAATTCCTCCAGCCTTTCGACAGTGTCACCACAGGTGCGCCAGGTGCTTTCACCCGTCAGAATATCGGGTTTAGGGCCGCTCCAGGGAGCCGCCATTTCACAATCCAGCGGGTCAAAATCAAAGTTCAGGTCGTCTGCCAGGGCACGCAACAAAGAGGCGTCACCGCTTTCGCCGCTTCCCCGTGGCACACGAACCAGGGCGACCAACAGATCGGTCAAAAGACGTCCCTCTGGGGCCCGGCCGAATATATGCAGGCCATCCCTGATCTGCATTTCCTTCAGCTCGCACAGGTAATTATCCAACTGGCCCAGCGCTGCGTCTTCGTCGCTCGCCTGGTCCATGCCGCAATCAGCGCCGATGCCAGTGGCGTCGCACAGTGTCAGGATTTCATTGCGCAAGACTTTTAGCCTTCGGGGATCGACGCCGGAAGCCTCGTAGAATTCATCGACCAACTGCTCCAGATCGGCCAGTGGCCCGTAGCTTTCGGCCCGGGTCAGGGGTGGGGTCAAATGGTCGATTATGACCGCACTGGCGCGACGCTTGGCCTGGGTGCCCTCGCCGGGATCGTTGACGATGAAGGGATACAAATGAGGGATCGGTCCCAGTGTCACTTCCGGGAAACAGTTTTCAGAGAGCGCCAGCGATTTGCCGGGCAGCCACTCCAGATTGCCGTGTTTGCCAAAGTGGATGGCGGCGTCGGCGCTGAATTCGTTGCGCAACCAGGCATAAAACGCGAGATAGCCGTGCGGCGGCACAAGATCCGGGTCATGATAGGTCGATTGCGGGTCGATATTGTAGCCGCGCGCCGGTTGCAGGCAGATGGCAACCTTGCCCAGTCGGTAAGCGGAAACGGCGAAACGGCCGCAATCAACATTACCGGGCAGATACATGGGGTCTGTTTCCGGCGTGCCCCATTTTTCGTTGATCGCTCGCTGCACTTCTTGCGAAAGCCCTGCAAAAAATATCTGGTAGTCGGCCATGGACAGGGATTCGCAGATAATTCCATCTGATCCCTGATTGGTCGGCCCTGCGATCAGCCGCCCAACCAGGTCATCACCGTCGGCTGGAATATCGCCCACGTCATAGCCCGCGACTTTCAGGGCGTTCAGGGCCGTCACCGAGCCTTCAGGCGTATCCAGTCCGACGCCGTTGCCGATGCGGCCATCCCGATTGGGGTAGTTGGCGAGAATAAGGGCGACGCGCCGTTCCCTGGCTTCGGTCCTTGCGAGCCGCGCCCAATTGGCGGCAAGCGTACAGACAAAATCAATGCGGTCCGCCACCGGCTCATAGGTGACGATGTTGCTTTGGGTCTTGTCGTCGCTCCTGCTCAACCCCTTGAAGGAAACGGCGCGCGAAAGCACATGTCCGTCCACTTCCGGCAGGGCGACGTTCATGGCGATGTCACGCGCACTCAGGCCATGAAGTCCATCGCGCCAGCTATCAATGCTGGAAGACGAAAAGACCACCTGCAATATGGTTGCGCCGCAAGTATTGAATGGGGTCGGCGTGCGCTTTGCGCCGGGGGAAGAAACCGCAAAACCGGTGGCGTTCAAAATTACATCCGGTGGCGCGTCTTCCAGCACCTGCTCCAGGGTCGCCGCCGCGACCGGATCCTTCAGGCTGGCGACGTAAACAGGAAGAGGATTGAGGCCGACTTTTTGCAGGCCATCGATCATGGCGTCGACGGCCCTCAGGTTGCCGCCCTGCACCAGCGCCCGGTAAAACACCAGCGCCGCCGTCGGCTGTCCTTCGACCCAGTCGGCGCGCAGGTGGTCCAGGGCGATATCGCCGGAACCCTTTTTATAAAGGCCGCCCCGCAGCAGGGGCTGGGGCTCCAGCCAGTCGGTGTTTTCATCCAGCAAGGATACCACGTAATTCAGGAACTGCCGTGAATTGGCCGGGCCTCCATGAACGCAGTACTGCCAAAGCCGGTGACAGGCCTCGGGCTTCAGGGTGGACAGGGTCGCGAGCTCCGCGTCTGGTTGATCGTCACCGGGTAAAAGAGCCAGGGGGGTCTTGTTCCTGAAGCATTCGGCGGCAATTTGTTCGACGCCATAAGGCCAATACCCGCGCCCACCCAGAAGGCGCACGATCACCAGTTTCGCGCCACCGATCACGCTTTCTACATACAGATCGACGGACATGTTGTGGCCCAGATCAAGCAGACTGGCCAGACGCAAGGATGGCGCACTTTCCTGCATGTTCCTGTAGGCGTCGGAAAATGTGGCCAGCTCGCTGTCGGCGGCGCTCAGGATAACGATATCGCCAGGGGACTGGCCGAGGTCAACGGCTTCCGATCCATCGCAAACCCCTCCCGGCGTGGCGGCGAGCAGATGCATTTTTTACCCCAGCAATGCGGTTTCGATGGCAAGGCGGTCGATGCCCTTTTGACCGATGACGACGAGGCGGCTCAAGCGTTCTTCCCCGACCGCCCAGGGGCGATCGAAATAACGCTGAATGCGCGGTCCAACGCCTTGCACCACATGCCGCATGTCTTTACCCGGCACATGCAGGAATCCCTTCAGGCGCAGAATATCGTGGTCTTGTGTCAAATTCGCGAGCAGGGCTTCAAAGGCGGCCGGATTGGTAATGTCGCCCAGTTCAATGCTGAAACTTTCGAAGTCATCGTGGTCGTGGTCTTCGTTTGCGTCATGATGAGACCAGCGCGCTTCGATGCCATCTTCAGCCGCCGCCGATAGACCCAGCAGAACATCAATATCCACAGCCCCTTCGACAGCCGGGATCGCCTTGACAGCGGGGCGCATGTGCGATGCCAGCCCATCGGCAATGTTTTTGATGGCCTGTTCACTGACGATATCGGCCTTGTTCAGAACAACCAGATCAGCGCACAGCAACTGATCCTCGAAGACTTCTTCCAGGGGGTTGTCGTGATCCAGCACCTCATCGGCTTCGCGTTCGGCTTGTACGGCCTCCACATCATCAGCGAATCTCCCTTCGGCGACGGCCGGGGAGTCGATCACGGCGACGACCCCATCGACGGTGACGCGGGAGCGAATTTCCGGCCAGTTGAAGGCCTTGACCAGGGGCTTGGGAAGGGCCAGGCCAGAAGTCTCGATAACGATATGGTCCGGCTTTTCTTTCCGGTCCAGCAGTTTTTCCATGGCGGGCAGGAAATCGTCGGCGACGGTGCAGCAGATACAGCCGTTGGCAAGTTCCACCACGTCGTCTTCATCGCACCCCTCAATGCCACACCCGTTGACGATTTCCCTATCGATACCCAAATCGCCGAATTCGTTGATAATCAGGGCGATGCGCCGCCCGTTTGCGTTTTCCAACAGATTGCGAACAAGCGTTGTTTTACCGGCGCCTAAAAAGCCGGTGATGACGGTAGCGGGTATTTTCATAAAACAGTTACTTTTCTTTCTTTGAAGCCTTTAGCTTCGTTACTTTAGAATCAGTGGCAGCCCGGCGGCGACAAAAACGACACGATCGGCAAGGGTGGCAATCGCCTGATTGAGTTCGCCAAGATCATCGAGAAAACCTCGCGCCAGGGCGTTGTCGGGAATAACTCCCAAACCCGCCTCGTCGGAAACAATAACAATAGGAGATGTAAGACTTTCCAGCGTTTCGACAAGGGCGAAAATTTCACTTTTCACGTCGTATCCCTGACCCAGAAGATTGGCGACCCACATGGCAAGGGAATCGATAAGGATCGGTTTTCCCGCCGGGTCAACCTCCAGGAGGGCGCGGATGATATCGACGGGTTCCTCCACGGTCGACCAGTTGTCGCCGCGCCGCTTCTTGTGCAGGGCGACTCGCTTGGCCATTTCCTTATCAAATGTCTCCCCGGTGGCCAGGTAGATGGCTTCCCGTTCGTCATCAATCAGCCCCTCGGCATAGGCGCTTTTTCCCGAACGTTGGCCGCCCAGGACAAGGGTCAACGGCGGTAACAGAGGATCGGGGAAGTTAGCCAAGGCTTGATCCTTTTTGCAGGATAAAAAACGGGGGCGAAGTTAGCACTTAATATCAGACAGGGGGCAGATTAATTCCACACACCTGCCACACACCGCCCTGTCCCCTGAACAGGCGTTCCGCGACGTGATCCAGCCGGGTCAGGGTCAGGTTGTCGATTTTGACGGCAAGGGCCGTGAGCGGTTCCGCTTGCATTGCAAGCGCCACGGCGGCGCGAATAGTACCGCCATGAGTGACGGCGACAATGTCCCGGCCCTGATGTTCGGCATTCAGGCGCTCGATGGTTTCGCGTGTGCGGGCAATCAAATCGGCGAAACTTTCGCCGCCGGGTGGGGCGTTGTAACCGGGGTTTTCCCAGAAGGTTTTGTATTCGGGCATTCCGGCCGCATGCAAGTCATCCCAACTGTGGCTCTGCCAGTCACCGAAACTCTGTTCGGCAAAGTTCGGTTCGACGAGGGGTTTGTCGGGGTTTGTCGGGCCGGGCCCACCGGCGTCCAGTATGGCGTTCGCGGTGTCGATGGCGCGGCTCAGGCTGGACGTCACCCATACAGCCCCTTCGGGAATTTTTTCGGCGAGGCCTTCGAAAGACTGTGTGTCGGAGACATCGCAGCCGATATCGCTTTGGCCGTAAATTTTTCCGTTGTGATCGACGACGGGGGCGTGTCGGATCCACCACCAGCGTGTAATCTGTCCAGTCATTCCATATCACCTCATATCACCGCTACGACGCTCAGCAGCACGGCCGCTTCCGTCACCTGTTGTATGGCCCCAAGGACATCGCCGGTCTGTCCACCGATCTGGCGTTTCGCCATCCAGCCCATCAGGATCGCGACGCACAAGGCCACGGCTAAAACAATCCAGCCGTTTGCACCCAGCAACAAAAATGCGGTTGTTGCGCTTAAGCCCAGGGCGACCAGGGCTCCTTCGTTTGCCGGTTTGCCCGCACTTGCGCCCAGCCCGTCCTGACGCGCCATATCCAGTTGGCTCATTACAGCGACCACCATGCCTCGCGAGACGGCCCCCGCCGTAATCAGGGCAAGCACGGCAATGCTCGGCGTGAGCATACCGGCAAGGGTGCCGGCGCGAAGGGCTACGGAAAACACCAAGGCCAACGCACCATAACTTCCGACGGTTGAATCATGCATAATGCGAAGCTTGTCCGAAACCTTGTGCGCCCCGCCAAACCCATCGGCGACATCGGCCAGGCCGTCTTCATGTAAGGCGCCGGTGACAAGAACCGTAGCGCCGATGGCGAACAGGCCGCAGACAAGCGGGTGCTGGTCAAGTTGAAAGCCCAACAACAGGGCCAGCCCGGCCAGCCCACCGACGATAATCCCGACGACCGGGAAAGCCCAGGCGACTTCACAAAGGGGGCGCTTGCCGGAAGCCTTATTTAGGGGGACGGGCAGGCGTGTCAGGAACGCCAGCGCGAACATTACATCTTTCACCCATCCGCTGAGAGTATTCAGATTGTTGTCCCGCATCGCTGCTTTGAAAACCCCTGTAAATTATATCGCTTTTTTAACGTTGATTTAGGTTATAGGGTAGCGCCCCGCAAAAAGAAATCCACCTTGAGCACAGAAAGGCTTACCCCCGGTGTCTAACCTCTCAATCAACAACCTTGATGATGTGCGCGCCCTGTTGGCGTCCCTTCCTGGCCCGGATAAAAATTCCGTCGATCAGGCGGCCGGGCGCGAACCGCAACTGACCAAGCCGCCGGGATCATTGGGCAGGCTGGAAGAATTATCCCATTGGCTGGCAGCCTGGCAGGGACGCCATCCGGCGACCATGGATAATGTGCGCGCCCATGTTTTTGCCGGGAATCACGGCGTTACGGCGAAGGGTGTTTCGGCTTATCCCAGTGAAGTAACCGTGCAGATGGTTGGCAACTTTCAGGCTGGCGGCGCGGCCATTAACCAGCTTTGCAAGACGTTCGATATCGACCTTAAGGTAGATGCCCTTGATCTGGACAAACCGACGCATGATTTTTCGGAAAGTCCCGCCATGAACGAAGACGATGTTATCTCGGCTTTTTCTCACGGCATGACGCAGGTTGAAGCGGGGACGGATATTTTGTGTCTTGGTGAAATGGGCATCGGCAACACAACATCGGCGGCCGCGATCTGTCACTCGTTATATGGCGGCGAGGCATCGGACTGGACCGGTCCCGGAACCGGGGTCGAGGGAGATGCGTTGTCGGCCAAGGCGCAGATCGTGGCAAAATCCGTCAAGCTTCACGACTGTAAGGACGGCCTTGATGTCTTGATGTGTTTGGGGGGGCGTGAGCTTGCCGCCATTGCGGGGGCGATACTGGGCGCAAGATTGAAAGCCGTGCCGGTAATGCTGGACGGTTACGTTTGTACGGCGGCCGCGAGCGTTCTGGAGGCAACCTCCCCAGGGGCGCTCGATCATTGTCAGGTTGGTCACGTTTCCAGTGAGCCCGGCCATATTTGCCTGCTTGAAAAATTGAATAAAACGGCCCTGATCAATTTTGAAATGCGTCTGGGCGAAGCCTCGGGGGCAGCTCTGGTCGTTGGCCTTTTGAAGGCGGCGGCGGCGTGTCATAGCGGCATGGCGACGTTTGCGCAAGCAGGCGTCACTGACAAAGAGTAAGGGGCCTGACCCTAATTTAACACAGGTAAATTGATCTTAGAAATCGTCGTCTGATTTTTGGTGCTTCGTCGGCGCGCTCCATGTGGCGTTTCAGGCGCAGCAACTCGCGGTGGCCATGTAAATTTGGGGAATTCACTGATATTCTTGGGCGATTATGTGGATCGCGGTCCTGATCCCGTCCGGGTCCTGGTGCAACGATTCCTATCAGCATAAGGCCGTCTAAATGGTGGGCAGTCCGCCCTTTTTAGTGATAAGTTCCAGAGACTAAAACAAATTAGTTTAGGGGCTGTCCTAGATAACACTATTTATGTGCTATCATATGGACATTATGAGAAAGAGTCGATTAAGCAGTTACAAACAAGGCCGTCTGATAGAATATTTTATCTCCGGCACGACAGCCAGGTGCGCAGCATCACTCACTG